>JFJP01005516.1_pt1 | contig 44308 bp, 40 predicted proteins | sample 431651 | NCBI WGS metagenome assembly JFJP01 (sample SAMN02602958, study PRJNA72255) | Microbial mat metagenome, whole genome shotgun sequencing project. | biome: fresh water; feature: sink hole; material: water; isolation source: purple microbial (photo- and chemosynthetic) mats found in...
ATTCTGGTGGAAACCAAGCGGTAGGCCACCCTGACAGTCGGGCCAAGCGAGGCCAATCAAAGCCGGCCCCTGGGTCTTGTTTGCGCCCCGGTGCAATGTGCTCGTGCCCTGCCACATGGGCAATCGGGCACACCTTTGCGATGTGTTGACACAGGGCAGCCAGCGATGCGTATTGGGTCGACTCAAAACCGCTTCCCTCCAGGCCTTCCAGTTCGATGCCCACTGAGTCGTCATTGCAGTTGCTTCTGCCCCGCCAGCACGAAGCCCCTGCGTGCCAGGCGCGGTCGAACACGCTCACATACTGGGTAATGGTGCCTTGCCGGTCGATCACAAAGTGAGCCGACACCTCCAGGCCGCGCAGGGTCTGGAAGTAAGGGTGCGCATCCCAATCCAGCGTGTTGGTGAACAGCCGGTCCACGTCACCCGTGCCGAATTGGCCCGGCGGCAAGCTGATGGAGTGCACGACCACCAAGTCAACTACCGCAGCGACCGGACGCGGGCCGAAGTTGGGCGAGGGATGTTGACGCACACCCTTTAGCCAGCCTTGCTGCCACAGGCAATTGGCGGCTTCAGTCGTTTGGTGCGCTGTTGTCATGTCCAGATTCAGGGGCTCCGATGTTGTCAAAGTCATCTTCTGCCTCGGTGGCAAGGTTGGGCGAACCCACTTCAATTCCCAAGCGGGCAATGCGATATCGCATTTGCCGCAGGTTCAAACCCAGGAGAGCCGCCGCCGCCGTGCGATTGCCACGGGTCTCCTGCAATGCACGTACAAGGATCTCGCGTTCGTGGGCATCAAGGTGAAGTTGCAGGTCGGCGGGCAGGGCCGCAGGCGTTTTTGGGTCAACAGATGTTGGTGGTATGGGGGGGGATGCGTCTTGCGGTGACTCCTTTGATACGGTGGCTGCCCCGTCGCCCGTCAGATCGTCCAGGGCGATTTCGTGCCCGTTGCACAGCGCCAGGGCACGGTGCAGCAGGTTTTCCAGCTCGCGCACGTTGCCTGCGAAGGGGTGTTGTTGCAGCCATTCGGTTGCACGTGCACTCATGCCCACAGGGGCTTGCCCGCTGTCGTGGCAAATGCGGTGCATCAGTGCGTCGACGAGTGCCGGCAGGTCGCTGCGGCGCTCGCGCAGCGCTGGCAGGTGGATTTCGATCACGTTGAGCCGGTAATAAAGGTCCTGGCGGAATTGCCCGTTTGCCACTGCCTGAACCAGGTCTTTGTGTGTGGCACACAGCAGCCGGACATCTACCTGTTCCTCCTGTACACCACCCAGCGGACGCACCCGCCGCTCCTGTATGACACGAAGCAACTTGGCCTGCATGCCCAAGGGAAGGTCTCCAATTTCGTCCAGAAACAGCGTGCCACCGCGGGCGGCAGAAAAATAGCCTTCTCGATCAGTGGTGGCTCCGGTGTAAGCCCCTTTGCGGGCTCCAAAGAATTCAGCCTCTATGAGTGTGTCGGGAATGGCCCCGCAATTGACCGCCACAAATGGCCCGCCCGCCCGGTGGCTGGCATCGTGTATGGCCCGGGCCACCAGCTCTTTGCCTGTGCCTGACTCGCCCAATACCATCACAGGTGCCATGCTGCCAGCCACCCGCAGGATGCGTTCTTTGACACCTGACATGACAGCAGACTGGCCCACCAGCCGACGAAGTGCGCTGCCTTCTGTCGCAGATGCGGTACGGCTTGTACTTCGCCTCCCTGTAGGCGCCGCCCCTGTGGCTGCCGCTGGGTCGAGGGGGGTATGCGGGGCAATCCAAGGGCGTCCGGTTCCCTCCAAAGCGGTGGCGACCACCGTGCGGAACTGCTTGAGGTCAACCGGTTTTGTCAGGTAATCGAACGCCCCGTGTTTCAGTGCCTCCACCGCACTTTCGGCTGATCCATAGGCAGTGATGACGATGGCCCGTTCCGGTCGGGCTTGTGCCGTCAGTTCCTTCAGCAAGCTCAGCCCCAGTCCATCGGGCAGGCGCATGTCCGTGATGACCAGATCAAAACACTCGTGTTGCAGGCATTCGCGGGCCTCGGCGAGCGTGCCTGCGGCTTGCACGCTGTGTCCCTCACGCAGCAGCGTGAGTTCGTACAGCGTACGCAGGTCTGGTTCGTCGTCCAGCACCAGAATATGTGCCCTAGGCGAAGGCGTGTCTTTGCTCATGGGGTGGAGTCTGCCAGCGCCAGCGGCATGCGCAGAAAAAAGTCGTTGCCGGTCAGTTCGCCGCGTTCGCTGCGTTGGTAGTTGAGTTGGGCACGGTAGCGTTCGCAGAGTTCGCGGCACAGGTACAGGCCCATGCCACTGGAGCGGCTTTCCGAAGAAAAGAATGGCTCAAACAGGTGGCGGCGCACACTTTGTTCCAGCGCGCTGCCATCGCTCCACACCGACAGGCGCAGCCAACCGGGGGCTTCGATCTGGGTGCTCACCCGCACGGCTCCATTGGCGCTGCTCGCATAGCGGTTGGCGTTGTCGAGCAGGTTAACCAGCACCCGGCGCAGGTGCTCCGGGTCAAACCGTGTGCTTGCGGCACCGCAGCCTCCTTGCCATTGCACCCGCAGGCTGCAGCCGTTTTGCTCACACCATTCATCCAGGATGGCACCCACCGAATCGTCCAGCCCGATCGGCGCGGTGTTGTCATGCGCCAGTTGGCCTGGCACCCGCGCCACGTTGAGCACGTCTTCGACCACTCGGTTGAGCCGCTGGGTGTGGGTGGCCACCATCTGGGCAAGCCGAAGTTGCTGAGGGTTGTGCAGGTCTTCCAGCAGCAGCGCGTTCGCCTGTGCGATTGCCGACAACGGATTGCGGATTTCATGCGCCACGGCCACGGACATCCGGCCCATGCCAGCCAGTTTTTCCGTGCGCACGCGAGCTTCAAGTTCGTGGAGGTCTTCCAGAAACAACACACACAGGGTGGGGGCTTGCGGAGATTCGTTGGGTGTCAGGCGGCTGCGCACACGCAAACGCCTGCGCAGCTCGCGGGTAGGCTCCAGTTGCACCTCACTTTGCTGTGGCATCCGCTGCGAGAAAGTCGCCTGCACAAGATCGGACAAGGGTTGCGTGTGTGGGCTGGACGCCAGAGAAAAACTCGCAGGTGCATCGCCATTCACGCCGCCAAGCATGTGCCTGGCTGCCGGGTTGGCGGTGATCACCAGCCCAATGTGGTTGATGACCAGCACGCCGTCGCCCATGGATTCGATCACCAGTTCGTTCACCAGAGCCTGGGTGCGCGCCGCGAGTTGGCTGCTGTGTGCCAGGGCTTCTTCGCGTGCCAGGCGCACAGACAATTGGTGTGCCAGCAGCGCCACCAGGAAGAAGGCGGTTCCGGTGATGGCGGTCTGGACAAACCGGGGGGCTGTATCGTCCGTCACCATCCAGGCCGCCCAGCCGACATCTGCCAGCAAAAGCAGGGTAATGCCCGCTGCAGTGGCCAGCGCGCGGCGCTGTGGTCCGAGCACCGCTGCCATCAGCACCGGCAGGGCGAACAGCAACGTGTAGTTCAGTCCGCCAATTTGCAGCGCCTGCAAGGTTGCAAAAAGACCGATGTCTACGCCGACCGTTGCGAGCCAGGGCCAACGGTGGGTACGCTGAACGTTTTCAGGTGCCACAGCCACATGTGAGACAACGGTTGCGCCCACGTGTGCGCCACACAGCAGCACACTGAGCCAGCTCCCCGTGTTGCCCAGCAAGAGGACGAACACTTGCAACGCGAGCAATACGAATGCCACAGCCAGCCTGGCACGCATGAACACTGCCCACAGCCGGTCAACCGAGTCGCCCGCTGGTGTGCTCCCTCCGGTCGGGGGTGTCAAGGCATCAATCTTCGCGGGCGCGGCGGTGTCCATGGGTGCAGTAGCTGCCTTCGCGTCCCGTCACTGCATCGGCCTCGGGCAAGTGCAGCCCGCAGTGGGCACAGGCAATCATTTGGGCAGGGGGGGGGGGCACCTGGCGTGCCGGGGGAGTTCTTGCGGCCCGGCGTTGGTCGGCAGCGCGTTCGCGGGCAGCGGTTTCACGGTTGTGCCGCCACAACCAGATTCCAAACAGCACCACACCCAAAACCAGCAAGTACTTCATGAGCTGGGTTCAGTGCCGTTGCAACACGACTTCGAGGACAAAGCGAGACCCCACATAGGCCAGCATCAACAACCCAGAGCCGGCGTACAGCATCCGGCTGGCGGTGCGGCTGCGCCACCCCAGTCTCCAGCGGCCCAACAGCAAGACCGCAAATACCACCCACGACAGCACTGAAAAAATGGTTTTGTGGTCCCACACCCAGGCCTTGCCATACAGGGCTTCTGCAAACCACCAGCCCGCCAACAGCGTGGCTGTGAGCAACACAAACCCCGCCAGCACAAAGCGGAAGGTGAGGCGCTCAATGGCCAGCAACGGGATACCGGCCTCGCTGGGCTGCGAAGCGCGGCGCATGTACTTTTCTACCCGCTGCATCCACCAGGCGTGCACCACGGCTGCGGCAATCAACCCGTAAGCCGCGATGCCCAGTGCCCAGTGCAGTGGAAGCCAGCTCGATTTGACCGCGTGGTAGGTCACCCCTGGAAACATCCAGGCCAACAGCACAGACACCAGTCCCAGCGCCAACAATGAACTGCGGGCGCGCAATTGCGGGTACACATGGCTTTCGACTGCGTACACCAGCAGCACCAGCCATGCCGTGACAGACAGGGCGGGAGCAAAACCAAACATGGGGGGGCTGACCAGCAAGCTGCTGGCCAGGACCGCTGCGTGCAACAGCCAGGCCAGCGTCAGCCCGTTACGGGTGGCCTGGCCACCCAGGTGCCTCTGTGCCACGGCCACGCCCGCATAACCAAGCGCAGCCGCTACCGACAGCACGGTGGTCAACAGGGGGCTGGCAGCTAAAATCATGGCCCACAGTTTAACGGTGCGTTGCGGTTCCATGCTGCCGCGCACACACCCGCACCATGGCTTCAGCCCTCTCCGACAAACTTTCCCGGATCGTCAAAGAAATGCGGGGGCAAGCCCGCATCACCGAAAGCAATGTCACCGACATGCTGCGCGAGGTGCGCATGGCCTTGCTGGAAGCCGACGTGGCCCTGCCTGTGGTTCGCGATTTCATCGCCAAGGTCAAGGAAAAGGCCCTGGGCCAGGACGTGGTGGGTTCTCTCACTCCAGGCCAGGCGCTGGTGGCGGTGGTCAACCGCGAGCTGGTGGCCACCATGAGTGGTGGCGAAGGTGACCAGCGCGCCTTGCACGACATCAACTTGGCCGCCCAGCCACCCGCCGTGGTGTTGATGGCGGGTTTGCAAGGGGCCGGCAAAACCACCACCACCGCCAAGCTGGCCAAGCACCTGATTGAAAAGCGCAAGAAAAAAGTGCTGACCGTGTCGGGCGACGTGTACCGCCCAGCGGCCATCGAGCAGTTGAAGACCGTCACGGCGCAAGCGGGGGCCGACTGGTTCCCCAGTTCGCCTGACCAGAAGCCCGTGGACATTGCCCTGGCCGCGCTGGACCACGCGCGAAAGCACCACTTTGACGTGCTGCTGGTGGACACCGCCGGCCGCCTGGCCATTGACGAAGCGCTGATGGCCGAAATCAAGGCCTTGCACGCCGCGATCAAACCCGTGGAAACGCTGTTTGTGGTGGACGCCATGCAAGGCCAGGACGCGGTGAACACCGCCAAGGCGTTCAAGGAAGCACTGCCGCTCACTGGCATCGTGCTCACCAAAACCGATGGCGATTCACGCGGTGGCGCGGCCCTGTCGGTTCGGCACATCACGGGGGTGCCCATCAAGTTTGCCGGTGTGAGCGAAAAAATCGACGGCTTGGAGGCTTTCGACGCCGAGCGCCACGCAGGCCGCATTTTGGGCATGGGCGACATCCTGGCGCTGGTGGAACAGGTCACCGCCAACGTGGACATGGCCGCCGCTCAGAAGCTGGCCGCCAAGGTCAAAAGCGGTGACGGTTTTGATTTGCAAGACTTCCTCGAGCAAATCCGCCAGATGAAAAACATGGGGGGACTGTCCAGCCTCATGGACAAACTGCCCAGCCAATTGGCGGGCAAAGCCACGGGCGCGGACATGGACCGTGCTGAAAAAGACATCAAGCGCAAGGAAGGCATCATCTGCAGCATGACGCCGCTGGAGCGCCGCAAACCCGACCTCATCAAGGCCACACGCAAACGCCGGATCGCTGCAGGTGCAGGGGTTCATGTGCAAGAGGTGAACCGCCTGCTCAAAGAGTTCGACCAGATGCAGGGCATGATGAAAAAAATGAAGGGCGGCGGCCTCATGAAAATGATGAAGCGCATGGGCGCCATGAAGGGCATGGGTGGCATGCCCAAACTGCCCGGCATGGGTTGAAAACGCCCTTGCGCAAGTGCGTTTGACCGAAGTCAACGCCAACAGCCGTGGGGCATGACCATACTGCGCCCACATGATCACCCTCCTTGAAACCGTTGTGGCCGCCGTCATGGTGTTGGCCGCCCTATGGCTGCGCCCCTGGCGCATGTTGGGTGGGGCGTTGCTGAGCCCCTTTCTGGCGGGGCTGGTGCTGTTGCCCTGGTTCTGGATGTTGCCCCAAATGTTGCCTCGCTCCCTGGTGGCCGGGGGCATTTCCGTGCAACTGTCCGGCGCTTGCCTGATGACGCTGTTGTTGGGTTGGCCCCTGGCGGTGGTCCTGTTGTCCGGAGTGGCGGCTGTGGTCTGGCTGGTGGGGTCTCTCGAGCCGGAGGTCTGGCTCTCGCAGTGGGTTTGGATCGGGTTGGTGCCCGCGACGCTCACACTGGCCTTGGGTGCCGTGTTGCGCCGCTGGTTGCCTGCGCAGGTGTTTGTCTACATCCTGGGGCGAGGCTTTCTGGGCACGGCGCTGTGCATTTTTTTGGCGGGCGTGCTGTACGAACTGCTGTACCACCTGGTGGGCGGTGTCGGGGTGGAGCAGGCACTGGTGGCCCGCTGGCTCATGGCCTGGGGCGATGCATTCCTGACCGGCATGCTGGTGGCCATTTTTGTGGCGTTCAAGCCCGAGTGGCTGGCGACCTGGTCTGATCAGCGCTACCTGGTGCCCCCGCCACCCCCGCCCGGCCCTTGATCAGCCGCGTTTTTGCAGCAGGCGTACGTGCATGGGGCGCGTGAAGCGGGCGCTTCCGTCGGGTGCTGCGTGCCGGGCGTAAGCCGTGCGCACAGCTTGCAGCACGGCATCGTCCACCCGGTGGTTAGCAAAGGTGGGATAGAGCATGCGTTGCTCGAAGTCCGCACAACTGGCATAGCGCGCAGGCATGTCGAAATGCTGTTCCTGCAACGCCTTCCACGGGCTGTCGTGGCGGTCGAGCGCTTCGCCCAACGCCAGTTGGGCAGCCATGCGAACCATGCCTTCGTCGTTGAACAGTTTCACGATGCTGTTGAGTGCACCGTCATACACCGGTTCTGACACGTAGAACCAGCCGCCGGGTTTGAGCACACGGGCCACTTCGTCCAGAGCCTGTCCCATGCCATGCAGGGGGATGTGGTGCAGGCTTTTGAGCATCAGGGCCAGATCGAACAGTCCATCGGGGTAGGGCACGGCCGTTGCGCTGGCTTGTCTGAAGGTCAGGCCGCCCATGGGACTGGCCAGGTTCTTGGCGTGCTGGCGTTCGTCCACTTCCAGCCCCACCACGCTGCGGGCCAGGCCGAGCTCCAGCATCTCGCGGACCAGCCGTGCGTTGCCGCAACCCAGTTCAATCACGGCCATGCCTGACCCGTGTTTGGCCATGTGTTGCAGTGGCAGGAGGGCTGCCAGTACATCCAGTTCGTTGGAGACCAGATCGCTCACGCTGCCACCTCGCTTTGTTTGACAGCCACCGCGCCACGCAGCGAGTGTGGCCGCGCTTCGGTGATGGTCACGTCAATCAACTGGCCCACCAGACGTGAGGCACGGGGCCCCGCAGGGAAGTTGACGATCCGGTTGCACTCTGTCCGGCCCATCAGCTCGTCGGCGTTTTTGCGTGAGGGGCCTTCCACCAGGATGCGCTGCACCGTGCCTTCCAGGCCCAAGCTGATGCGCGACACGTTGGCTTCGATGGTGGCCTGCAGGTGTTGCAGACGCTTCAGCTTGACGGCATGGGGTGTGTCGTCAGCGAGGTTGGCGGCCGGGGTGCCAGGCCGCGGGCTGAAGATGAAACTGAAGCTGGCGTCAAAGCCCACGTCGTCAATGAGTTTCATCATCCTGGCAAAGTCGTCTTCGGTTTCACCGGGAAAGCCGACGATGAAGTCGGAGCTTAGCGACAGGTTGGGCCGCACCGCCCGCAGTTTGCGGATGGTGCTTTTGTATTCCAGCGCGGTGTAGCCACGCTTCATGGCCATCAGGATTTTGTCGCTGCCATGCTGTACTGGTAGGTGCAGGTGGCTGACGAGTTTGGGGATCTTGCCGTAGGCGTCGATCAGGCGCTGGGTGAACTCGTTGGGGTGGCTGGTGGTGTAGCGGATGCGCTCGATGCCGGGGATGTCGGCCACGTATTCCAGCAGCAGGGCGAAGTCGGCAATCTCATCCGTGTCACCCATGGTGCCCCGGTAGGCGTTCACGTTCTGGCCCAGCAGGTTGACCTCTTTCACCCCCTGTTCTGCCAGGCCTGCCACCTCCACCAGCACGTCTTCAAACGGGCGGCTGACTTCCTCGCCCCGCGTGTAGGGCACCACGCAGTAGCTGCAGTATTTGGAGCAACCTTCCATGATGGACACGAAGGCCGACGCGCCGTCGACCCTTGCCGGGGGCAGGTGGTCGAATTTTTCAATTTCAGGAAAGCTGATGTCCACTTGCGGGCGAGACAGGCGCTCGCGCGCCTTCAGCATCTCGGGCAGGCGGTGCAGGGTCTGCGGGCCAAACACCACGTCCACATAGGGTGCCCGTTCGATGATGGCGGCACCTTCCTGGCTGGCCACGCAGCCACCCACGCCGATCAGCACGCCCTTTTTCTTCAGGTGCTTCACCCGGCCCAGGTCGGAAAACACCTTTTCCTGCGCTTTTTCGCGCACCGAGCAGGTGTTGAACAAAATCAGGTCGGCCTCTTCCACGTCCTGCGTGGGTTCATAGCCCTGGGCCGCGCCCAGCACGTCTCGTTCATCTGGCAGCCGAAGGTTTTGATGAAGACTTTTTTGCTCATGGCTGTGTCGTTTTCAATAGCTGAAACATCAATACTGGCAAGCGCTGAGTGCTGTTTTATTTATTTTCAGCCGACGATGTGGCTGGGTCTGACACGATGTTGCTTGACGTCATGCCCTCGGACCCCGGGCGGCGATCGGCGGCCTCGGCCGCATTCAACAGCCAGATCTCGTGCGCCTGGCCCAGGCTGTCGCGGGTGTAATTCACCACGAAGCCTTGGCCGACCAGTCCACCCGACACCACGAGTGCGTTTGCTGGGGTGCGGATGCGTGAACCTGGCGCCAGGCGGGTGAGCTTGCCGTTGAACGTGACTTCGTGCGCGTTCACCACCACCATGTGGGCACGCATGGCATGGGGAGGGAAGGGGCGTTTGGGCTGCGACTGTGCAGTCACGCTTTGTGCAACAGTCGCCAGCAGGGTGCCCAATGCCAGTGCACGGACAGGTAGCAACAACAACAAGAGCCAGCGTTTCATGGTGTATGTCCAGAGGCTGAATGACCGACAGAGAAAAAACAAAACCCCGCTGCGGCACACAAACGGGGTTTTGGGTTTTTTGGTGGTGGAGTGCGGACGCGGGTTCAATTCCGATCTCCAAAGCCGTGAGGCAAGTTTACGGCACTTGTCCCCGCTTTAGACGATTGTCCGTTTGACATAGTGACAATCATCGACGAGAGGCAAGCGAGCAATCAACGGACCTCAATGATCAGCTGGCGGCCATTGCCGGGCGGCATGGAGTACTCGCAAGCCGCCTTCAAAGGCGCGGTTCACGCACTCTTTGGCCGCCATCACGCTGGGCAGGGAGTATTCGCAAATCATCAGGGCCGCACCCAGGGCTTCGTCCATCAGCTTGTCCAGCGGCACCACGCGGCTGACCAGTCCGGCGCGCTCGGCTTCGGTGGCGTCCATCATGCGGCCGGTCAGGGCCATGTCCATGGCCTTGGCTTTGCCCACGGCGCGGGGCAGGCGCTGGGTGCCGCCGGCGCCAGGGATGATGCCCAGCTTGATTTCGGGCTGACCGAACTTGGCGTTGTCGGCGGCAATGATGAAGTCGCACATCATGGCCAGTTCGCAGCCACCGCCCAGCGCAAAGCCGCTGACGGCGGCAATCACGGGTTTGCGCACGCTGCGGATGGTTTCCCAGTTGCGGGTGATGTAGTCACCGCTGTACACGTCGGCAAACGTGTACTTGGCCATGGCGCCGATGTCGGCCCCGGCGGCAAACGCTTTTTCACTACCAGTGACGATCATGCAGCCGATGTCGGCATCGTCGTCAAAACCTTTCAGTGCCTGACCGAGCTCATTCATGAGCTGGTCGTTCAGGGCGTTGAGCTGTTTGGGGCGGTTGAGGGTGACGATGCCCACACGGCCTTCGGTGCGGGTGGTGATGAGTTCGAACGACACGGCTGTGGTCTCCTGGTTGACGTTACGTAAAGCGCCGAGCAGTCTAAACCAGTCGGCGCAGCGTGGGCGCTCACGGGCTCTGGGCGACCGAACTCAGCGTCAGGTCCAGCCAGGTTTCCTCGTTCAATGTGAGCTTGATGCGCGCTGGCAGGTGTTGCAGTGCGGGCGCAAACCACATTTCCACGTTCACCTTGCCTCTGGGGTTGGCCAGTGGGCGAGGTTTCAGATGGAATGCCACCAGATCCCCCACAGGCGTTGCCAGCGTTTCCTGGGCCACCACGTCGTACGTCCAGTCGTCCACGCCACCGGGGCGCCCAAGAGTGACCCGCACGGCTTCGCCTACAGCAAGGCGGCGGCGAGCGGTGGCGAAGTCTTGGGCCAACTGCACAAACTGGCTCGCCGCATCTTGCAGCTGTTGTGGGCGTGGCAGGCTGCTGCCGTCGTCGAGTTGTAACAACTGGTCGCCAAAACGCGCGCCGCGCTTTTTGCCCCGGCGTTCTTCTTCGTAGGCCTCGGGCCACAGGTGGGTGGGGGTGATGCGGCCCTGGCTGGTCATGCGCATGTTCAGCAGCAGGGCCACGCTCACATCCACCTGGGCCTGGTATCGCTCAGCCGAGCGTTGCCACTGCACGCGCGCATCTCCCGAAAACTCACCCCGAAAGTAGCCCTGCAGCTTGTAGCTCAGCCGCGTGCTGGCTGGCCAGGTGGCGAGCCACGCCTGATTGTCTGGCGCTGCAGTGATAGCTGACTTTTCAACACCATCAAGCGGCAGAGGCGGTTTTGGCTCTGAATTTCGGTTGGCTGTGGGTTGCTCGGCTGGTTGAGATGGAGCGGCAGCCTGCGGCTCGGCAGGGGCAGCTGGGGCAGGGTCGGGCACTGGGGCGCGGGTGGGCTTCGGTGGTGTTGCCTGTTCCGCCGCCGACGTGAGCGATGGTTGTAGAGGGGGGGGCGGCGGTGCCGGGCGTGGCGCAGCCCGTTTCGGTGGGCGAAGGGTATCGGTGGCAGAGGGGGGGTGTGCATTGGCCGCAGTGGGAGCAAGGGTGCGCGCCTGAACCACCTGGCCAACGGTGGAGGTCGGTGGCGGCGGGGCACCGTTGGCACCTGCAAGGTCTGGGGTCGGCAGGGTGCCTGGGGCCAGCGCCCGGTTGAATTCGGGCTCTGCCATCAGGGCGAGGGCAGCGGGGCCCGTGCCCCGCTGGGCCAGCCACGCCAGGCCCAGCAGGTGGGCCAGCAACACAGCCACAGCCAACACCGTCAGCTGCCGGACCATGTGTGGTGCCGCAGCTGGGGTTGGCCTCGGGGTGTCAGCCATCACCCCAGGCGGGCGGGCCATGTCGGGGTAGGGCATGGCGTGAACTTCACCACTGTTTGGCCGGATGTGGTGTCGCCCGTCTGGGGCCAGGCCAGCGCCAAGCGCAGCACCCGGCGGTCGCGACTGACCAGGGCGTGGAGGTGGGTGCGTTGGCCCAGAACGGGGCCAATGTCGTCCAGTTTGGTGATGCGCCACACCTCGCCGGGCGCGCACTCCACGGCCAGCCATTCGTCGCCGGCAGCCATGCCGGCCTGTTCAGCTACGCCCCCACGCAGCACGTTTTTCAGGGTGATGCCACCCGCCTCGCTCACCCGCAGGCCCAGGCGCTGGGCCAGGGGGGCGGGTTCGGTGTCCGCCAAAACGCCGTGGGTTTTCAGCAGCTCCAACACCGGCAGCTCGGTGGTGCTGTGCACCCACCCGTCGAGTTCCGCATCCAGTGGCCTGCCTGCCAGCTGGGTCAACACCGCTCGCAGGTCGGCCTCGGTCATAGGGCCGCCCTGGCAGCGGTGCCACAGGGCGCGCAGAGCGTGGTCGAGGCTGCTCTGGTGCTGACGCAAGGTCAGGTCCAGGCACAGTGCCACCAGCGCGCCTTTGGTGTAGTAGCTGACGGTGGCGTTGGGCGTGTTTTCCTGGATTCGGTAGTAGCGCGTCCAGGCGTCAAAACTGGCCTGGGCCACGGTTTGCACCAGCCGGCCGGGGGTTTGGGCGACCTGATTGGTGGTTTTGGCCAGCAGTTGCAGGTAAGTGGCCGTGTCGATCAGCCCGGCTCGGTGCAGCAGCAGGTCGTCGTAATAGCTGGTGAAACCTTCAAAGAACCACAGCAGCTCGGTGTGGTTTTCGCGGTCCAGGTCGTACGTGGCGAACTCGGCCGGGCGCAGGCGTTTCACGTTCCAGGTGTGGAAATACTCGTGGCTGATGAGACCCAGCAGACCGGTGTAGCCGTCGGTGGCTTTCAGTGCTGCGGCTGTGTGGGTGCGCGGCAGGTCATTGCGGGGGCAAATGAGGGCGGTGGAATTGTGGTGCTCCAGTCCGCCGTATCCGTCGTGTGTGGCGGCCAGCATGAACAGGTAGCGGCTGAATGGGGGGTGTTCGCATCCTTCGTTGGGCCCGTGCCAGAAGTCCATTTCGGCTTCGCAAATGCGCCGGGTGTCTGCCACCAGTCGCTCGCCGTCCAGCCATGGGCCTGCACCGCTGACCACAAAGCGGTGGGGCACGCCCCGCACATCGAATGTGGCGCTCCAGAACGCGCCCATTTCCACCGGGGTGTCAATCAGCACGGTGTAGTTCGGCGCTGCGTAGGTGCCAAAGCCTGTGTCGTCCACCTGCTCCGGGTCGAGGGCGGTGGCCATTTGCCAGTCCGGGTGCAGGGCGGGCGCATCCACTTGCAGGATGTGGGGCCGCTCTTCCTGGCCCGCCACACGCAGGCATAGGCTGGTGCCGTTGAAGAATCCACGGGCGTCGTCCAAGTAGGCAGTGCGTACCGATGGGTCAAACGCATACACCTCGCAGCGCACCGTCACGGGTTGGCCGGGTTGGTGGCCGTTGAGTTGCCAGCGGTGTTTGTCCAGCTGCGTGAGTGCCACGGGCGTGCCGTTTTGCTGTGCCGACAGGTGTTGCATGTGCTGCGAGAACTCGCGCACCAAATAGCTGCCGGGTATCCACACGGGCAGGGCCAGCACCTGGGCGGAGGCCGGTTCGGGCACGGTCAGGGTGACTTCAAACAGGTGGGCGTGGGCGTTGAGCACCGCCACACGGTAGTGAATGCCGAGTGCGTTCATACCGCGCCTGCGCCCACAAAGCAGCTCAGCGCTGCCACAGCCGACAGCTGAAAGCGCAGGGTGAGCCAGTGGCCAAGGCCTGAATCGGGGTAGGTGCGGCGGTCCACCAGGTAACACACCACCAGCAACAGGCCCAGCCAGGGCAGGGCGGCATATGCCGGCATCAGCACGCCGGGCCAAGCCAGCAAAGAAGGCACCACACCCCACAGCAGGTGGAGCTTGGCGGCACGGTCAGCCAGCGGCGGGATGTCAGGCATACCGGCCTGCCGCACCCACACCAGGCCCCAGTGGATGCCTCCCAGAAATGACACGATCAGCGCCGCGTAGGCCACCAGGGTGAGAGCCACGTAGGGCAGGGCCTCTTCAGTCACCACCCACAGCAGCAGGGCAAACACCACAAAGGGCACCAGCCCGGCTTGGCCCAAGCGTCGGGCCAGGGTGTGCACGGGCACTTGGTGCAAGCGGTCAGTGGGCGAGGGAGGGGCGGGCGTGGGCACATTCATGCCGCCATTGTCACCAAACCGGCAAGCCCCCATGGGGCGGGTGCGCGCGGTTTATTTGGCTTCGGCCAGCATTTTTTCGAGTTTGTCGCCGGGAATGGCGCCAGGCACGCGTGTGCCGTCCACAAAAAACAGCGTGGGGGTGCCGGTGATGCGATTCTTTTTGCCGAAATCAACGTTGCGCTCCACGGCGGCGGTGTCGCAGGTGGCTTTGGGTGGCTCAATGTCTTTTACCATCCAGTTGGTGAAGGTCTTGGCCTTGTCTTTGGCGCACCAGATGGCGTTGGACTTGTCAGCCGAATCTTTGCTGAGGATGGGGTACAGGAACACGTGCACGGTCACGTTGTCGATTTTGGCCAGTTCGCGTTCGAACTTCTTGCAATAGCCGCAATTCGGGTCTTCAAACACCGCAAGCTTGCGCTTTCCGTTGCCTTTGACGATGGTGAACGCGTCCTTGAATGGCAGCTGTTCAAACGGTATCGCGGTGAGTTTTTCTACACGCTCTTCGGTCAGGTTGGTCTTGGCCTTCGTGTCGATCAACATGCCCTGAATGAGGTAGTTGCCTTCGGCATCGGTGTACAGAATGTCTGCGCCGTTCACCCGCACCTCGTACAGCCCCGGCATGGGCGTTTTGCTCACCTCATCGATTTTGGGCAGGTTGGGCAGGCGTTCGGCCAGGTTTTTGCGGATGGCGGCCTCCTGTGCCGACGCACCGCCGTGCATGGCCAGGCCCAGGGTGACAGTGGCCAGGGCAACGGCCAGGCGACGGGGAGAGAAACGTGCGTTCATGTGCGGCAGCGCAAGGGCTGTGGTTGGGGTTTGGAAAGGAAACAAAGGGGCATGCAGGTGGCCAACGGTGACTGGAGTCGCCACGGCTTGCAAAAGTTCAAGGTGCTCATCACGGCGTGCTGTGGCGCCCCATGGCCTGGCGGGTCAACCAAGTTTTGAGCGGGTGCAACTGGTTGACACCGCTCATGCCCCAATTGCGCAGCGTTTGGGTCAGCCCGTTGCCGTGGTTGAACAGCACAAACAGGCCGTCGGTCAGCCCGCCCATGGCCGCAAAGTCAGCCTTGCGGGCGCGCTCATAGCGGCGCAACAGTTTGGGGTCGCCCAATTCGCGCCAGTATTCACGGGCCTGCAGCACGCGGGCCAGTTCGGCCGCGTCGGCCAGGCCCATGTTCAGCCCCTGGCCTGCCAGCGGGTGCATGGCGTGGGCTGCGTCACCGGCCAACGCCACGCCAGGCAGCACCCAGTGGGTGGCTTGTGACAGCTCCAGCGGCCAGGCTTGTGGTGTGTGCGTCAGGGTCATTTCGCTGGCGGGCAGGCCACACAGGGCGGCCAGTTCTGCCACACAGTCGGCAGGCTCGGCGCTTTGCAGGCGCTGTGCTTTGGCCGCATCCACCGACCACACCAACGCCACGTCGTTTCCGCCGTCGCCGCCCAAGGGGAGCAAAGCGGCAATTTCCCCTGCGTGGAACCACTGGCGCGCCACACCGCCATGGGGCCGAGTCATGCGCAGCCGGGCTGCCAGTGCGTGGTGAGGGTAGGGCTTGACCTCGTATTCAAAACCAAACTCGGCCCGCGTGGCGCTGCGGCGGCCTTCGCAGACCACCGTCAGCGCGGCATGGGCGGGTGGGGCGTCCAGCCGTTGCACACCACTTTGGAAGCGCAGTGCATCGGCCAGGCGCGCTTCCAGCGCGGGTACATCGACGATCCAGTTCAGGCTGGGCTGCTGCACGTAGGTGGCATCAAAGGACAGCTGGCCGCCCTTGTCGCCGCACACCTCCATGCGTGTGACCGGGGTGACCGTTCCGTCTGCCTCGGGCCAGCCGCGCACGGCGTCCAAGCACTGGCGCGAGGCGGCGTTCAGCGCGTAGGCCCGGATGTCGTCATGACCATCAGGGCCAGGTGTGGCTTGGGGCGGGCGGGCCACCAGAGCCACGCGCAGGCGCTGTTGCGCCAGCAGCAAGGCCAGCGTGCTGCCCACAATGCCGCCGCCACGAATGCACACATCAAAACGTTGGGTCATGCAGCCATTTTAGGATTGGGGCCATGAACTCGCCTCGCACCACCACAACTAGAGCCCTTTCCGGCTTCGACGCACACGGCCACATCGGCCAACTCTGGGTGCACCCCGTCAAATCGTGCGCAGGGGTGAGGGTGCCTGCGGCACGGCTGCTGCCCACCGGGCTGGAAGGCGACCGCGAATGGATGGTGGTGGACGCCGAGGGTGAATTTGTCTCGCAGCGCGAGCTGCCACGCATGGCCCTGGTGCAGCCCCGGCTGGACGACACACACCTGTACCTGGATGCGCCGGGCCAACCCACGCTGACGCTGCCCCGCCGTGCCCCGCGCACCGCCAGCCCCATGAAAGTGCGTGTGTGGGACGACGCCGTGCCCGCACTCGATGTGGGCGATGCCGCCGCCGACTGGTTGGCCCAATGCCTGGGCCAACACCCGGACACACCCACCGGGTTGCGGCAACTGCGCCTGGTTCAGTTTGACATCGCCCGAGCGGCCACCCAACCGCGCCTGAGCACCGCCAAGTGGACGAGCGGCCAGGTCGTGCCCAACCAGTTTGGCGACGGCTTTCCGGTGTTGGTGGCCAGTCAGGCGTCACTGGACGAGCTGAATGCCCGCTTGCACGCGGAAGGGCAGGCTGCCGTGGACATGCGCCGCTTCCGGCCCAACCTGGTGCTGTCAGGAGTTGATGCCCATGACGAAGACCGTCTGGAAGGGTTGGGCATTGACGTGGAAGCCGACGGCAGCCCCCAGCGGGTGTTCGTCGCGCTGACCAAGCCCTGCGCCCGCTGCCCCATCCCCGACGTGAATCCCGACACTGCCGATCGCGGTACTGCGGTGGGCGACGCGCTGGCCGCTTACCGACGCGATCCCCGTTTGAACGGTGCCATCACCTTTGGCATGAACGGTTTTGCGCAGACCGGTCTGCCAGCAGCGGGTGTGTGGTTGCGCGAGGGGCAGGCCTTCGGCGGCAACTGGCGCTTTGATTGAGCGCTTCGCCGGAAACCCTGCCCAAAACCCATCGCATACACTCCCCGCTGCTTTTTTTGAGGGTTTCCCATGAGTTTGAAATGCGGCATCGTCGGCCTGCCCAACGTCGGCAAAAGTACCTTGTTCAACGCGCTGACCAAGGCTGGCATTGCGGCTGAGAACTATCCTTTTTGCACCATCGAGCCCAATGTGGGCGTGGTGGAAGTGCCCGATCCGCGCCTGGATGCACTGGCCAAAATCATCACGCCTGAGCGCATCGTCCCGGCCATCGTGGAGTTTGTGGACATTGCAGGTCTGGTGGCCGGTGCGAGTCAGGGCGAAGGCCTGGGCAACCAGTTTCTGGCCCACATCCGCGAGACCGATGCCATCGTGAACGTGGTGCGCTGCTTTGAAGACGACAACGTGATCCACGTGGCGGGCAAGGTAGATCCCATTTCCGACATCGAGGTCATCCAGACCGAGCTGTGCTTGGCAGATCTCGGCACGGTGGAAAAAAGCCTGCACCGCTTTGGCAAAGCTGCCCGCAGCGGCAACGACAAAGACGCCGCCAAACTGGTGGCCATGCTCACCAAGTGCCAGGCCGCGCTTGACCAGGGCAAGCCCGTGCGCACCATCGACTTCAGTGACGAAGAGCGCGCGCTGCTCAAGCCCATTTGCCTGATCACGGCCAAGCCCGCCATGTTTGTGGGCAACGTCAGCGAAACGGGCTTCGAGAACAACCCCTTCCTCGACCGCCTGAAGGCCTACGCCGACAGCCAGAACGCGCCCGTGGTGGCCATTTGCGCCAAGATCGAAGCCGAACTGAGCGAGATGGACGACGCCGATCGCCTGGTGTTCCTGGAAGAAATGGGCCAGACCGAGCCGGGCCTGAACCGCCTGATCCGCGCCGCTTTCAAGCTGCTGGGCCTGCAAACCTACTTCACCGCCGGCGTGAAAGAGGTGCGTGCCTGGACCATCCACATCGGTGACACCGCGCCCCAGGCCGCAGGTGTGATCCACGGCGACTTTGAGCGCGGCTTCATCCGGGCCCAAACCATCGCGTTCGATGACTTCATCACGTTCAAAGGCGAACAAGGCGCCAAAGACGCGGGCAAGATGCGGGCGGAAGGCAAGGAATATGTGGTGAAAGACGGCGACGTGCTGAACTTCCTGTTCAACGTGTAAACCGCTTGTCGGATCAAGTCGGATTCGATTGGACAAACAAAACCCAGTAATGACAACAAGTTACTGGGTTTTTTCTTTGTGGTTTGTTCGACAAGGTGCATTCGAAACCGGGTAAGAACCGGGTACGATTCCGGGTATGTTGTCCGAACTGGGTTGATGAAAACCGGGTACGGCCAGAAGCCCGAGGATCTGCACCATGTCGCAACCGCCCATTGAAGCCCGCAAACCCGCCCGTAAGCCGCTGACCACCGACACCCAGTGCCGCACGGCGAAGCCTGAGAACAAGCCCTACAAGTGGCCGGTGGGGAAGGGGCTGTACCTGGAGGTCAAGCCGAACGGTGTGAAGGCCTGGCGGTACCGGTTCGAGCTTCGGGACGGCGGTGCGGTCAAGGAGAGCGTGTACGCCATTGGCGAGTACGCCAGCGCCCCCACGGTTGAGTCGGCCGAGGATGCCGACGCACGGCGAGCCGGACGCCGCTTCACGCTGGCAGAGGCCATCCGCGAGCGCGAAAAGGCCCGGGCACTCGTCAAGCAGGGCATCAACCCGGCCAAGCAGCGCCAGCTTGATCGCGTTAAGCGCCAGCAGGAGAACGCCCAGACCTTCGAGGTTATCACCGACGAGTGGCTGGCGCTGAAGGACTGGGAGGAGATCACTAAGACCAGGCGCAAGGCCATGCTCAAGCGCGTGGTGTTCCCGAAGATCGGCACGCTGCCGGTGCGCCAGATCACACCGGCCCACATCTTGGATGTGCTGCAAACGTCGGCCAAAGCCAACGGCCCCGCTGTGGCGGCAGAGGCCCAGCGCACGATGAGTGGCATCTTCGACCTAGCGGTGGCCACGCTCCGCGCCGACACCAATCCGGTGTACCCGGTTCGCAAGGCGTTGCCAGCCAACAAGACGCAGCACAAACGGCCGCTCACCACAACCGAGATCGGCCAGATCATGCGCGACTTGGACGGCCACGCGGGCAGGCTGGAGACCGTCTCAGCCTTCCGATTGATGTGGCTGACGCTTTGCCGCCCTGCTGAGGCCGCTGAGGCAGCGTGGTCAGAGTTCGACCTGGATGCCGCTGTCTGGCGCATCCCAGCGGCCAGGATGAAGAAGCGCAAGGAGCACGTCGTACCGCTGCCAACCCAGGCGGTAGAGATCCTGCGCACGTTGCTGCCGATCACCGGCAAGCGCACTCATGTCTTTCCAGGGCGCGACGACCGCACGAAGTCGATGGCCATCGCCAGCTTCCGGCAGATGCTCTACGCCATGGAATGGTCTGGCAAATACAGCCCGCATGCCACCCGCACGACTGGCAGCACACGATTGAACGAGATGGGCTACCCGGCAGACTGGATCGAGCGCCAACTTGCCCACACCGAACCCAATGCCGTGCGGCGGACGTACAACCAGGCGACGCACCTGGAGGACAGGGCCAAGATGATGCAGCAGTGGGCCAACATGCTGGACACTTGGAAGGCTGGCGAAACCAACGTCGCGCCGTTCAAGAGGGTAGCCTAGCGTCCAACACAATAGTCGAATTGCTCGCGGCCCCGCATGATTGAGGCCGTTGGCTCAAGTCCACACAAGCCCAACAGCCTCCGTGCTGATGGCACCTGCCTGTAAACAGGCCCCGCTCGATGCCCAGCAGGCGAGCGGCGAACAGGCGCAATGCCTGATCGACGACCGAACGACTGAACGAACGACCGAGCGCGCCACGCTCGCGCCAGCCAAATCGGGTGCGAGATCCCAATTCAGTCGTGAGGATCAAAGAATGTCGTCGAAGAAAATCGCTGGTGGCGCAACTGCCACCGCACAAACCCTGCCTGCAACTGGCTTTCTGCGCGTGCAACAAATCGTCGGGGACCGGAAGGCTGGCATTCCGCCGCTTATCCCCATTTGCAAGTCCACCTGGTGGGATGGTCATGCAGGTCGTTGGTAGCCTGGTCCAGATCACCCTGGCTGGCCAATGGGTCCAGGAGTTCAACCGCGCAGATGTTGTTGCAGTCCGAGCACCATCCCAAGGTCCAGTCCATGGGGAGCCGCACGCCGGTCAGCAAGACGTACTCCCTGCTTCCCCAGGTGTGCAGGTCACTAAATTCAAGGTGGCACTGCTTGCATGTGAAGGTGGTCACAGCCCAGGACATGGCTCACACCTCGCCCCGTCCGAATCGCCAGAGTGAGATACCGCAAATGCCGCAAAGGTTTTTCATGTGCTGTCCTGTGATGCCCGATGGACCATCCTACCCGGCCTTCAACACGCTGCGATCTACCTTGTAGCCATCGCGCACCACCTGGCCACAGCATGGGCAGCGCTGACGGCCTTCCTCACGCTTCAGTTGCGCGTAGATGGCCGCCGCGCTGATCTCCAGCTCGCGGGCTACTGCCTGAACGGATAGGCGCTTTCCAGCCGCTTTCGCTTCCTGAACGCGCCGAACTGCCTCTGCTGTCTTGCTGATGGTCATGGTGCTGATACCGATTGAGAAAAACTCGATTTTCGATGGGGCGTTGAGTATATATCAACATTAAATGTTATCAATAAAATATATTGACATTTTGTAAGGAAGTCACGAGAATTGAGGCCATCAACAACCGCACTACCGAAGGAGCACCCCATGAACACCAACATCAACCCCCTGATCGGCGAAAGCACCCGCGAAACCATCGAATTTGCCGCCGAGGCGCTGAGTGCCGCGCTGGTACTGATGGCCGACAAGCACAGTGGCCTGTGCCGTCTGCTGACGCCGGTACTGGATGCGCTGGAGCGAGAGAACGTGGCTGGCGATGCCGACGCCATTGAGGGCGCTGCCGAGGCATTCAGCGCGGCCATTGTGCTGATGGCCGACCGTCACAGTGATCTGTGCCGCTTGCTGATGCCGGTGCTGAATGCCCTGGAACACGCGGCGATTGCAACGGATGTAAGGGTTGCTTCGGCGCTGACATGACCAAGGAGCAGCGGTCTGTGACTGACGGTGCTCACATTCAACGGGAATGCGGCAGAACCAGCCTCGCTGGGTTTCGCTGGCCGGGGGGGCCTGGCCGCGTGGTGGCTGCCCAGATGGCCCAAGGTCCGCGCCGTCGCATGCCTGTTACGGTGCCTGTTGCTGGTGTCGGGCACATGTGGACATTTGCGGAAATGAGCGCCGGGGCCGCTTCGCTGGCCACCCTTACCGGGCGGGCGGTGATGGCTGGCGCTGGGTGTGGGCGGTGCAAACGTGTGCACGGGGAGGGCTGCGCTGCCAGATCGAATCCACACTCAACGGTGTGAACCCAATTCGCTGGTGTGAATGGCTGGCGTGCAATGCAATACCCAAGGGCGAAAAATTTTCCATATGACAATAGAGGCCTTGCCACCTTTCGCATTGACGACGGCGAACCCGTTGCCATCATTGGCCCCGCCATTTGGATGAGGGCCGAACTGTGAGCGAACACACCACCATGAAAACCATGCCTTTCAAGCCCTGCAGCGAGAAAAACGCTATTGAATCCACAGTGTTTGTGGTGGCGCTTGCCCAGCACCCAACCACCGACGAGGCCGCCGCACTGAAACAAGCGCTTGACAGCTTTGCCGACCAGTTGCCTGGGGTGCAGCAGGCACAGACCAACACGCTGTACATCGCTTTTGGCAACGGGCAGGATGCGCCGCCCCTTGAGCACACCCGGTTTTTGGCCAAGCCCGATGGCACACACGCTTGGCGCGTGCAGCTGCAGGGCAATGTGTTGCAAGTGATGTGTTTTGACTACACCCGCTATGCCGAGGTGTGGGCCACTGCCCAAACTTACCTGCACCGCCTGCTGGCCACTCTGCCCACGCAAGCCAAAGTGACTGAAGTTGGATTGCAAGTGGTGGACCGCTTCAACTACCCCAATGGCACCACAGCAGATGGCTACAGCGCTGCAGAGCTGTTCAACCCACAATCTCAACATCTGACGAGCAAAGCCTTTGACAGTGGGCTGCTGTGGCATGTGTACCAGGGCTGGTTTGACAAGCAGGGCGACCCCATGCGGGTGCTGAACCAAATCAACATCAGCAACGTGGAAACCGCGCCAACCCTGGGGCAATACGCCTCGCTGATTGAACACCGCATGAGCGCCCAATACCGTGCCGACTGCTGGCCCACGCTGGAGGCGCTGACAGGACAATTCGCTGCCCCAGCGAACGGGCTGGCAGCATTAATGAGCGAGCTGCACGCTGACAACAAGCACCTGCTGAATGACTTGCTCAGCGAAAACGCCAAGGCACTGATCAACCTGGGTGCAAACCCATGATCGCAACATTGAGCACGGCCCACAGCGACCCAGCCATGGGGGCAAGACCCTACGGTACGGGCACAGGCATGGCCCCAACCAGCAATTACGGCAGTTGGCACCACGGTGCACGCAAAGCACTGGCAGTGGCGGGTGCCATGGCGGCATATGGCAGTGCAGCACTGAGCGGCTCGGCCCCCAACCTGCCGCTGCCTATGCAAGGCTCTTCAAACAACTGGCTTGCGTGCCACAATTCGGCCAGCACGCAAATCCATCAAGCCATGCACAACCTCGTTGTTCAGCAGTTCTTGATAGCGCATGCCGGTGCTGACGGTCAGGCGGTGGAACGCATTTACCAGCTGGCCCGGCAAGCGTTTGGCTTGCAGCCACTCAAGGGAACGGAATTTGAGTTTTGGGTGGACAGCGATGACAACACGCCTTATCTGATGCTGAACATTGAAACAGGCTACAACGATGTGGACGCCCGCATTGAAAAAGAACTGGCACTTCGCACCCAAATTGCCAACAACGAAGCGCTGCTTAAGGCATCGCGCTATGTGGTGCTGACGGTTGTTTGAGCGGGGCCGCAGTGGCATTTGACCCGGCAACCTATGTAGATCTGGCGAAAGAACTGCACGGCCAAGCCAACCAAGATGGCGCTGCGCTGCGGGCGGGAATTTCAAGGGCGTATTACGGCGCTTTTTTGATGGCACGCAACCATTACGGCCTAGACAGCAGCGGCATGGACGGCCACAAGCGGGTGAAGGAGCGATATGAAGCCAACCACCGAAATCCGGCTTGCCAGAGCGTGGCCAGTGCACTGGTCAAGCTAAAACAGCTGAGGCAGCAAGCCGACTACGCTGACTCCAGCAACTGCACGATGGCTGATGGAAAAACCGCCATTGATGTTGCCAATACGGTCTTAAAGTTGCTGCCCAGCATACCGAAGCCAGCGGACTGAGACAACCAGCACCCATACCCCCACCTCCAGCGCCTTGCCGTGATTCCGGTGCCTTGTCCTGGTTCTGGCCCGCCTCCAGCGCATGCCCATGGTTTCGGTGTGACCGACACCCACGGCCCGTGCAGCCACATAGCGCCCCCAGGATGGTTATGCTGGGCAAATGAACACGACCCCCCCCAGCCTTGAACAGCTTGTTGCAGATGGCGTGCAACTGGCGAGCGATGTGGATCGCCATGTGACAGAGCAGTTTCACGACATGACGCTTGATCGCGACGATGACTTCCGTGTTTTTTGTGCCGCCACAGTGGCCCGCTGCATCATCTACTTTCGAGGTGTTCGCACGCTGGTTAAAAGCGATTTGGTAGAGCCTGCTGGCGCTGTTGCACGTGTGATGCTTGAACATTGGTTTGTCGTGGGTGCGGTTGCCTCAAAGCCCGACCTGTTCGAGGCACTGGCCAATCAATCCGCACAGGAGCACCACAAGGCCATGGATGCGCTGGCTAGCATGATGCCCATCGACCGCCCAGACTGGTTAACCCCTGAGGCCATTGAAGTCACCAGATCAATGGTGACGCGTCCCAAAGCCAACAGCAAGGGCAATGGCTTTAGCCCGAAGTTCTGGGCGGATCGAGCGGGCGAGGGCGATACGTTTGCTCTGATTTACCGTCGCCTCAGTTCATGTGCACATGGCGCCCTGCACCCACTGGACTACTACGTGCGCGGCGGCATTGGCGATGAGCCGCCAGTGGTGCAAATCGGCAACATGCATGTCGAGCTTGCCCCCCAGTTGTTGCAGATTTCGTCATCTGTTGTTCTGGGCCTGATGGGGTTTCTGGCACCAGACACGCCAGTGCCGGAATCGTTGGTGGATCGGGTCAAGGCCTACGATGTTTTGCTGCGGGAACTGGTCGAACAGACACCACCCGCTTGACACCCCCAACGCCTACCATGGCTGTCCAGCTCGAAAAGTCGACGTGGTCCTGATGCCCAACGCCACTGCGTTGCCCTGGGTACTTTTTCGCTTCTTTGTACTTGCGGCCTTGCGGCGCACCAAAGACCCTCAGTGGTTGTTGATTTAGTCTTTCCTCAGAAGCCAACGTCGGCTTCCGATTGGGTCTCCTGGATGTGGTCTCGCTTTGATAAATTCAAACGAACGCGGAGAAAGAATCAAACCGGGTACAAAACCGGGTATGAATTGGCTCTATAAGACTTAGAAGCCAATGCTGGCAAGGCTTTTTGGCCATACTTCCTGTTCAACGTCTGACCCCTTGGCGGCCTCGTGCCAGGCCTGCCCAACCAACGACCACCCTCCGGGGTGGTTTTTTTTACGCCTTTTTGGCATCTGGCGCTTTACTATATTGCGTTTCTAGCTATGCCTGTTGCGTGTTTTGTCACGCAATTGCACCCGGTGTGCCCACACGCTCAAGCCCATTGACGCCAGCATCACCCCCAAGCTGACCCAGTGAAGGTCGGGCATGCGGTCGTGGGCAATCATCCAGCCACCCAGCGCCGCGCCCATGGCCTGGCCGCCGTACATGGCCGAGGTGTTCAGCGACACCGTGGCGGGGGCCAGCGCGGGCGAAAGCCCCACCAGTCGGGCCTGCTGGGCCGAGTTGGCCGCAAAGCAACCCAGCGCCCAAGGCACCATCACCAGCGCCGCCGTCCACACGTTGTGGCCCAGTGGCCACAGCAGCAGGCTCAGCCCCATCAGCCCCTGCGTCAGCAGCACGGCGCGCGGGGCACCCAGCCGGTCCACCTGGCGCGACAGCACGACGTTGCCAAACAAGCCAAACGCGCCGAACCACAGAAACAGCAGAGACAACGTGCCTGCTTCCACCCCCAGCGTGGTTTTGAAATAGGGCGAGAAGTACGAAAACAGCGTGAACTGCCCGAAGGCTGACAGCGCCGTCACGCCCACTGCCAGCATCAGCGGGGCAGACCCCAAGGTTTTGGCCCAGGCCTTGCGCGACAGGGCCACGGGCTTGATGCCGTCGGGCATCACCCGCCAAACCCACCAGCCACACACCAGCGCACCCAGGGCCACGCCGCCAAACGCCCAGCGCCAGCCCAGCGTGCCGCCCACCCAGGCCGACAGCGGCATGCCCAGCACCGACGCCACCGACCAGCCCAGAAACACAAAGGTGATGGCCCGCCCGCGCTGCTCGGGTGGCACCATCAGGCCCACGCTGGCGGCGGCCTGCGGCGTGAACACCGCCGGCGCCACCATGGCCAGCACGCGCAGCGGCAGCAGGCTGTCGTAGCCAGGGGCCAAGGCGCAAGCGCCCAGCAGCACGCCGTACCACAGCAGCGACCACGCCAGCAGACGGCGGCGGTCCCAGCCCGCCACCAAGGCTGCCAGGGTGGGTGCGCCCAGTCCCATCAGCACAGCCCCGGCGGTGATGAGAAACCCCGCCTGCGGCACCGACACGCCCAGCGATGTGCTGATGTCGTTCAGGGTGCCGGGCACCACCATCACACCCGTGCCAATGACGAAGTTGCCCAGCAGCAGCGCCCACAGGGCACGGGGCAGTTTGGCCGGGGCATTGGCGCGGGGCGACCGCACGGCGTAGCGTGCCCAGGGGCGTATGCGCTTCATGCCACTGCGCCTGGAAACACCCACAGCAGCCCGGCTGTCATGGTGATGTAGCGCGCCAGCTTGCCTACCGCCATGTAGGCCACGCAGGGCCAGAAGGGCAGTTTCAGCCAACCGGCCACGGCGCACAGCGGGTCGCCCACAGCAGGCAGCCAAGCCAGCAGGCATGCCTTGGGGCCAAAGCGCTCCAGCCATTGCAGCGCTTTCAGTTCTGCAGCGCTGCGCTCCAGGGCCGGTTTGACTTTGTGCACTGCGCGGTGAACCGCCAGACCCATCCACCAACTGATGGCGCCCCCCAGCGTGTTGCCCACCGTTGCGACGAGCACGGCGGGCCAGAACAGCTCGGCGTTGAGCTTGACCAGGGCAAACACCGCCGGCTCCGACCCCATGGGCAGCAGCACAAACACCGTGCTCAGGCCCACCTCGGGCAGGCTGAACAGGTTCAATAGGGTGGGAATCCAGGTGTCCATCGGATGGGGCTGTGCGGGCGGGATGCGAGCGCTTCAGTATAGGTAGCACGACCGGCGGAGGCCGCCGCCGGTGTGACATGGCCTCTGTCTTGGGCAGGTTGTGCCGGCTACAATCGTGCCTCTTTTTTCAGCAATCCACACCGGGCCGTTGTCTTGACCGCCGCCGAGCGGCACCTTCCTCCTTTATGCGCATCGGCCCCTATCAGCTCCCCAACCGCCTGTTCGTCGCGCCCATGGCGGGCGTGACAGACCGGCCGTTTCGCAAGCTGTGCAAGCAACTGGGCGCGGGGTATGCCGTGAGTGAAATGGTCACTTCACGCCCTGACCTGTGGGACAGCCTGAAAACCTCGCGCCGCGCCAACCACGACGGCGAAACCGCCCCGATCGCCGTGCAGATTGCGGGCACCGACGCTGCCATGATGGCTGATGCCGCCCGCTACAACATCGATCGTGGTGCGCAGATCATCGACATCAACATGGGTTGCCCTGCCAAAAAGGTGTGCAACAAATGGGCAGGGTCGGCGCTGATGCAAGACGAGGCGCTGGCTCTGCAGATCGTGGAAGCCGTGGTGTTGGCCTCTGCCCCGCACGGTGTGCCCGTGACGCTGAAAATGCGCACCGGCTGGGCAGCGCAGGCGAAAAACGCACCCACCATCGCCCTGGCTGCCGAGGCCGCAGGCGTGCAGATGCTCACCATTCATGGCCGCACGCGTGAGCAGGGCTACAGTGGCTTTGCCGAGCACGACACGGTGGCCCACATCAAGAGCCGCGTGGCCATTCCAGTGGTGGCCAATGGCGATGTCAACAGCCCGCAAGCTGCGCGCGACACACTGGCCCGCACCGGGGCCGACGCCGTCATGGTGGGCCGCGCGGCGCAGGGCCGTCCATGGATCTTTCGCGAAATCGCCCACTTTCTGGCCACCGGCGCCGAACTGGCACCACCCACCCGCACTGAGCTGAAAACCTGGATGTTGGCCCACCTGTTGGAACACTACGAGCTGTATGGTGAGAACACCGGCGTGCGCAGCGCCCGCAAGCACTTGGGCTGGTATGCGCAGTCGTTTGCACACCCTGCCGACGATGGGGCCAAGGCGTTTCGCCAACGCATCAACACCGCCACCACCTGCGACACGCAGTTGGCTGCTGTGACCGATTTTTTTGACGAATGGGACGCGCTGGGCGACTGGCCTGCCGCGCCCGAGCAAGCAACTTTGAAACTGGCCGCATGAGCACCACACCCCAACCCAACCTGCAAGACAGCGTGCGCGAGAACATGCGGGTGTACTTTGACGATCTGGGCGGCAGCGAGCCCACCAACCTGCACGACATGCTGGTGAAGGCCGTGGAAAAACCCCTGCTGGAGATGGTGATGGACCGCGCCCAGCACAACCAGTCGCGGGCAGCCCAGTGGCTGGGCCTCAACCGCAACACCCTGCGCAAAAAACTGCTGGAGCACGGTCTGGCCGAATGAGGCAGAGAAATGTATAGCTGACAGCGCTTGCTATTCAAGAGCTGGAGGCCAAAAAAGCTTTCAATTTTAATTCAACTCCCCGTAAAGATTCCCATGCGAGCCCTGCTTTCCGTATCCGACAAAACCGGCGTTCTTGACCTGGCGCGCGAGCTGCACGCCCTGGGCGTGAGCCTCATTTCCACTGGCGGCACCGCCAAGTTGCTGGCCGATGCCGGGCTGCCCGTGGCCGAGGTGGCCGAGGTCACCGGTTTCCCTGAAATGCTGGATGGCCGCGTCAAAACCCTGCACCCAAAGGTGCACGGCGGCCTGTTGGCCCGCCGCGACACGCCCGAGCACATGGCTGCGCTGGCTGCGCACGGCATTGACACCATCGACCTGCTGGTGGTCAATCTGTACCCGTTTGAATCCACCGTGGCCAAAGCCGGTTGCACGCTGGCCGATGCCATCGAGAACATCGACATCGGTGGCCCCGCCATGGTGCGCAGCGCCGCCAAAAACTGGAAAGACGTGGCCGTGCTGACCGATGCCAGCCAATACGCCGAGGTCGTGGCTGAGTTGAAAGCCAGTAAGGCAGTGAGTGACGCCACCCGCTTCAAGCTGGCCGTGGCCGCGTTCAACCGCATCAGCAATTACGACGCTGCCATCAGCGACTTTCTGTCGGCCATCGACCTGTCCAACGGCCTGCCCGAGCAGGAAGCTGCGCCCGTGCGCACCCTGTTCCCCGCGCAAAGCAATGGCCGCTTCATCAAGCTGCAAGACCTGCGCTACGGCGAAAACCCACACCAGCAAGCCGCTTTCTTCCGCGACCTGTACCCCGCACCCGGCTCGCTGGTCACGGCCACACAGCTGCAGGGCAAAGAGTTGAGCTACAACAACATTGCCGACGCCGATGCGGCCTGGGAATGTGTGAAGAGCTTCGACGCACCCGCGTGCGTCATCGTCAAACACGCCAACCCCTGCGGCGTGGCCGTGGGCGCGCACCCGCTGGAGGCCTACAGCAAGGCCTTCCAGACCGACCCCACCAGCGCATTTGGCGGCATCATTGCCTTCAACCGCACCGTGGACGAGGCTGCGGCGCAGCAAGTGGCCAAGCAGTTTGTCGAGGTGCTGATGGCACCCGGTTTCACACCTGAAGCGCTGGCGGTGTTCAAAACCAAGGTGAACGTGCGCGTGCTGCAAATTGCCTTGCCCCCAGGTGGGCCCACTGCCTGGGACCAGGGCCGCAACGCGGTGGACGTGAAGCGTGTGGGTTCGGGCCTGCTGATGCAAACCGCCGACAACCACGAACTCACCCTGGCCGACCTGAAAGTCGTCACGAAAGTCCAACCCACCGAACAACAACTGCAAGACCTGCTGTTTGCCTGGAAAGTGGCCACTTACGTGAAGAGCAACGCCATCGTGTTCTGCGGCAACGGCATGACCATGGGCGTGGGCGCGGGGCAAATGAGTCGCCTCGACTCGGCCCGCATCGCGAGCATCAAGGCGCAGGCCGCCGGTCTGTCACTGGTGGGCACCGCAGTGGCCAGCGACGCGTTCTTCCCCTTCCGCGACGGCTTGGATGTGGTGGTGGACGCTGGTGCCACCTGCGTCATCCAGCCCGGCGGCAGCATGCGCGACCAGGAGGTGATCGACGCGGCCAACGAGCGAGGCGTGGCCATGGTCTACAGCGGTGTGCGCCATTTCCGCCACTGATATCGGGCGCTACAGCACTGACGGCGTGATGCCTGCTGATGTGTTTTGCGGTGAGGTACCGCTGCTGCGGTTGGTGGACTCCATCACTGAACTGGAGGCGGCCGACGCTGGTTGTATCGCAGTCAGCGGCTCGCATGGCGGTGTGAGTGCTGCAAGGTATGCACTGGCCGTGCGGCCCCTGCTGAGCGTGTTCAACGATGCGGGTGTGGGGCGCGATGCGGCGGGCATTGCAGGCTTGGTTCTGTTGCAAGCTGAAGGCTTGGCAGCCTGCGCGGTCTCGCATGAGAGCGCGTGCATCGGTCAGGCACGCAGCACTTGGGAGCATGGGGTTGTCAGCCACGCCAATGCCAGCGCGTTGCGTTTTGGGGTGGAAATCGGTCGGTCGCTGCGGCACGCGGTGGAGAGGGAGTCCTGAATACCGCGTCAGCAAAGGCATCGACGAGGTTTTGGACGAAGAGTAGCGGCGGCGCAACGGGCTCGCACAATTCAACCCGCTGTCCGATCTGGTGTCGGGCGATGTGACGGTGACCGGCAAGCTGCTCAAGGAAGTTTGCTGTCCCCCACCACGGACCATGGACCGTCGGTTTGACGCCCATGGTCTGATCAGCCGCGCAGGCTTACAGCGTTTTGAATACCTCGGCTGCGGCGTCGACGGTGGCCTGCACATCGGCAGCGGTGTGTGCCGCGCTCACAAATCCCGCCTCGTACAGCGCAGGCGCAAAGTACACGCCCCGGTCCAGCATGCCGTGGAAGAACGTGTTGAACCGGCTGTTGCTGGTTTTCATCACCGTGGCGTAGTTCTGCGGCAGCGTGTCCATCAGGAAGAAGCCGAACATGCCGCCCTGGCTGTCGGTGGCAAAGGGCACGCCAGCGGCATCGGCTGCGCCTTGCAGACCTGCCGTCAGGCTTTGGGTGCGGGCACTCAGGGCCTCAAAGAAGCCTGGTTTCTGGATTTCTTTCAGCGTGGCCAGGCCACAGGCCGTGGCCACGGGGTTGCCACTGAGCGTCCCCGCCTGGTACACCGCGCCCATGGGCGCAAGCTGCTCCATCACAGCGCGTTTGGCACCAAAGGCAGCCAATGGCATGCCTCCGCCGATCACCTTGCCCATCACCGTCATGTCGGGTTCGAAGCCGGGAATCAAACTGGCGTACACGCCCTGGGCGCTGCCCAGGCCCACGCGGAAACCGGTCATCACTTCGTCAAACGCCAGCAGTGCACCGTGCTGGGTGCACAGCTCGCGGCAGCGGGTCATGAAAGGCACGCTGGCGCGCACAAAGTTCATGTTGCCCGCAATGGGCTCAATCATCAGCGTGGCGACGTCAGCGCCATGCTCGGCAAAGGCGGTTTCGAGCTGTTCGATGTTGTTGTACTCCAGCACCAGGGTGTGTTGCACCACTTCGGGTGGCACGCCAGCACTGGTGGGGTTGCCAAACGTGGCCAGGCCCGAACCGGCTTTGACCAGCAGCGCGTCGGCGTGGCCGTGGTAGCAGCCTTCGAACTTGATGATCTTTTTGCGGCCTGTGGCCCCGCGTGCGAGGCGAATGGCGCTCATCCCCGCCTCGGTGCCCGAGCTGACCAGTCGCACCATGTCCAGGCTGGGCACGAGCTTGACGATTTCTTCGGCCAGCTCCACCTCGCGTTCGGTGGGGGCCCCGAAGCTGAAACCGTCCAGCAGCGCCTTTTGCACCGCTTCCACCACAGCCGGGTGGCCGTGGCCCAGGATCATGGGGCCCCAGGAACCGATGTAGTCGATGTGCTGCTTGCCATTGGCATCCCAAAAATAGGCGCCTTGTGCCCGCTGCACAAAGCGTGGCGTGCCACCCACCGCTTTGAAGGCCCGTACGGGAGAGTTCACACCACCCGGAATCAGGGTTTTGGCGCGGTCAAACAGTTGCTGGTTGCGGTCGATCGAAGTGGTCATGGTGAAATATTCAATAGCTGACTTGTCAATGCAGTGAAGCGGTAGGTGCCAAAAATGTCTTCAAAATCAATGCCGTGTATTGTCGAGCGGGAAGTCGATCGTGGCCGGCGTGTCCTCGGTCTCGCCAGTGGCCGATTCGTCGTCGTCATGCGCCCAGAACATGCGGTCCGGTACGGCGTGGCCCATGCCCGGCTGGAAGCCGGCATCCAGGCATTGGTCCAGGTAAGTGAGGGCTTCAGACACTGCGGTTTGCAGGTCGGCCCCCGCAGCCAACAGCGCGGCCAACGCGGCGCTCAGCGTGTCGCCCGCTCCGGTGAAAGTGGCTTCAAACCGCTCGTAGCGCGCGGTGGCCAGCACGCTTTCGGGCGTGGCGAGGTGGCTTTCCAGGTATTGGTCGGCAGCGTTAAAGCCGGTCACCAGTGTGTAAGACACGCCATGTTCCGCAGCGGCACGGGCCACATCCCGCGGGCCGGGGGGCTTGTCCGACTCCCATTCCGGCAACAGCCAGCGGCACAGGCTGCTGTGGTTGCCCACCAGCACGGTGGTCAGGGGCAGCAGCAGTTCTTCCAATGCGTCGAGGTAGGTGTCGCGCGACAGGTCGTCCCACCAGGACAGGTCACCCATGTAGGCAATCAATGGCACTTCCGGGTAGTCGCTGGCAATTTCCGCCACAGTGCCCACGATGTCGGGGCTGCCCAGAAAGCCCACTTTGAAGGCCCGCACGGTAACGTCCTCCAGCGCGCAGCGGGCTTGCTCGTCCACCGCCTCTTCGTCAAACGCGAAGTGATCGCGGATTTCAGAGGTGTCACGGATGTAGGTGCCGGTCACAACGGGCAGGCCATAACCCGATGCCGACGCAATGGTGGTCAGGTCGGCGGCCAGTCCTCCCGCGCCACTGGGGTCGTTGGCGTTGAAGGCCATGACACACGGCAGGGTGAGTTGGGTTTCGTTGGCGGGCGGTGACGCGCCGTCGGTGGTAAGAGGGAGGGGCTGCGTCATGCGTTGAACCGGGTGGGTGCTGGGTGCTGCCAGTCCAGTTGCTGATCTGCGACAAACCGGCCGTCTGGCAACGTTTTGCGCGCAGGGGCTGTCTATACAATGGGCCGCATTCTAAGACCTACCAAACACGCTGGACATGACCGATCCCAAGACTTGGATGTGCCTCATTTGCGGCTGGATTTACGATGAGGCCACTGGCGCGCCCGACGATGGCATTGCCCCCGGCACCGCGTGGGCCGATGTGCCCATGAACTGGGTGTGCCCGGAATGTGCGGCGCGCAAGGAAGATTTCGAGATGGTGCAGATCTGACCGGATCACAGCAGCCATGCCCCACCCCTTCAGCCTCCAAGGAGAGGACACATGACCGGCACAGCCCTCAGAATTCTGGTGGTGGATGACAGCAACACCATCCGCCGAAGCGCCGAAATTTTCCTGAAGCAGGGCGGGCATGAGGTGATGCTGGCCGAAGACGGCTTTGATGCGCTGGCCAAAATCAACGACTACCTGCCCAACCTGGTGTTCTGCGACATCCTGATGCCCCGGCTCGACGGCTACCAAACTTGCGCCATCATCAAACGCAACGCCCGGTTTGCCGACACGCCTGTGGTCATGCTGTCGTCCAAAGACGGCGTATTCGACAAGGCCCGTGGCCGCATGGTGGGCTCGCAGGATTACCTCACCAAACCTTTCACCAAAGACCAGTTGCTCCAGGCCGTGGCCCAGCACGGTCTGGCCACTCCGGGAGTTGCATGATGCCCATTTCCCATGTACTGATCGTTGACGACTCCAAAACCGAACTGATGGTGTTGTCTGACCTGCTGACGCGCAACGGTTACTCCGTTCGCACCGCTGACTGCGCTGAAGAGGCGTTCAAGCGTTTGGCAGAGCACAAACCAGACCTCATCCTGATGGACGTGGTGATGCCCGGACAGAACGGGTTTCAGCTCACCCGGGCCATCTCGCGAGATCCTCAGTACGCGGGTTTGCCCATCATCATGTGCACCAGCAAAAGCCAGGAAACCGATCGCGTTTGGGGCATGCGTCAGGGCGCTCGCGACTACATCACCAAGCCCGTGGACGGCAGCGAGCTCCTGTCCAAAATATCGGCGCTGGGCTGAGGCCTGAATCCATGGCCACCAGCACACGCCAGTCTCTGAAAGACCTCCAGGAACGTCTGGCCACCAGGCTGGCCGATGCCAAGAAGGCGGGTGCCGAGGCTGCCTGGCTGGCGGTCGAGGCGGGCGGCGCACGTTACCTGTTGCCGTTGGTTCACGCGGGTGAGATTTTCCCGTTGCCTGCCATTCAGCCTGTGCCCCATACCCACCCGTGGTTTGTGGGCGTGACGGCGTTGCGGGGTGGGCTGGTGGGTGTCGTGAGCCTGGCTGGTTTGCTGTCTCCAGAAGGTGCCCTTGCTTCCGTAGCAACGCGACAGGAGGCCAAGCTGGTGGCGTTGAACGCCGCGCTGGGCGTGAATGCCGCGCTGTGGATAGACCGCATGGTGGGTCTGCGGAACGCAAGCATGTTTGTTGGAGTAACGCCCCGCCAAGAGAACGATCCCCCGATGTGCTCGCAACGCCTGACCGACGCGCGGGGCGACGTGTGGCAGGAGTTGAACCTGCAGGCCCTCGTTGAATGGCCAGAATTTTTGAGTGTGGTTGCCTGAGCGGCACCCATCGACCGTCACAGAAGGTACCTAAACATGTCGGCATTCGAACGCATCCAGAACCTGTTCCGCAAAAAAGGCGATGCCAGTCCGCAGGCCGACTCCATGGTTTCCATGGATTTCGGTGGAGATCCTGCTGCGCTCGGTGCGAGGGCAGCCCAGTTTGCCGATGATTTCCAGACCCGCATGAGCGGCGATGACCATGTCCAAGCCTTGGTGTCTGTGCCTTTGCTGGGCGCGCGCCCAGCCGAACAGCACCAGAGAACTCTGGCTGTGCTGCTGGCCGTCGGGTTGGTGGTGCTCGGTGGCGTGACACTGGTGGCGCTCGGCCAGTCTGACAAGGCCAGCCAGCAGGTGGCGGCCAGCGGGCAGGCGCTGATGCAGTCACAGCGCCTGGCCAAAAGTGTTTCACAGGCGTTGGTGGGCAACGGCCCGTCTTTCGACGAGGTGCGTGACAGCAGCGGCGTGTTGGGCAAGACCCTCCGGGCACTCAAGGACGGTGACCCTGGTATGTCCATTTCGCCTCTGCCGGGCGTTTATGGGGCTGACTTGGAATCGTTGACGCCACTGGTTGACAAAGCCGAGAAAAACGCGGCGCTCGTGCTGTCTCAGCAAAAAACCCTGATGCAGGTGGGGGACGCACTGCGAACCATCAACCGCCAGTCGTCCGACTTGCTTGAGATAGCGGAAACCGTTTCTTCCCTCAAGCTGCAGCAAGGGGCGCCAGCCGCCGAGCTGTCGGCAGCAGGCCAATTGGTGATGCTGACACAGCGCATCGGCAAGTCTGCCAACGAGTTTCTGACCATGGAAGGTGTCAGCCCCGAAGCGGTGTTTCTGCTGGGCAAAGACCTGAACTCGTTCAAGGAAATTGGCACGGGGTTGCTCAGCGGCAACGCCGAACTGCGGCTGTCGGCCGCTTCTGATGCACAGGTGCGTGAACGGCTGGAAGCCTTGCTCAAGCTGTATGAGGCCACCCGCACCGAGGCCGGTGCCATCTTGGGCAACCTGCAAGGCCTGGTGGCTGCCCGCGAAGCCCAGACCGCCATCGTGGCCGACAGTGAAGCTCTGCGCATGGGCCTGGAGAAGCTGCAGAGCAGCTTGTCGGGCCAAACCGGCCTGGGTGGCTTGCAGTTGATCACGCTGTTGGGTGCCGCAGTGTTTGCCCTGTTGTGCGCAGGTGGCCTGGCTTATGTTCAGCTGCAGGAAAGTCGGCAGCGCCAACTCGCTGCAGAAGCCCAGCGGCTGCACGCCGTGGACCTGGAGCAAGAAGCCAAGCGCGTGAACGACGCTAACCAAGCCGCCATTTTGCGGTTGATGAACGAACTGCAAAGCGTGGCCGAAGGGGATCTCACACAGGAAGCCACCGTGACGGAAGACATCACCGGAGCCATTGCCGACTCTGTGAACTACACGGTGGAGGAACTCCGTTCTCTGGTGGGCAACGTGCAAAACACCGCGGCCCGGGTGGCGCAGACCACTTCGATGGTGGAAAACACGTCCACCGAGCTGTTGGCCGCGTCGTCCGAGCAGCTGCGTGAGATCCGGGAAACAGGTCAGTCGGTGCTCGACATGGCGCAGCGCATCAACCAGGTGTCTGGTCAGGCGCAGGAATCGGCCCTCGTGGCGCGCCAGTCTCTGGAGGCCGCTGAGTCTGGCTTGCAGGCGGTACAAAACACCATTGGCGGTATGAACGCCATCCGCGACCAGATCCAGGAAACCTCCAAGCGCATCAAACGCTTGGGCGAGTCGTCGCAGGAAATCGGCGAAATCACCGAATTGATTTCAGACATTACCGAACAAACCAACGTGTTGGCTCTGAACGCAGCCATTCAGGCTGCCTCCGCCGGCGAAGCTGGACGCGGCTTCTCGGTGGTGGCCGAAGAGGTGCAGCGGTTGGCCGAGCGTTCTGGCGATGCGACGCGCCAGATTGCGGCGCTCGTGAAAGCCATTCAGACCGACACACAGGATGCCGTGGCTGCCATGGAACGGTCCACCCAGGGCGTGGTCGAGGGGGCTCGCCTGTCAGACAACGCCGGTTCAGCTCTGACGGAAATCGACAGCGTGTCGCGACGCTTGGCCTTGCTGATTGAACAGATTTCCGACTCTGCCATCCGCGAAGCTGAATCGGCCAACGAAGTGGCCAGCAACATCCAGCACATTTTTGCCGTGACCGAGCAAACCGGTGAGGGCACACGTTCCACGGCCCAGCAGGTGCGGGAGTTGTCGCGCATGGCCGAGGAGCTGCGGCAGTCGGTGGCCCGTTTCAAAATCGTCTGACGCACTGAATCCACCCTGCAACGGCCCACAGTCAACAGTTCGCACAACGGCGCGCCCGCTCTATGCATCCCAACAGCCCAGCTTCCGAACCGTTGGATACCACCGTCACCGACCTGGGCCCGCTGGCCTGGGTTTTCGACGAGCTGCGCAAGTCACTCGATGCTGCCAACAAGGCACTGAAACGCTACGCAGCCGACACGGAGTTGGCCCGCCAGTCTGATCTGTCCGCTCCGGATCCTGCCCCGCTGCGCATAGCGCGCAGCCAGTTGCACCAGGTGGTGGGCGCGCTGGACATGGTGGGCTTCCAGGCCCCTGCCACCATGGTTCGTGGCATGGAGGCTGCAGTGCAGCGCTTCATCAGCAAACCCAATACCTGTACCGACGCGGCCATCGTCAAGATGGAGAAGGCGGGCTTTGCGCTGGTCGAATACCTTGAGGCAGTACTCAACAACAAAACGATCAGCCCCGTTGCACTGTTTTCGCAATACCGCGATGTGCAAGAGTTGGCGGCGGCACAGCGCATCCACCCGGCTGACCTGTGGACAGCGCCAGGCAAAGCCAAACCATTGGAGTGGCCAAGTGGCGCAGCGCCGGATCGCTTGGTTCCCGGCCCCGATGTGCGCGCTCAGTTTGACCGCTACGTGCTGCATGTGATGAAAAGCCAGCATCCGGCTGCCGCCGCGCAATTGAAGCTTGTGGCGGCGGGTCTGGCTGCTGGCAGTGGCACAGAAGCGTTGCGTGTTTTCTGGTGTGCCGCCGCCGCCTACTTCGAAGCCATACAACACGCCCTGTTGCCCAGCGATGTGCATGTGAAGCGTGCTGCATCACGCGTGCTGTTGCAGTATTCCACCCAGGCGCAGGGCGGGCAGGACGTGTCTGCTGTGTTGTTGCACGATCTGCTGTTTTTTGCCGCCCAGTCGCACTTGCCTGCGCCAGTGGCCACACCTTGGCTGGATGCGGTGCGGCAGGCACATGGGCTGTCGGGTGCCACACCCATTGATTACGACAACGCGTCTCTGGGCAGGTACGACCCCGCTCTGCTGGCGCAGGCACGCAAACGCGCCAATTCCGCCAAAGAGGGCTGGACCCTGCTGACCGGGGGCGACACCGCCAAGGCACGGCAAGTGGTTGACCAATTTGGCCTGGTGAACGACTCACTCAAAAAGATACTGCCATCGGCCGCCCCATTGGGGGCCGCTTTGCTCAAAGCGGTTGACCCTGCAGGGTTGGAGCGCTCTTTGCCTGGACCGGAACTAGGGTTGGAGGTGGCCACAGCCATCCTCTACCTGGAAGCCGTGATGCAGGACATGGACCCCAACGACCCGCACCAGGAAGGGCGTATGCACAGCATGGCCCAGAGGGTGACCGCAGCCCATGCCGGTGTTCCATCCTTGCCACTCGAAGGCTGGATGGAAGACCTGTACCGCCGTGTCAGCGACCGTCACACGATGGGCAGCGTGGTGGGCGAACTCAAGATCAACCTGGGTGAACTTGAACGCGCCCTGGACCAATTTTCGCGCAATCCCACCGATAAAGATGCGTTGGTGCCGGTGCCGCAGCAGTTGGCGCAGATGCGTGGGGTGTTGTCGGTTCTGGGGCTCGACCACGCCGCCCAGGCGGTGGGACACATGCGCACGAACATCGAAAGCATGCTCGAGGACGAAGTCGACGTGGCGCGCGCTCAGCAAGCGGGAACCTTCAGTCACTTGGCCAACAACCTGAGTGCTTTGAGCTTCCTCATCGACATGCTGAACTACCAGCCGGTGCTGGCTCGCAAGCTGTTTGTGTTTGATGCCGAGCGGGGCGAACTGCAGCCCCTCATGGGCCGGGCCACACCTGCGGCAGTTGTGCAACAGCCGTCAGATCAGACCGGTCAGCAACTCACAGAGTCCGTCGATGCCGTCTTGCGTGACGTGCTGGACGACACACCCACCGCACCGCTCGATATTCCGCGGCTCACCCAGCGGCTCGGGCATCTGGCAGACGATGCCACGCTGGCAGACCAGCCCGTGGTGGCCGCCGCTGCGCGCCAAGCTGCTGCAGCCGTGGCCGCGGAAGGCGTACACGCCGGAGCACAAGCGTTGACCGATTTGGTGGCGGTAACAGAGCCCGTCACGTTGGAGCCGCACCCCGCAGAGGCCGGGCCGACACCCATCGAAGACGATCTCTTGGACATCTTCCTGGAAGAAGCACGCGACGTCATTCAGGCTGGACATGCCGCGTTGGCTTCCTTGGTCGATGTGCCCGACAGCATGCCCGACATGACCACGTTGCGGCGCGCATTCCATACCCTCAAAGGCAGCTCTCGCATGGTGGGGCTGTCGGCTTTCGGTGAAGCCGCTTGGGCCCTTGAGCAGGCGATGAATGCCTGGCTGGCCGAGTCTCGCCCCGCCAGCTCCGATTTGTGTGCTCTTTGCCAGCAGTCCTTGCAGGCATTGAATGCTTGGGTGAACGACATTGCATCCCACACCGATGCCCATTGGCGCGCAGAGCCATTTGCTCGGAGCGCCGAGGCCTTGCGTCTGCACGGGAAATGGTTGCCGCTCGACGCTCAAGAGACCACTTCGACCCCTGCCGACAAAGACCTGATTGAATTCGACTTTGGGGTTCTGGAAGATGCCCCACCAGTCGATGCGCTTGAAGTGCCGACGGTCGACTTTGCTTCGCTTGACGCAGGCCCTGTCTTGGCTTCCCTGGACGAGGCGGACGCAACTCCGCCAGCGGCATCCTCGGAGGCACTGCCAGAGCCGACGGACTGGTCCAGTTTCGATTCGCTGGTTGAAGTTGAAGCGCAGAGCATGCCCGATGTGGTGCCAGAGCCAGGGCCAGAAAGTTTGCCTCCAGCCAAGTTGGCCTCTGCCTCCGATCCGGCTACGGATTCAGGGCTGGAACTCGCGTCTGATCTGGAGTTGGCATCCGACGTCACTGCAGTGCAACAAACCGAAGACGTCGGCTTGCCCGATTTCGAACTTGATTTTGGGGTGCCCGAGGCCGAGCCGTCGGCCGTTCCTGATCCTGCGCCAGCACCGATATCTGCGCCTGAAGAAGTCGAAACCGTGGTGCCCGAGCTTGCCGTTGCATCCGATGACGACGTCAAGGTCATTGGCCCGCTGCGCATGGGTGTGCGGCTGTTCAACGTATTCCTCAACGAAGCCGATGAGTGGTCACGTCGCCTCAGCCACGAGCTGGCCGAGTGGGAGATGGAGTACGAGCAACCCGTGCCCGACACCAGTGCTGCGTTGGCGCATTCGCTGGCCGGTGCGTCGGCTGCAGTGGGTTTTGTGGCTCTTTCTGAACTGGCCCGTGCGCTGGAACATGCCCTGGATGCTTCGCGCAACCATGCCCAGTCGGGTGTGGCGGCCACACTGGAGCAGGCAGCCCTGTTTGTGGATGCGGCAGAGGACATTCGCCGCTTGTTGCACCAGTTTGCCGCTGGCTTCCTGAAAGAGCCACCGCCCGCGCTGCTGGATGCACTGAACGCCTTTGTGCATCAGGCCCTTCCTGCCACAGACATCGCGGCTGAGGCCCTGTCCGGCCCAGACTTTGATCTTGTGTTCCCATCGGTCGAAGAACCAGAACCAGAACCAGAACCAGAACCAGAACCAGAACCAGAACCAGAGCCAGAGCCAGAGCCAGAGCCAGAGCTTCCGTTGGCTGAGGCCGACCTGGCCTCTGCAACGCCCGAAACGGGCCGTATCGCGTACGTGGACGACGACATCGATGAGGTGGATACCCTCGATGCAGACCTGTTCCAGATCTTCGACGAAGAGGCTCAGGAGTTGTTGCCCCACCTCGGTGCGGCTCTCAGGCAGTGGACGGCCAGGCCAGACAATGCCTCCGCGAGGGACGAGGTGTTGCGTACCCTGCACACACTCAAGGGCAGCGCCCGGCTGGCAGGTGCATTGCGCTTGGGCGAAATGGCGCACCGCCTGGAAACCCAGGCTGAACGCCTGGGCTCTGATGTGAGCGACAGCAGCCTGGTTGAACCGCTCCTGGGCAGCTACGACGACATCGTCAGCCGGTTCGATGCTCTGCGTTTGCCCGCCGCCACTCAGGTGGCGTACCGCGTGACATCCGCACCGGAGCAACTTGCGCTCCAGCCAGAGGCGTTTCCATCTCAGGTGCCGGTCGTGGTCGACTCTGCCGATGCAGCACAGACGGAGTCTGTGCTGCAGTCGATGGACACAGCCTTACCTATCGCCGTACTGACACCCCCAGCCTTGAAGGCAGCGGCGGGCGCCGCCGTGCGGGTGCGCGCCGACTTGCTCGATCGGCTGGTCAACCAGACGGGCGAGGTCATGATCACCCGCGCACGCATGGAAGCCGAGCTGGGGCAGTTGCGCGGCTCGCTGACCGATCTGACCGGCAACTTGGATCGGTTGCGCCTGCAGTTGCGCGACATCGAATTGCAGGCCGAGAGCCAGATGCAGTCACGCATGGCGCACTCCAAAGAAGCCGATGCGGCTTTCGATCCTCTGGAGTTCGACCGTTTCACCCGCGTGCAAGAGCTCACCCGAATGATGGCCGAGTCGGTCAACGACGTGGCCACCGTACACCGCAACCTGCAACGCGCAGTGGATGCCACGGAAGACGGGTTGGCTGCCCAAGCCCGCCAGACTCGCGAACTGCAGCGTGACTTGCTGCGCACCCGCATGGTGGAGTTCGAAGGCATTTCCGACCGCCTCTACCGCGTGGTGCGCCAGTCTGCCAAAGAAACAGGCAAGCAGGTGCGGCTGGATATTTTTGGCGGGTCCATCGAAATGGACCGGGGCGTGCTGGACCGCATGACGCCTGCCTTCGAGCACCTCTTGCGCAACTGTGTGGGCCACGGCATCGAGTTGCCGCAGGCACGTGCCGCTGCGGGCAAAGCGCCCGAAGGCCGGATATCCATTCGCCTGGCGCAAGAAGGCAACGATGTGTCGGTGGTGTTCGAGGACGACGGAGCTGGCTTGGACTTGAAGCGCATCCGTGAAAAGGCTGTGGTGCAGGGACTGATGCCCTCGCTTGATGCGCTGGACGACGAAGCCGCTGCGCAGTTGATTTTTGCAGCCGGTCTGAGCACCGCCACCGAGGTGACTGGCCTTTCAGGCCGGGGCATCGGCATGGATGTGGTGCGTTCCGACGTGGTGGGCTTGGGCGGCCGGGTGGTTGCCCACAGCACAGCGGGACAGGGCACGCAGTTCCGCATGGTGCTGCCGCTCACCACCGCCGTCACGCAGGTGGTGATGTTGCGTGCCGGTGATTTCTCTATGGGTGTTCCTTCTGGCTTGGTAGAAGTGGTGCGCCGCGTCACCCCCGCAGAGCTCGAAGCTGCTTACCGCCTTGGCCACCTCTTGGTGGCCGGTGAGCCCGTGCCGTTTTACTGGACGGGCGCTTTGCTGCAAACCTCGGCGAACAGCGTGGATGCCGTGGGGCGCACCCTGCCGGTGGTGATCTTCCGCAGCGCTGCACAGCGCGTGGCTCTGCATGTGGACGAGGTGCTGGGCAACCAGGAGGTGGTGGTGAAGAACCTCGGGCCGCAGTTGTCGCGTTTGCCCGGGCTCACGGCCATGACCGTTCTGGCTTCAGGGGCCGTGGTGCTGATTTACAACCCTGTGGCACTCGCAGCTGTGTACGGCGCGCAGGCTGCGCCTTGGGCCAGCCGGCAGACCGCTGTGGTGCTGTCGGCCGACGGCGCGCTGGGTCATGCCGATGTCGTGGTGCCCAGCACCCCGGCCGGCCCGCCGCTGGTGCTGGTGGTGGACGACTCCATCACCGTGCGCCGTGTCACCCAGCGCTTGCTTCAGCGCGAGGGTTACCGTGTGGTGCTGGCCGCCGATGGTCTGCAAGCCCTGGAAAAACTGGCACAGGAGCGGCCTGCCGTGGTGCTGTCAGACATTGAAATGCCGCGCATGGATGGGTTTGACCTGGTGCGCAACATCCGCGCTGATGACCGTCTGGCCAGCCTGCCGGTCATCATGATCACTTCGCGCATAGCGGCCAAGCACCGTGAACATGCCCGCGAACTGGGCGTGGACCATTACCTGGGCAAGCCCTACCCCGAGGAAGAATTGCTGGCCCTGATCCAGCGTTACGTGGCCCAACAAACGGCGGTGATGCAGCCGGTTTGAGGGTTGCGTATCAGTTCGGGGTTTTTTTCACCACGCCGTAGCGCTTGAGCGTGGCCTCGCGCGCTGCAGCGTGGTCCACGATGGGCATGGGGTAGTTCTGCCCCAGCACCACCCCGGCAGAGGCCAGTTCCAGCGGCTTGGCCAGCCAGGGCGCGTGGATGGCGTTGTTCGTCAGCCCGGCCAGCGCCGGCACGTAGCGGCGGATGAAGCGGCCTTCGGCATCGAACTTTTCGCTCTGGTTCGTGGGGTTGAAGATGCGGAAGTACGGCTGCGCGTCACACCCGCTAGAGCTGGCCCATTGCCAGCCACCGTTGTTGGCGGCCAGGTCGAAGTCGTTGAGCTTTTCGGCAAAGTAGCGCTCGCCCCAGCGCCAGTCCAGCCCCAGGTCCTTGCACAGAAAACTGGCTGTCACCATGCGCAGGCGGTTGTGCATGTAGCCCGTCTGGTTGAGTTGCGCCATGGCTGCGTCCACCAGCGGGTAGCCGGTGCGTCCTTCGCACCAGGCGGCAAACAATGTCTCGGCGTGTTTGCCATGCTCCCACTTGATGGCGTCGTACTCCGGCTTGAAGCTGTGCCCCATCATGCGCGGGTGGTTGGCCAGAATCTGGTGGTAAAAATCGCGCCAGATCAACTCACTCAGCCAGGTGCTGGCCCCAGCGTTGCCCTGCAGGTGCAGGGCGTAGGCCAGCGAGGCCAGCGCGCGGATGGACACCGTGCCAAACCGCAGGTGCACTCCCAGGTAGCTGGGGCCTTTCACGGCCGGGAACTCGCGCGCATGTTGGTAGTGGTCGATGCGCTGCACAAAGTCTTCCAGCAGCGTGGCAGCTCCCGTGCTGCCCGGCAAGATGCGCAGGGCAGGCAGGTTGGTGTGCTCGAACCCGATGTCAGCCAATGTGGGCACGCCCGGCGCCGGGTGAGTTGGCAGGGCGTTGGCCAGCGACGCGGCGTAGCGGCGGGTGGGGTAGGCCTTCAGGTGGAAGTCGGTGAGCTGCTTCAGCCACGCGTTTTTGTAGGGCGTGAACACCCCGAACGGGCGACCTTGCTGCGTCAGCACCTCTTGCCGTTCAAACACCACATGGTCTTTGAATGTGTACAGCGCCACGCCGTGGTGCGCCAGGTGGCCGCGCAACTGGGCGTCCCGGGCGAGGGCGTCTGGCTCGTCGTCATGATTGCAAAAAACGGCCGTGGCGCATGACTGGTGAACAAAGTTCGCTATTGCTTCTTTTGCGTCTCCGTACGCCACCAACAGCCGAACGTCAGCGTGGCCGTGGGCTTGGCCCAGTTCGCGCAGTTGGCAGTCCAGGTCCACCAGGCTCTCGCGGATGAACTCCACCCGCCGGTCGGCGCGGGGCAGGGGATCGAGGATGGCGCGGTCAAACACAAACACGCACCACACCTGCCTGCAGGTTTTCAGGGCGTGGTAGAGCGCGGCATTGTCGGTGGTGCGCAGGTCGCGGCGGAACCACATCAGCCCCCGGTCGTGGGGGCTCAGGGTGTGGTGGTGGGGCATGGTGTGTGGGGCCGTGGCGTGGCCTGTGGCTTGCAGGGGGGTCGCCTAAAATCAGGGCATGTCCGACGATTCTGCCCGCATCAACCTCACCAACCATTTCCTGATCGCCATGCCCAGCATGCAGGACGAGGTTTTTGGCCGCA
>JFJP01037150.1_pt1 | contig 44292 bp, 36 predicted proteins | sample 431651 | NCBI WGS metagenome assembly JFJP01 (sample SAMN02602958, study PRJNA72255) | Microbial mat metagenome, whole genome shotgun sequencing project. | biome: fresh water; feature: sink hole; material: water; isolation source: purple microbial (photo- and chemosynthetic) mats found in...
TGAAAATGAAGATTCGCAAATTTCCCCATTTTCTGTATTCACTGAAAATGAAAAAACAAAAATGATAGAATCTTATATTTATGACGATAGCATTGTTTTTAAAATAGAAGAATTAAATACATTAAATGATTTCTACAAGAAACTTGGTGAAAAGCTTGAAGAACATAAAGTATTAGATTTTAATATTCATGAATGGCAAACACATATTCCATACCCAAATCCAATTGAATTATTTAATAATCACATTCAATTTGATTTAATTAACAAAGGTTGGCAATGCCTGTACGAATATCATGGTAATGATTCAACAACAACTGAAGACCTACATACTAAACTATTAGCAAAAGAAACAATTGAAAATCAATATCAAATTATTAAAGTAACTGAGCCAAATGGTCAATGCGAAATTTATTCAACTATGGGTAGTATATCTTATACCTGTGAATCGAGAATACCAATAAGTTGGCTTGACTTTTTTGAACTATTAAGTTCAGGTAAAAGTATTGATGCGTTTTATAGACCAAAGACAGTAACAAAAGCAGAATTAATGAGAATCTTAGAAAGACATGAAGATGTTTATGGCAATGGATATTCTTTTGAGTAATTATTTTTTGTATGCTTACATCTAATGTTTTAAAAAATAGCAGCGTTTCATTAATTCAAAACAAACAACCATGAACATCCTACAAATAAAAAGCGGAAAAGTAGAAATACGAAAAGACAATGGCTCGTTGGTTAGAACCATTGGTAACCGTTAATTGCAATTACAACCGTAAAAGGCAAAGTAGAAATTCGCAAAGAAAATGTATCGCTGGTTCGCACCATTGGGAATGGCGATGCTACCAATGCCCGCTGGCATGGAGCTGATATTGCTACAACCACCGAAGCGAAAAATGGATTCAACAACGCATGACCAGTGGTATGAAAGATATAGATAAAGGATACTTTAGGATATTTTTTTTTGAGTTTTTATAAGTCTTCTATAGTATAACTCCGAAATACTCAATTTTGCTTAGTATCCCGTTAAAATCATCTATTCTTCAACCAGTTTACACCCTATTATTTTGATTGTTTGCTTTTGTTTATCGCTTAGCTGTGCTGATTTTTCTACAAATATGCGGTTGTTTTTCCGTATGGCCTGATATGTTTCTTTGTTGTTTTTAAGCTTTACAATAGCATAGGTTTTATAGGTTTCAACAAATCTGCAATTTCTGTAACTACTTTGTACTATTAGCAAAAGAAAAATTAAATTAACATAAAAATATTTTTTCTGATGCAATAGCAATCCCAAACTCAATACCATTAAGTATATGATTATTAATTCCGGAAAGTCAATATATATTGTGTTGGTTGAAGAGTATTTAAAGGATGAAAAAAAATGATTTATGTATTCCATAAACTGAATGCTTAAATTTTGCTTGTTATATTTAGTATATTTGATAGAAGTTCAACTTTTATTAATATTAAAAATAGTATAGAAACAGGCATTATAAGGCTTACTAATGGAACTATTATTATATTGGCAACAGGTGATATAAAGGAAAAATTATGGAAATAATACATACTAAGCGGAAATGTTGTGATTTGCGCTGCAAGGCTTAAACTAAAAAGACTCCATACATTTCTAATTATGAAGAACTTTGATTGATAGCACTCATTTAATATTTTATAAAACACGGCTATTCCAATAACAGCTGAATAAGAGAGTTGGAAGCCAATGTCAAAAAATGTTGTGGGATTTACAAATAAAATGAGCAATGCTGAGCAAGAAAGTGAATTTATTATTCCATATTTTCTTGAAAATACATTTCCTAAAATTAAAAACGAAAACATGGTAGTTGCTCTTGTAACAGAAGGTGAAAGACCTGTAAAAATAGCAAAGGAAAATAATACTAAAATAATGATAATGTTTAATAGCAGGTAAATACTTTTGTTTTTTTTAAAAGGATTTATAAAAAAGCCAAGGACGAGATATATAATACCTACATGGAGCCCTGATACCGACAAAATATGAGCTGTACCTGTTTTCACGAAACTCTCTTTTAGACTATCTTCCATTGTGCTCTGTATTCCCATTGTAATGGCACTTATTATAGATATTTGTTGAGTCGACTTGCCATTTTTTTCCAATAATTCCATAATTTTGTGTCTGGCATGATTCAGTTTATCAAATATGCTAAGTGATTTGTATTTTAGGATCACAAAACTGTCTATTCTTAATTGTTGAATAATACCTTTGTTGAATAGATATTTTTTATAATCAAAGGCCAATGGATCTTCGCTATGGATCTTCGCTATTTTTTATTTCTGTTGCTTTAGCATGGATAAGTAAATAATCATTGGTTTGAATTTTATGTTCAGATTTTCTTATATAGCTAATGCATTTAGCGTTTAATGGTTTGATGTTATCATTTTCTATCCTGTTGAGTATAGTGCCCGTTAATTGCCCCGTTTTTTTATTTACTTCAGCTATTTTGAATAGGTAATAATGATAGCTTTGTGGTAATGCTGATTTTTTTACTTTTTGCAATTGTAAATAGCAAGTTGTTGCTCCCAGCATTATAAAAAGCATTTGGATAATCAATAGTTTAAACTTTGATTTATAGTATTGTGCTGAGAAAAAATGTATAATTACTAGAAGTAAAACAAATACACTTAAGGCAACAATACTCGTTTTAAAGTAATGAGGAAAGTAATATGAACATAGCAAGCCAGCAATAAAAGCAATTACCAAACGAAGGAATGGATGGTATCTGAAAATGCTAAAAAAACTATTATTTGTTGTATGCACGGGTTTTTTGCTTTCACCCGCCAAAATAGAATTATTTAATTAAAAAGATAAATTTTATTTCACAATTTTAATTTTATAAGCAACATCTACTTTTCCTATAGAAATGGCATCCAATTTCTTTTTTAACAATCTTCTTCTGAGGGGCGAAAGTCTGTCAATAAACATCTTTCCTTCTAAATGATCGTATTCATGTTGTATAATCCTGGCTAGTATACCAGAGTATTCTTCTGTTTTGATTTGGAAATTTTCATCGCAATATTTAATTTTAATTGAATCGTTGCGTTTTACATCTTCCCTTAGGCTGGGCAAACTCAAACACCCTTCATTAAATAATTTTTCTTCACCAAAAGTTTCTTCAATTTCTGGATTGATAAAAGCTTTTCTAAATCCATCTGTTTCTGGATAGTCTTCTGAAAACGAGCCCGCATCTATTACAAATAACCTTACTGAAACGCCTATTTGAGGGGCAGCCAATCCTACACCATCACATTTGTCCATGGTTTCCCACATATCAGTTAATAATTTATCCAAAGCAGGATAATCAGGATTTATCTCTTCCGCTTTTTTTCTTAATACGGGTTGACCATAAACGAATATTGGTAGTATCATTGTAACGAAATTTAACTTTTTCTGTTCATATAATCTTGTAAGATAATAGTGGCGCTTACCATGTCCACAGTACCTTTGTCTCTTCTGTCCATTTTTTTTAATCCCCCATCTATCATTGCCTGATGCGCCATGATGGATGTAAATCTTTCATCTACTTCTTCAATGGGTATTGAGGGGAATTTTTTCTTGAATAAATTTATAAATGGGATTATTTGTTGCGAGGTTTGAGAAAGCTCATTATTCATTTTTTTGGGCATTCCGATAATTACTTTTTCAACTGATTCGCGTAAAAAATAAGTGCTTAAAAAATCCATTAATTCATTTGCAGCAATAGTAGGTAAACCATTAGCAATAATTTTGAGCGGGTCGCTTACCGCAATACCCACTCTTTTTAAACCATAATCTATAGCCAATATCCGTCCCAAATTTAAGCTTTTTGTTGTAGTTTTATTAAATTCAGTGCCGACCCTGCTTTAAACCAGGCAATTTGATTTTCGTTATATGTATGTTTCAATATAATTGTTTCTCTTGTTCCATCTTTGTGTTGAATAAGCAATTGAAGTGGCACGTTTACAGTAAATTCAGTAAGTCCATTAAGAGTAAATGTATCATCTTCTTTAATTTTATCATAATCGTTTTTGTCTGCAAAGGTTAATGCCAACATGCCTTGTTTTTTTAAGTTCGTTTCATGAATTCTTGCAAACGATCTTACAATTACAGCTTTTACCCCCAGGTGTCGAGGTTCCATTGCAGCATGCTCTCTCGAAGAACCTTCTCCGTAATTTTCATCACCAATGATAATGGTTCCAATTCCGTTTTTCTTGTATAACCTAGCAGAATCAGGAACGGGCATGTATTTCTCTTCAATAATATTTTTTACCTCGTTGGTTTTTTCATTAAAAATATTAAGAGCACCTATCATCAGATTGTTAGATATATTGTCTATATGCCCACGGTATTTAAGCCAAGGACCAGCCATCGAAATATGATCGGTAGTGCATTTTCCTTTTACCTTTATTAATAAATGTAAATTCGAAAAATTATTTCCATCCCAAATATCAAATGGGGCTAGCAATTGAAGTCTGTCTGATTTTTCATTAACAATAATATCAATTTTACTTCCAACTTTTGCTGGTTCTTGATATCCCGCATCCTTTACATCAAAACCTTTTTCAGGTAGTTCCATTCCTTGAGGTATTTCTAACTTTACCTGTTCTCCTTTTTCATTGGTTAGAGTATCGGTAATGGGATTAAATGCAAGATCGCCCGAAATTACAAATGCGGTAACCATTTCGGGAGATGCTACAAATGCATATGTATTGGGATTTCCATCATTTCGTTTTGCGAAATTTCTATTGAACGATGTGATAATGCTATTTTTCTCCTGTTTATCTGCATTATGTCTTGCCCATTGACCAATACAAGGTCCACAAGCATTCGCCATTACTACACCTCCAATAGCATCAAAAACCTGTAACATGCCATCTCTTTCTATAGTATACCTTACTTTTTCAGATCCAGGTGTAATAATAAATTCGGCTTTGGATTTTAGATTTTTCTCAACGGCCATTTTCGCAACCGAAGCCGCACGTGAAATATCTTCGTATGATGAATTGGTACATGAGCCTATGAGACCAACTTCCAGCTTTTGAGGATAATTATTATCTTTTATAGCTTGAGCAAATTTTGAAATAGGCCATGCCTTATCTGGAGTAAAGGGACCATTTACATGAGGCTCTAATTCCGAAAGATTGATTTCAATTACCTGATCAAAATATTTTTCGGGCTGCTCAGTAACTTCTTTATCAGCTCGCAATTCATTATACAGCTCATTGGCTAAATCAGCAATTTCTTTTCTTCCGGTGGCTTTCAGGTAATCAGCCATTTTGTTGTCATAAGGAAAAACAGAAGTGGTTGCTCCAATTTCAGCACCCATATTACAAATAGTGCCTTTGCCAGTACAACTCAGGCTGTCGGCTCCATCGCCAAAGTATTCTACAATATAACCTGTACCGCCTTTAACGGTTAATATTCCTGCAAGTTTCAGAATTACATCTTTGGCAGAAGCCCATCCATTCAATTTCCCCGTTAGCTTAACTCCAATAAGTTTAGGAAATTTTAATTCCCACGACATGCCGGCCATAACATCTACCGCATCAGCTCCTCCCACGCCTATGGCAATCATTCCCAATCCTCCTGCATTAACAGTATGGGAGTCGGTACCTATCATCATTCCACCAGGAAATGCATAATTTTCTAATATTACCTGATGAATAATTCCTGCTCCTGGCTTCCAAAATCCAATTCCATACTTACTCGAAATAGAGGATAGAAAGTCAAATACTTCCTGATTAAGTTCCTTTGATTTTGATAAATCCTTATCAGCGCCTTCTTTCGCAAGAATAAGATGATCGCAATGAACAGTAGTAGGAACCGCTGTAATTGCTTTACCTGCATGCATAAATTGAAGCAGTGCCATTTGTGCAGTGGCATCTTGCATGGCTACACGATCTGGATTAAAATTAACATAATCAAGCCCTCGGGTGAATACCTGCTTCTCATTATCGCTAGACAGATGGGCGTATAGTATCTTTTCTGTTAAGGTTAGGGGTTTGTTAATTCTAAACTTAGACTGTTTTATCTTTTGTGAATAGCTGCTATAAAAGGCTTTCACCATAGCAAAATCAAAAATTTCTTGGCTCATACTTGTATCAATTTTTCAGTGCAAAGTAAATAAATATGTTTGAATCTTGTATTCATTTCGAGAAACAAATTATCTTTAACAAGGTTCAAAGATATTATTTTTCTTTCCATAATTTTTCCAGTTGAAACATTTCATCTCTGTAGCGGGCTGCTTCTATAAAATCGAGTTTTCCAGATGCCTCTTCCATCGATTTTTTTGCTTTATCAATTAGCTTTTTCAACGCAGCTTTGTCCATATATTTAATTAACGGATCGGCAGCTACATCAATTTTATCTTTCTCAATATAGTAGTTTTTTTCTTCACCCGAAGCGCTAGAGCCCGCTAATACTGATTTTCCGCGCGATCCTATTTGAGTTGGGGTTATATTGTGTTCTATGTTATAACGCATCTGAATTTCACGTTTTCGCATGGTTTCATCAATTGTTCTTTGCATCGAGTCGGTTATCTTATCTGCATACATAATAACCAAACCATTTACGTTTCTGGCAGCCCTACCCGATGTTTGAACTAAAGCCCTTTCCGATCGGAGAAAGCCTTCTTTATCAGCATCTAAAATGGCCACTAATGATACTTGGGGCAAATCAATTCCTTCTCTCAGCAAATTTACCCCAATTAAAACGTCAATTCTCCCGCTGCGCAAATTATCCAGAATGTCAATCCTTTCCAAAGTATCCACGTCGGAATGAATGTACTGGCATCTGATGCTCGCTTTGGAAAGATACAGCGTAAGCTCTTCTGCCATCCTTTTGGTTAATGTAGTTACCAATACCCTTTCGTCTTTTTGCGTCCTTAAATTTATTTCGTTCATCAAATCATCAATTTGATTTAGCGATGGCCTTATTTCGATTAATGGATCTAGAACGCCTGTGGGTCTTATTAATTGTTCTACAATAACGCCACCCGATTTTTCAAGTTCAAAATCAGAAGGAGTAGCACTTACGAAAATGGTTTGTCCGGTTATTTCCATAAATTCTTCAAATTTTAGCGGACGGTTATCAATTGCCGCCGACAATCGAAATCCAAATTCCACTAAATTCTTTTTTCTTGAAAAGTCGCCACCATACATCGCTCTTATTTGCGGAAGAGTAACATGACTTTCATCAATAACTAGCATAAAATCTTTTGGAAAATAATCAATCAAACAAAAGGGGCGCGAACCTGGATTTCTTCCATCAAAATATCTTGAATAATTTTCAATTCCAGTGCAATGGCCTAATTCTCTTAACATTTCAAGGTCAAAACTGACCCTTTCCTGGAGTCTCTTTGCTTCAAACATTTTGCCCAGATTCTTAAAAGTATCTACTTGTTCAAATAAATCTTTTTCAATCATGCGCAAAGCATCATTAACCCTTTCTTTACCAGTAACAAAAATATTGGCGGGAAAAATAACAGCTTCCTCAAATTTGGCAATAGTTTTTCCGTTAATTGGATTAAATGACGATAAACCTTCAATTTCTTCACCCCAAAACTCAACCCTGTATGCAATTTCGTCATAGGCTAAATGAATATCTACAATATCTCCTTTAACCCTGAAAGTGCCTCTTTTAAACTCCACTTCATTTCTGGAATAAAGGCTGTCAACCAATCTTCGGAGAAATACATTGCGGGGTATTTTCATTTTTAAATTTAATGAAATAGTATTTCCATGAAAATCATCAGGGTTTCCAATACCATAAATACAGGATACCGATGAAACAATGATAACATCTTTTCTTCCTGATAATAAAGCTGATGTTGCGCTTAGCCTCAATCTTTCAATTTCATCGTTTATTGATAAATCTTTTTCAATGTATGTGTTAGTAACGGGAATATATGCTTCAGGTTGGTAATAATCATAGTAAGATACAAAGTATTCAACCCTGTTATTGGGGAAGAAGAATTTAAACTCGTTATATAATTGGGCCGCTAATGTTTTATTATGACTTAAAACTAATGTGGGGCGCTGCACCTGCTCTATTACATTGGCAATGGTAAATGTTTTTCCCGATCCAGTTACACCTAACAAAGTTTGGTATCTGGTTCCCTGATCTACTCCATACGAAAGAGCTTTTATTGCCGCAGGCTGATCGCCCGTAGGCTGAAACTGCGATTCTATTATAAACCTACTTTCCATTTTTTTTTATTCGTTTGATGGATTATTCAACAAGAAGTGACGCTGCATCCTTATCTAAAATCCAAAGCATGGTTCCATTAACCGGATTTATATGATATGCGGGATAGTTTTTAGCTTTCTCAGAGTGATTGAAAATTTCATTTACTTTTACTGCTTTATTCTTCCCAGTAACTAAAAATAGTATCTCTTTAGCATGATTGATTAAAAGAGGCGTAAAACTTAACCTCATCTGATTTGAAACAGGATGTAAGGCTTCTTTTATTAACACATCCTCATTGAACATTTGCATATTATTCGGAAAAATTGAGGCTGTATGACCGTCATCGCCCATTCCAAGTATTATCAGATCAAAAGAGGGGATTTTGCCTGAGGGGGACACATTATTTGTTATGATATCCGCATACCTTATCTTCTCTTGCATTGGATTGTTATTTCCAATAATTGGAAAAATATTTTGGGTAGGGATATTAATGTTGTCTAATAGAATTGATTTGCAAACGCCATAATTACTATCAGAACTATCAGCAGCAACGCATCGTTCATCGCCCCAATAAAAAAAAATATTGTTCCAGTTAATACTGTCTCGATAATTATTTGACAATAATTTAAAGAGTAAGATAGGCGTAGATCCTCCTGATAAGGCTATATGATAAGGCTTTTCAGATGCAATACGAATTTTTTCGGCAAGAAATTCTACTGTTTCATCTGCACGATCAAAAATTTTAGAAGAAGAATTATAATTCACAATATTGGCCATCGTTGGTAAGGTTTTTACATGGATACCTCCAGGTAGTATTTTTGTCATTAAATAATTCGTTTGCAGCTTCAGGTCCCCAAGTGCCTGATGGATAGCCGAAAATTTTCATATCTTTATTATTTTCCCATGCTTCTTGCACGGGTTTAAGAAATTTCCAAGTTGCTTCTACTGCATCTCCTCTGGAATATAAAGTAGCATCACCATTCATACAATCCAATATCAGTCTTTCATACGCACTGGGAATATTAACATCAGAAAGATCGGCATATTTAAAATCCATGTTTACTGGTTGTACCATAAAACCTGCTCCGGGTACTTTCATACCGAATTTGAAAAGAATACCTTCATCTGGCTGTATTCGGATGATCAATTGATTAATTTGTTTATCAATTTCAGGATTGGTGTAAAAAATTTGATGGGGAGCCGTTTTAAAATGTATGGCAATTTCACTCACACGGGTAGGTAATCTTTTTCCGGTACGAATATAAAAAGGAACATTCCCCCAACGCCAATTATCAATAAATAATTTAAGGGCAACGTAAGTCTCTGTTTTCGAATTTGGATCCACTCCCTGCTCATTTCTATAAGCTGAAAAGACTTTGCCTTGTAAGTTCGATTCGGTATATTGACCTCTTATTACGTGAGTTTCAATATCACTATCTTTATAGGGTCGAATCGATTGAAAAACTTTCATTATTTCATTACGAATAGAAGTAGCATCTAAAGATGCGGGTGGTTCCATGGCAATAAATGCCGCGGTTTGCAATAAGTGGTTTTGAATCATATCCCGCAAAGCACCCGAATGGTCATAATAACCTCCTCTGCCTTCAACACCCAAGCTTTCGGCTGCCGTTATTTCAACACGATCAATAAAATTTCTGTTCCATAATGGTTCAAAAAAACCATTAACAAAGCGGGTTACCATAATATTCTGTACGGTTTCTTTGCCCAAATAATGGTCAATTCTGTATATTTGATCTTCATTGAAATAATCGTGAATTTTGTGGTTCAGTTCAATAGCCGAAGCCAAATCATAGCCAAAAGGTTTTTCAATGATGATTCTTTTCCAACTTTTCTCATGACACGATTCTGTCATTCCATGTTGCTTTAAAAAGCGTGAAATGGGTTCGTAAAGAGATGGGGGAGTAGAGAGATAAAATAAATAATTGCAAGAGCTTTCAATAGTTTTAGCTAATTTTTCTAATCGTATACGCAAATTAGCATAATCATCACTATTTTGAGTATTGATGGCTTGATAATAAATCAGCTTTAAAAAATCCTGAAAATGGCTTTTGTCTTTTCCCGTTTCTTTTTCTAAACTCGCTATTAATTTATCCCTATAAGCATCGTCAGAATATTCGGTTCTGCTCACTCCTAAAATGGCAAACTTATTGGGCAAGAGTTTTTTAGTATATAAATTATATATAGAAGGAATCAATTTGCGTTCTGTAAGATCGCCTGAAGCCCCAAAAATTACTAAAATATGGTCGTGTGCTTGCTGTATCATATCAATGATTTTAGATAGCCAAAGATAAAGAACAATTATGATATTTGATATTCATGCGTTTTAAAATAAAAAATATCATTAATATGCATTTCGATTGTATATTTATACAGGTTTTTCGGGTTTTAAAGAAAAAAACTGGAACATTTCTTTGAAAATTTACCGGAAAAAGATGTAATTTTGTAACAAATTATAAAAAATAAAGGATTAAGTTAGATAATATTAAAAAAAAGAGTGCAATTTAATAAAAATGATGAAAAATTTACCCGAAATAAAGTCCAAGCGAAAGTGATGCAAAAACATCAGGTTTTATGATCTGATGTGTTGCTGATAGGGTAAATATATTTTCAAAATAGTTCATATAAAAATACTTAACCTTCCTTTCAGCAATCAATTACTGGTAACGTGATATATTTTATCTTCGGGTCTGTTTAAACAAACAGTTGTTATGGGCATATTTAATAAATATTTTTAAATACCCCTTATGGAAAGGTGGATGATATAATAAAATATTTATTTTTGCGCTGGATTTTAAGGAGTATAAATTAATAGTTCTAGTTTTTAAAAGTAATAATTAATAATTATGCAAACAGTGAAACCGACCGCTCGGGGGATGTATAATCCAGAAAATGAGCATGATGCATGTGGAATTGGTTTTGTTGCCCATATAAAGGGTCAGAAATCGCATGAGATTGTTCGTCGTGGATTGGATGTGCTCATAAATATGACACATCGTGGGGCCGAAAGTGCTGATAATGTTTCAGGTGACGGCGCAGGAATTTTATTACAAATGCCGCATGAATTCTTTTTAGCCAAAGGGTTTAAGTTACCAGCACAAGGTCAATATGGTGCGGGAATCGTTTTCTTGCCTAAGAAGGCAAGTGAGGCATCAAAGTGTATGCGAATTTTTGAAGATACATTAATTGCTGAAAATCTTTGCCTTATAGCTACCCGTGAGGTTCCTGTTAATAGCTCTTGCTTGGGTGAAATATCACGCTCTACAGAACCTGATATGAAGCAGGTATTTGTAACGGGTAAATTTGAGCAAGACGAACTAGAAAGAAAGCTTTATATTGTTCGAAAATTATCAGAAAATCAAATTAGAAATTCCGATATTGAAGGAAAAGATAGTTTTTATTTTCCAAGTTTTTCATCAAAGGTAATGATTTATAAGGGGATGCTTACACCCATTCAGGTGCGTGAGTATTTTCCTGATCTTAGCGATTCTAGCATGGTGAGCGCTATATCGCTTGTTCATTCAAGATTTAGTACCAATACTTTTCCTACTTGGGATTTGGCACAGCCATTCCGTTATCTTGCCCACAATGGCGAAATCAATACCATTAAGGGTAACCGCAATTGGATGAAGGCACGCGAAGGCTTATTAAAAACTGATGTGTTTGGTGCTGATTTGCAAAAGTTATTTCCCATCATAGAGCCTGACATGAGCGATTCAGCTTCATTAGACAATGCGCTTGAATTTTTACATTTAACAGGTAGACCATTGCCTCATGCTTTAAGCATGCTAATTCCTGAGTCGTGGAATGATAAAAATCCAATCCCCGATAGCTTAAAGGCCTTTTATGAATATTATTCTACCTTTATGGAGCCTTGGGATGGTCCTGCATCTATTGTTTTTAGTGATGGTCGCTTTGTTGGGGGCACACTCGATAGAAACGGCTTAAGACCTTCGCGCTTTGTTATTACTAAAAGTGATATCATCGCTATGGGTTCTGAAGTAGGTTGTCAAATATTTCCTCCCGATCAGATTAAAGAAAAAGGTCGCTTGCGTCCTGGTAAAATATTACTTATTGATACCAAATTAGGAATTATTATTCCTGATAATGAAATTAAATCGCAATTATCTAAATCGCATCCTTATACGCAATGGTTAAAGGAAAATAGATTGGAGTTGCCAAAAATTGAAGTCAAAAACCGCATGCCTTCTTCATTAGGGAATGATTTAGTGAAATACATGAAGGTATTTGGTTATACTAAAGAAGATTTAGAATTTGTTATTACACCTATGGCTCGCGACGGTTATGAACCTACCGGATCAATGGGTAATGATACTCCTTTAGCTGTATTGTCAGATAAACCACAAAGATTGTTTAACTATTTCAAGCAATTATTTGCACAGGTTACCAATCCACCTATCGATCCTATTCGCGAAGGTTTGGTTATGTCTTTAACTAATTATATAGGTTCTGTTTCTAAAAATATATTACAAGAATCACCAGCCCATTGCAAATTAATCAAGTTTAAATCGCCTATTATTACCAATACCGATTTACAGAAGTTAAAGGATTTAAAAGAAGAGGATTTCAAAAATGTTCATTTAGATATTACTTTTGATGTTAAAAATGAAAATGGTCTTGAAAATGCTCTAGCGGCACTTTGTAAACAATCAGAAGAGGCTGTAGATAATAACATTAATTATATTATTCTTTCTGATAGAAACATTACTCCTGATAAAGCACCAATTCCAAGTTTATTGGCTGTTGCGGCTATCCATCACCACCTTATCAATGCAAAAAAGAGAATGCAAGTTGGACTTATTCTCGAAACTGCTGAGCCAAGAGAGGTTCATCATTTTGCTTTGTTGATTTCATTTGGTGCAAGTGTTATTAATCCTTATGGAGTATTTGCAGCTATTGATGACCTTTGTAATCAAGGTAAAATTAAATATGATTATGTTAAAGCTCGTGAAAACTATATTAAATCTGTAGATGCGGGATTATTGAAGATTCTTTCAAAAATGGGAATTTCTACTTTAAGAAGTTACCATGGTGCTCAGATTCATGAAGCAATAGGTATCAGTGATGACGTTATTAAAAAATATTTCTGTGGTACTTCTAGTAGGATTGGAGGAATTGGACTCAATGAAATTGCAAAAGAGTCATCAATGCCGCATCAGAATTATTTCGCCAATCAAGACGATACTCAGTTTAAAACGGAAGGCTTTTATGCTTATCGCAAAGATGGAGAAAAGCACTCTTGGGATCCTGAGGCTATTGGTCTTCTGCAATGGGCTACTCGCACAGGGAACTATTCAAAATTTAAAGAGTTTTCAAGCTATGTAAATACTCAATATCAAAAACCTTTATATTTAAGAGGCTTTTTAGATTATAAAAAGAAACCGATCTCAATAGATAAGGTTGAACCCGTTTCTGAAATTACCAAGCGTTTTATTACTGGGGCAATGTCCTACGGTTCTATCAGTAAAGAAGCACATGAAGCTTTAGCTAAGGCAATGAATCAAATAGGCGGAAAAAGTAACACGGGTGAAGGTGGTGAAGATGCTGAAAGATTTAAAAAACAAGCGGATGGTTCAAGTTTAAGAAGTGCCGTAAAGCAAGTTGCTTCTGGTCGCTTTGGTGTTACAACAACATACCTTGTTAACGCCGATGAAATTCAGATAAAAATGGCTCAGGGTGCAAAACCTGGAGAAGGCGGACAGTTGCCAGGTTTTAAAGTAAATAAAATTATTGCCAAACTGCGCCATTCAACTCCTGGTATAACTTTGATTTCACCTCCACCACACCACGATATCTATTCAATCGAGGATTTGAAGCAGTTGATTTCAGATTTAAAAATGTGTAATCCAAAAGCAAAAATTAGTGTTAAACTGGTTTCTGAAAATGGTGTAGGAACTGTAGCTGCTGGTGTTGCTAAAGCTAAAGCCGACGTTATAATTATTAGTGGAGCTGAAGGAGGCACGGGTGCTTCTCCTGTAAGCTCTATCAAACATGCAGGTATCCCAATGGAAATGGGTATTGCTGAAGCGCAACAAACTTTGGTAATGAATAATCTTCGCGGTCGTGTTCGCCTTCAAACCGATGGTCAGCTTAAGACAGGCAAGGATGTTATTATTGCCGCTCTATTGGGTGGTGAAGAGTTTGGTTTTGCTACTACAGCTCTAATAGTATTGGGTTGTATTATGATGCGCAAATGTCATTTAAATACTTGCCCTGTGGGTGTTGCTACACAAGATGAAAACCTGAGAAAAAGGTTTATTGGTAAGTCTGATTATGTTGTTAACTACTTTAATTTTGTTGCTCAGGAAATTAGAGAAATAATGGCAGAGATGGGAATTACTAAGTTTGATGATTTAGTAGGTCGCAGCGATTTACTCACCGTTCGTTCATTTGAGAACCATTGGAAAGCCAAAACAATTAATTTAGATAAGCTGGTATATTTACCCGAAGAAGCTAAAAAATATCCATTACATAATACGCACGTACAACATCACGATATTGATGATGTGCTTGATTTGGACTTGATCAAATTATCGAATAGCGCGATTAAAAATAAAGAAAAAGTTTGGATTGCTAAGCCTATTGGCAATACAGACAGGACAGTTGGAGCTATGTTAAGTGGTGAAATTGCAAAACTGTACGGAGATGAAGGCTTACCTCATGATACTATTAATGCCCGATTTACTGGTTCAGCAGGTCAAAGTTTTGGTGCCTTCTTGGCCAAAGGTATTTCATTCCGTTTGGAAGGTGATGCGAACGATTATTTAGGTAAAGGTCTCTGCGGGGGTAAAGTGGCAGTAGTTCCTCCTTCTGAAGCAACCTACAAAGCTGAAGAAAATATGATCATTGGAAACACCGTACTTTATGGAGCTACTTCAGGCGAAATTTATATACACGGTCTTGCAGGAGAACGTTTCTGCGTGAGAAATTCCGGTGCAATAGCTGTTGTTGAAGGAGTAGGGGATCATTGTTGTGAATACATGACTGGTGGTAGAACGGTTGTTCTTGGAAAAACAGGTAGAAATTTTGCTGCTGGTATGAGTGGTGGTATTGCTTATGTTCTTGATATGGACGATAATTTTGAATTTTTCTGTAATAAAGGGCTTGTTGAATTAACAAAGCTTGATAATATGGATGATATCAATGAACTTCAATCTATCATTAGCAAGCACTTATTCTACACAAATAGTGATGTTGCTGAAAAAATTCTTGTTAATTGGAACGAGTACCAACCACATTTTGTAAAGGTAATACCGTTTGAATATAAGAAGGTTCTTGAAGAGCTTAAGCTTGCAGCACTGCGTGAAAAGATCGCAGCAACAGAAGATGAACCACAGCGCCAATATTAATAGTTAAATAGTAAAAGAATTAAAAATTTATAAATATGGGTAATCCAAAAGGATTTATGGATATTGCCAGAAAAGATGCTGGTAATAGACCTATTCAGGAACGTATTGATGATTTTGGGGAAGTAGAGCAAACCCTTAATGATGCAGATAGACAATTGCAGGCCTCTCGTTGTATGGATTGCGGGATACCATTCTGTCAATGGTCTTGTCCTGTTTCTAATACTATGCCTGAATGGCAAGATGCGATATACCGTGGCGATTGGAAAGAGGCTATTGAGGTTTTGCATTCAACCAATAATTTTCCTGAATTTACCGGTCGCGTTTGTCCCGCACCCTGCGAAAAAGGTTGTGTTCTCAACATAAATGAAGAGCCAGTTACAATTCGCGAAAATGAATGTGCCGCTATTGAAAAGGCTTTCTCTTTAGGGTTAGTGACCGCTCAACCAGCGAAAGTACGTACAGGAAAAAAAATAGCTGTTATTGGTTCTGGACCTGCCGGTCTTGCTTGTGCCGATTTACTTAACAAATGGGGTCATACAGTTACTTTGTTTGAAAAAGATGAAGCGGTAGGTGGTTTGGTTCGCTTTGGTATTCCAGATTTTAAACTCAATAAATCAATTATTGATCGCAGAGTTGAGATTTTTAAGGAAGAGGGTATGATTATTAAAACCAATACCAATGTAGGTGTTGATATAACAGGTAAAGAGTTGTTAAAACAATTTGATGCCGTTTGTATTGCCATAGGAGCAATGAAGCCTCGCGACATTCAGGTTGAGGGAAGAGATTTAAAAGGAGTTCATTTTGCCATGGATTTTCTTACCCAACAAAATAGAGAATTAGCAGGAAAACATTTTTCTGATGAAGAAAGAATCCATGCAAAAGATAAACATATATTAGTAATTGGGGGAGGCGATACCGGTTCCGATTGTGTAGGTACTTCTAACCGTCATAAGGCAAAAAGTATTACACAGATTGAAATTATGCCCAAGCCACCTGTGAAGCGTGTTGAAGATAATCCATGGCCTTACTGGCCTTACACGCTAAAAACTTCTTCATCTCATGAGGAGGGTTGCGAGAGAATGTGGAGCCTAAATACAAAGAGATTTATTGGCGAAAAAGGCGTTTTAAAAGAAGTTGAGGTTGTTGAGGTTAAATGGGAAAAGGATGCTACGGGCAGAATGCAAATGACCGAAGTGCCTAATTCAAATAAAATAATCAAAGCTGACTTTGTTTTCCTAGCTATGGGTTTTGTTCATCCATTTCACGAAGGTCTTTGTAATGAATTAGGACTTGAATATGATGCACGTGGTAATGTTAAAGTGGATGCAAATAAAGCCACTTCAGTGGGCAAAGTTTTTGCTGCCGGTGATGCGGTTAGAGGTCCAAGCCTTGTAGTATGGGCTATTACCGAAGGTAGAACCATGGCCGAAAATGTCCATAAATTTCTAATGAAGTAAGATTTTCATAATTAGATAGTTCTCTGCCCACTTCAGAATTGAGGTGGGCAGTTTTTATTTAGGGCAATAATAAGACTTATTATTAATGAGTATTGGAAAGGATAAACATTTACTGCAAATCCCAAGATTAAAGAATCTATTGCTATTTCTTTTGAGTACATTATTATCAAAGAACCTATTAATCGCTAAATAAAACTAATAATATTGAAGCGCTAATAACAACATAGCCTAAATTTGATACTCAATAAAAAATATTTATTTACTATACTTATCACATTCATGAATTGTAAATATTTTTTATGTATACTATTATTTAACACCAATTAATTTTTCAATAAATTGTATTAATTCTTCATAAATCTTGTGTGTAGGTAATCCCATGACATTAAAATAGGAGCCTTTTATTGAATGAATGCCTATATAGCCCAACCATTCTTGAGCACCGTATGAGCCAGCTTTATCATAGGGTTTATGCTTATCTATGTAGTATACTATTTCGTCATCAGTAAACTCTTTAAATTTTACTTGGGTCTGATCAAAAAACGTATGTTTCAATTTTTGATGGTATAAGCATACTCCTGTGTAAACAACATGCATATTTCCCGATAATTCTTTTAGCATTTGAATGGCATTTTCTCGGCTTTCGGGTTTTCCATATACTTTATCATTAAAAACTACTATTGTATCGGCTGTTATAACAATGTCGCTGTGTTGGATGCGGGTTTTAAACCATTCTGATTTTAACTCTGCCAAATATATTGCAACAGCCTCATTTTTTAACTCCGCAGGGTAAATTTCTTCAATGTTTTCGGGTAAAATATTTCTGAATGAAAATCCCATATCTTTTAATAATTGGTTGCGCCTGGGACTTTGTGACGCAAGTATCAAGTTATATTTCTTTAGTTCTTCTTCTAAATACATTTTTATTCAATATTTAATTGTATTAGATATCTGATAAGTATACCATATGTAATGCCTGCTACCATTACTAATTTCAAAATGTTCCCAGCTTGTTTTAAACCTTTTATTGTTTTTGTTTTAAACACTATTATATTGCTCAAAATTAAAGGGGAAATTATAAAAAGCAAGAAATAAATGAGCGTATAGATATCTTTTAAATAAAGGAAATACAATAATATTAGAAGCAATGCTACAATAGATGACAAAATATAAATTATTATTTTCGAAACGCTTGCTCCATAGCGAATAGGAATTGTTGATCGACCGTATGCTGCATCGCCTTCAAAATCTTCAATATCTTTTGTAATTTCTCTTGCTAGGGTGATTATGAATGCAAAAACCGCATACCATAATATCCAGCTTCCAATAAAACCAAAATCATTACCTATAGCCAGTAAATAATTATGATATACCAAATTTAAAGCTCGTAGTTCAAAAAGATAAGAGAGTAAGGGCACAACGGCTGTTAATAATGAAATTATTATATTTCCTGTTATAGCTTGCTGTTTATACGTTGTAGAGTAAAACCATAAGAAACCCGAGGTTATAGCAAATAGAAATCCCAAAACAGGAAGTCTAACAATATATGCAGCAATGAAACCACCTAGAATGCCTGCTAAATTGATTATAAAATAGATCAACATAGCATTATTAAAGCTGATTTTTACTCCAATGATTTGTTTATGCGGTTTGTTTATGCTATCAATTTCTAAATCATTGGCATCGTTCAAAACATAACCGGCTGCAGCTATTAAAATAGTTGATATAACTAAAATTATAAATCCCAATAGGGGAAATTGTAAAACAAATTGAAGGGGCGGTTCGCTATATTGACCAAGATAATAAGCTAAGGGGGCTATTATTCCATACCGCATCACAATCATGGTATAGGCTATAATGAGTAGGTTTTTGTACCTGATTAATTTTAATATATACATGGCGATTATTTATTTTACCAACTAAAAGCTTCTGATGGTTCCATCCAATTTTTCTGAACTTTTAATACCTGTTCTATTACATCCCTAACACAGCCTTCTCCTCCTGCTTTATCTGATATGTAACGTGAAATTGATTTAATTTCATCACATGCGGTATACGGACACGCAGCAATGCCAACTCTTTGCATAACCTCAAAATCGGGCATATCATCACCCATATAGAGTACCTCTTCATCTTTCAATTCGTGCTTCGAGATCATATCTTTGTAGTCGTCAAGTTTATATCTCGATTTCATGTATATATCAGTAATTCCTAAATTTTTGAACCGGGTTCTAATTGATTCATTATTACCTCCTGTTATGATACCCAAAATATAACCCTTCTTTACAGCATATTGCATGCTATATCCGTCTTTTATGTTCATTGTTCTCAATAGTTCACCATCGGGCGATAAAACTACACGATCCGAGCCCAACACACCATCAACATCGAATATAAAGGCCTTAATTTTAACTAAATCAGACTTGTAATGATTCATGCGATTTTTTTTCGCAAGATAGTAAATTTTATTCTTTTTTTCCTTGTTGTTTTATCAATTCAGTGCAATGTTCATATTGCTCAAGTTCTGTATATCTTTTTATAAGAAGCGAAAAGAATTCTTCGTCATTGAAATAAGGGTGTTTGTTGTCATAGGGTATGTCATTCTCTATGGTGTATTCCAAGAATGAAGCTTGATCCATCTCGTGATATTTTTTCCAAATATCATTTTCTTTTTGGCCATATAACATCCTATGCTTTCTTACAAGATCAACCATTTGATTTTGCATATAAATCAAATCTTGATTTTCATCTAGTAAGGATTTGTTTTTAAGATAGTATTTGTTAAATTCTTCGCTGGTTTCAGTGTTTCTGTCTTCTTGCAATATCTTTTTCATGATATATTTATTGCCCCTAATTTCACTCAGGTTTTTCTCTACCTTTTTACGCATGAATTCCATGGCGATATTTAATTGAAATGGTATCTGTTTCATATTAATTCCTCCTATTAATAACTTATCTATATGCAAATTTAAACTATCAGCGATCCTTAAAACAGGGTAAAAAGTCTGTTTTTGTTAAAGGTCAACACTATTAGCAATTGAGTATATCATGACATTGAAAAAAGTAGTGGTACTATTTGTTTCTTTAAATGAATTAAATTACCTTTATCCAAATAAAGTTTATATCGCAATGATTGAGGAACAAGTAGAAGAAAAATTAGAAGTAATTTCTTATCTCATATTTGAAATTGGTGGTGAATTATACGCTGCCAATGTAGAAAAAATTGAAAGCATTATAGAAATTCCTAAGATTACAAAGGTACCCAATTCTCCTCCCCATTTAATAGGTGTTATTAACCTCAGAGGGGTAGTTTTGCCAGTTATTGACGCCCGCATTAGAATGGGTACAGAGGTAAAAGAATGTACAGAGTTTTCTGGTATTCTGATCCTAGAAGTTGATTATAAAGGAGAACAAGTGCTGGTAGGTGCCCTCGTAGATGCGGTAAATGAAGTAGTTGAGATTTTACCCGGTAGAATTGATCCGCCGCCCACAATGGGACTCGATTTTCAATCTACTTATTTAAAGGGGGTTTTTAAAAGAAAAAATGGATCTTTCCTTATGATTCTCAATCTCGATCAGGTTTTTGCTGTTGATGATGCCGTAACCTTTGAAAAAACTATGGTTTAATTTGCAGATGTAATTCGTGAAATGATTTTACGGATACACCGTTTTCAGTTGCGGCTGACAACCATTTGTCACTATTTTTTATGATGTTTATTATCTCTTTGTCAGAATCATTGTTACATCCTTTAATTATTTTAATTTCTGAAGTTTCACCTTTTGCACTTAATTCGAAACTAAGTTGCATTTCACAGTTTATTAATGATTCCTTAGTATTGACACTCATTTTTGAATAAATATAATCTTCAAAGCGTGTATAGGTTAATGAATAAACAGCTTTGTTTTTTATAGGTGCTGATGCTCTTTTTCTGCTGGAATACCCAACTGATTCTAATTCATCAGAACTAGGATATGCTTTGTCAGCAGCAGAACTTTTGTCAGCAGCAGCCCTAGCTCCATCTGCTTTTTTTGCCAATACTTTTTCTTCAGCCTCTTCTTGCAATTCTTTTTTATCTTCGTAAACTATCGATTCTAAAGGCTCTTCAATTGAGGTATTAACACTTGCTTTTTCAGATATAACATCCACAACTTTTTTAGTTTCAATTTCCTTACTGGCAGATACAATCGGTGCAGCAACTTTTGGATTCGTAATCCCACCATTTTTTGACCTAATCTTTTTTTCTGTATCGTCCAATTTTGCCGCCATGTTCATAGCAATATTTTCCTTTGCATAGGTCGCTATTTCAGTTTTTGGGTCATTCAATGTAAATTCTTTATCTTCTATATTTAATTTACCTGAGGTTTGATGGTATAAGACAGATGTCATAATCACTATCAGTAACGATGCAGCAGCTGAATAATAAAATATCCTATTTCTGTTACTTTTGCGATGCCTTGATTTGATTTTTTTCTTTAGCACTTTTGTGTTTTCCGCAAATAAGTCAATATTATTAAAAGCCTTGTATCCATCAATGGCGTCGCTGCATAGATTGCAACTCTTGATATGCTCCTCTGCTAAAAGAAGTTCTGATTTACTCAGTAAATGTTTAGTATACCTCGATAATCCAACTTCTGTTAAGCATCCTGTTGTGGAGAATATCTTATATGTATCTTTTTCTTTGCCCATTGCTACTCGCTTAGCTTAATTTTTAAATTCCTTTTACCATTTTGAATATAACTTTTTACTTGGTTTAAGCTGTATCCTGTTAAATCTGATATATCCTGATAACTTTTATCTTCCAAATACATTAGTTTTATACAGTCTCTTTGCTCAACATTCAAAGATTCAATGGCTTCACTCAAACTTGCTATCGTTTGAATATGCTCTTTATCTATAAGATGTTTTTCCGCTTCATTTTCCACAAAATGATACTGATTATTTCCTTCATATTGAATATACCGCTCTCGAACTTTAGTTTTTCGGAGTTGCATAAGGCAATAATTACGAGTGGTAGTATACAGCCAGGCTTTAAAGTTTTTTATTTCTAATTCAGCAATATCAGAAAATAGTTCGCCGAATATATTCATTGCAGCATCTTTACTATCTTCTTCGTTTTTTAAGTACTTATAGCAAACAGCATAAACTAAATGGGAATATCTGTCAACCAAGGTTTCAAATATTTTCTCTTCCCGGTTTATTAGATACAGGCTCAACAATTCCGCATCTTCCATTTTACTGAAATCCGGCCGCTTTTTAATCCCTCTTATTAATTGAATCAATTTGCTATTTTATTTCGGATTAAAAGTACAGCTTTTCTAGAAGAAAAAAAATTATTCAAAAAATTATGGAAAAAAATTGATGCAGGCATCTTACTGTTAAATACGATATTTATTCATTTAATACTTAGAAATTATGAAACGTTTATTTAGCTTATCGATGAAGAGTTTGATGTATGCATTTAATTTATTTGCTATTAACTCTTATAATAATGGAGTCTTAATGGAGCTAACACTTTCTATTACTAGGAAGTTCGGACTTAGAAGCATGCTTCTATTTGCATTTCTGATATCTGGAATATTCAATTTGCAGGCTTCAAGTAATGAAAAATGCGAAATTCCCTATTTTGAGGTTGTCGATTCAGAGAACCCGGGAGCCCTGTTGCCCTTACATGCCACTAATGCCGATGTGCTTATCAATGGTTGTATTGCTAAAGTGAAAATCAATCAAATCTTTAAAAATGATGGAAAAAAGCCTATTGAGGCCATTTATGTTTTTCCTGCCTCCGCTTCAGCAGCAGTTTATTCAATGAAAATGATGATTGGAAAACGAATAGTAGAAGCAAAAGTGATGGAGAAGGATGCGGCGCGCAAAACTTATGATGATGCCCGCAAGGACGGATATTCGGCTTCACTTTTAGAACAGCACCGACCAAATGTTTTTCAAATGAATGTTGCTAATATTATGCCTGGAGATACTATTAATGTTGAACTTATTTATACCGAAATGTTAATCCCTGAGACTGGTATTTACAGTTTTGTATACCCTACAGTAGTTGGTCCGCGTTATGAAAATGCGGCTAATAATTCTGCTTCATGGACATCAAATCCTTATTTAGCTGAAGGTACACCTCCTTCATATCAATTTGATATTTCTGTTAAGATTAGTGCAGGAATGCCTGTACACCAAGTAAAATGCCCTACTCACGATGCTGACATTCAATTTATTTCCCAACAGGAAGCCAGTATTAATTTGAAAAAAACTGAAGCATTTAGAGGAAATAAAGATTTTATTGTAAATTATAGTTTGCGCGATAGAGCAATACAATCCGGTTTGCTTTTGTATGATGGAAATGATGAAAAATATTTTCTTGCTATGGTTCAGCCTCCCGCTATTGTTAATAATGCTAATATACCAAAGCGTGAATATGTTTTTATTGTTGATGTTTCAGGTTCTATGTTCGGCTTTCCTTTAGATATTTCTAAAGCTTTGATGAAGGAGTTATTACAATCATTGAGACCTACTGATCGATTCAATATTGTTTTGTTTGCTGGTACTTCAAGTGTTTATGCCCTTGAATCTAAAGAGGCAACTCCAGAGAATATAAAAAATGCGATTAGCCATATTGATAACCAGCAAGGAAGTGGTTCTACAGAATTGCTGCATGCTTTACAAACGGCAATGTCTCTGAAAATAAATGATAATTATTCCCGTTCCTTTGTAATTGTAACAGATGGTTATGTAACCGTTGAAAAAGAATCATTTGATTATATTCGTCAGCATCTTAACAAAGCAAATTTTTTTCCTTTCGGAATAGGAAGTTCTGTTAATCGCTATATAATAGAGGGTATGGCACATGTGGGAATGGGAACTCCTTTTGTGGTAACCAATTCCGACGATGCTAAAGAAATAGCGACCAAATTCAAGACCTATATTCAATCCCCTGTCCTTACCAATATAAAGGTTGAATATGAAGGTTTTGAAGCGTATGATATAGAACCTTTAACCGTTCCTGATGTTTTTGCGGAACGTCCGGTGCTGATCTACGGCAAGTATAAAGGAGCTGCTAAAGGGATTATTAAAATTAGTGGTATTTCAGGACAAGGACTTTATACGCAAACTTTAAAAGTGTCAGATTTTAAAGCTAGCAAACAGAATACAGCAGTAATGTACCTGTGGGCTCGAGAACGAGTAAAAATGTTAAGTGATTATGCATCTATTGGAAACAGTGAAGAGTATAAATCAGAAGTTGTTTCTATAGGATTAAAATATAATTTATTAACACAATACACTTCTTTTGTAGCCGTAGATAGCGAAAAACGAAATCCTTCGGGACAATACAATACTGTTGTGCAACCATTAGCGTTACCCGAAGGAGTTAGTAATTATGCTACTTCAAATAATTATCCTGCCTCAGTGGGCTATTCTGGTGGTTATCGTAAATCGTGTGCCAAAGAGAATAAAGCGTATAGTACTGTTGATGAATTGGAGGAAACAGTTGTAGCTCAGCCTAGCGTTAGTATTCCAGATTCAAAACCTGTATTTATTAGTTCAGAAAAAGATTTAGATAATTTTATTACTAAAAATATGCAATTCCCTATTGATTTAAAATCGGCAGGCATAAAGGGTTCTGTGTCTCTTGAATTTACCGTAAAAACAGATGGAACAATAACCGCTATTAAAATTATTAATTCAACGAATAAAGGCTTTAATAATGAGGCATTGAGGCTCATACAATTGACTTCGGGTATGTGGATTCCAGCGGTAGTAGGTGGTAAGCAGGTTTCGGCTAAGTACTACTATTTAGTAAAGTTTAAGCTTTAGTTTGTTTTTTTATTGTAAATCTCTTATCTTTCAATCCAAAATATTGGATTGAAAGATTTTGAGTAGTCGCGTGATAGAAATAGTATTGATCGAGGATGATATTTATCAGACCCATTTGGTGCGAGAACTCTTGCCCGAAGATAAATATCATATCAGAGCCATAGCTTCCGGTAAAGAGGCTTTGGCTTTTGTATTAGAGAATTTTAATAGTATCGATCTGATTCTTTTAGATTATCATATCCCTGAAATAGATGGTATCTCAATGTTAGAGAGTTTTAAAGAAAATAATATTGATGTTCCTGTAATATTTTTTACGGCTGATTATTCAATCGAAAATGCTGTAAAAACGATGAGTTTAGGAGCCATAGATTATATTCCTAAGAATATTGACTTTGTAAATAGTGTTTTACTCGCCATTGAAAAGGCTGGACGTCTGATTCAAAGCAATCAAGAAAGAAAAACGATTGAAAAAGCATTAAAAGAAAGCGAAGAACGGTTTAGGATTATTGTTGAAACCACCCGCGATGGTATTTTTGAAATCAATCTTCTCGAAAAGGATTTTTTTGTAAGTCCAAATATTATGAAAATGCTCCAGTATCAACCTGAGCAGTTTCCAAAAAACTATAATGACTGGTTGCAAATTATCCACAACGACGATCTTACTATGGTTCTTGGAAAGTATCGGATGTTGTTAGACAAAAAAAACAATTTTCAAACCATTGAATTTCGTGTTAAAAATGGCTGTGGGGATTTTCAATGGATACTTCAGAGGATTATCATACTTGAAAGAGATAATTATGGTAATCCATATCGGTTTATTGGTACCCATATTGATATTTCAGAATTAAAAAATGCTGAAATCAAGATAAAAGAAACGAACAGACAATTAACTACCCTTATTAGCAATCTACCTGGTGTAGTTTATCGTTGCAGAGTTGATTATTCTATTACGTTTGAGTACATTGGAAATAGAATTTTTGAAATAGCAGGATATAAACCTTCTGAATTAGTTAACTCGCCTGATATGTGGGTAAATGAAATTATTTATCCTGAAGACCGAAGTAAAGTTAATTTTTACATGCGCGATGCATTGTACAGCAGAACAGGTTATGATATAACTTATCGTATTGTTAATAAGCAAGGTGATATTGTGCATTTAGCAGACCATTCAAAGGTAATTGCAGATAATGAAAAAATTAGTCATTATTTAGAAGGGTATATTTCTGATATCTCAACAAAATACACCGCAGAGAAAGAGCATAGGAAAAATGAAATGCGCTTGGAAGCATTGCTTGAATTAAATCAGATGCAAAATGCCGATAACCGTTCTATTTACGATTTCATACTTGCTTCATCGGTAAAATTAACAGGGAGTAAAATAGCGTATTTAGTGTTTATTGCCCCCAATAAACTTGATATTGAAGTTATTGGTTGGTCCGAAAATGCCAGAAAGGAGTATTGGACTGAAAATGTAAAGACTAAATTTATAATTAACGACTTAGGAATATTGGCTGATGCATATAAATCTGGTCAGGCCGTTATTCATAATGAATTTAATGACCCCATTCCTATGCAAAAAGGCATTCCTGTAGGGCAATTGGAAATAAATAGATGTATGGGAATTCCTATTTTTGAAAATAATAACATAGTGGGAATTTTGGGAGTAGGGAATAAACTAAACGATTATAATCAAACTGATGTAAAGCAACTTTCAATACTTATTCAGGAAATGATGAAAATCCTTCTCAAAAAAAGTATCGAGTTTGCATTGAGAGAATCTGAAATGCTTAAGCAATTAGTATTGGACAATAGTTTGCAAGCATTTATTTTATTAGATCCACTTTTTAATATTGTAACATTTAACCGAATTGCCAATCACCGATCAATGATGCTATTTCGAGAGCCACTAAGGAACGGCAAAAATTTTATCGATTATTTTAGCACTCAACGAGGATACATATTATCAAAATTAAAAAAAGTAATCAGCGGCGAAACTTCTACTTGGGAAATGTTGCATCAAATTAACGATCAAAAAAATTATTACCAAATCTCTGCAATACCTATCATTGAAAATAACGAGATACGTTATATTTCTTGGACTTCAAATGATATCAGCGATAGGAAATCAGTAGAAGAAAAAATTGTGTATTCCGAAAATTTATACAATACAACTATTAATTCAATAGATGAACCAATTCTAGTAATTGATAAACGATTATACATAATGCTTGCAAACCAATCTCTGATTGATTTACATAAGGAATTTAAACTTACTGAATATCCGGTTGGTAAGTATATTAAAGAGGTCTATTCTTTTGTTTCGGACTCTTATATCAGTGAATTAATTCGTATTTTAGATTCAGGAAATAATAAAGAAACCGAATTTTCATTTGAATTTAAAAACAAAAAATATTTTTACGAATTAAAGCAAACACCCGTTGTTCAAAGTGACGAAATTACCCGTATTGTTGTTATTGCAAGAGATGTAACCGATCGAAAAATGATTGAGAAAAATATTCTAAATACCATTATTGAAACTGAAGAGCGGGAGAGAAAACGTTTCTCCGAAGATTTGCATGATGAATTAGGGGCAATGCTTTCAACGGTGAAAATTTATTTGAATACTTTGTTTGGAAGAAATATTGATGATGCGAAACGAATAGACCTGATTCGACTTACGAATGAACTTATTGATCAATCCATTCAAAACTCTAAAAATATAGCTAATAATATCAGCCCCAATATCATTAAAAAATTTGGTTTAGAAGCCGCGGTTCAGTCAATTATTGAAAAGTTAAATGTAGCTCATGATATTAATATTGTTTTTAAGCATGATGCATACGAAGCTTTAAATCCTGAAATTGAGCTTTCTTTATACAGAATTATTTATGAGTTGATACATAATACCCTAAAGCATGCGCATGCAACTAATATTAGTATTGCACTTAATAAAATCCGCACTACTGTTGAATTATTGTATAGCGACGATGGGCTAGGTTTCGATTTTGACAAAATACAAAAAAGCTCTGTTGGTTTGGGTCTACAGAATATAAATACCCGCATTAATGCAATGAATGGTTTTCTGCAAATAGAGAATGTTTCAAAGGGGTTTTCAATGAAGTTATTAGTACCTGTTAATTAAAAATAAAATTTTAAAAATCTGATTATGAAAATTTCAGTTTTTATTGTCGATGATCATAAAATATTTAGAGATGGACTAAAAATGCTTTTCTCTACTTTACCTCAGGTTGAGTTGATTGGTGAAGCATCTAGTGGTAAATCATTTTTAGAAGCATTAGAAAGTATTGTTCCCGATATTGTATTTATGGATATAAATATGAAAGAAATGGATGGTATTGAGGCGTCTAAAATAGCGCTTGATCGCATCCCTGATTTAAAGATCGTAGCTCTTACTTCTTTTGACGACGAAGAGTATTTCTTTAAAATGGCTGATATCGGTGTAAAAGGCTATTTGTTAAAGAATAGCAGTATTGAAGATTTTGAAAAAGCTATAAGCAAAATTAGCGAGGGTTATAATTATTTTTCCGATGAGTTGGTAACAAAATTGGCACGTAAGATTTATAAAAATAATGAGAAAGGAAATAACATTCCTAATCTTAATTTTTCCGATGAGGAAAAAGTATTATTGAAGTATGTTTGCGAAGGTTTAACTAATAAACAAATAGCCGATGTATTATTTCTTAGTCCCCGCACCGTTGAAGCACACAGAGCAAAACTATTAGAAAAATCCAATACAAAAAACTCTGTAGCACTTGCTGTTTATGCTATATCAAATAAAATTGTTGAAGTTAATTTATAGTAAATCGATACCCATCTTACCTTCATTAAATAGAAGATCTAATATGCTAAGATTTTTCTGGAAAGGAAACTTATCATTGAATACTTGGTAATATTCTGGAAACTGAAAGTTAAATTCTTCTTTTGGTAGTACTTTTTTAGGATGAAGGTTATTCCTGAAATCAATGCAATCAATAGGTATATGATTAAACTCTTCGGTATACGTATGTTTATTCTCTATTTTTAGCAAACGAATGCAGTTTTGCAATATTTCTTCGTTTAAATCTATTAACCAATGGTGTTTTTTTGTATATAGGGCTTGAATAGAATCTGCATAATACATAAAATAGGCAGAATTATTGTACGCCGATTCAATGGCTTTCCAGTGTATTTTTCGCCATGGCGTGCTTTCGTCAATGGCTATTTGATGGATCGGTGTGTTATTTCCGCAGGTTTTTTTTACTGGAATAATCAACGTTAGGGGGCCGTTACAGGTAAGTATAACACACCTGTTTCTATAACTTTGTTTGTTATAGTTCTCTTGTTTTTCTATTAAAACTTCAGGTGTGCGGGTATAAACAGAAAAGTATGCTATCGGCGGAAAAAATGCAGTTGATAGCAATACTTTTCTATGCTCCATGAAGTATCTTAATGATTAAAAACGTTCAAGTCCAGAGAAGAAGAAATCAGATTCAATTTTTGCTGTTTCATCAGCATCAGAGCCATGCACTGCGTTGCACTGAACCGACTCGGCATATAATTTTCTGATAGTGCCATCTGCTGCATTAACAGGGTTTGTTGCTCCAATTAATTTTCTATAGTCTTCTACTGCATTGTCTTTTGATAGAACAGCAGCAACAATTGGACCAGATGTCATGAACGATACTAGATCGTTAAAGAAAGGCTTACCCTGATGTACACCATAGAATTCTTCAGCCTGAGCTTTAGAAAGTTGGGTATATTTCATGGCTACTATTTTGAAGCCAGCAGTATTGATTTTCTCTAAAATTGCCCCTATCAGGTTTTTACCTGTTGCGTCGGGCTTGATCATTGTAAAAGTGATTTTTCCTGTCATGTTTATTTTTATTTATTAGAGACAGGTCTTAGATCTGTCTCTACTGTTATTAAGGTCTAAGACTTGTCTTTACTATTTTTTGTCATTACGTGCTTTACTATATGCCATTAGTCTCACGGCATTGATTCTTATGAAGCCTTCGCTGTCTTTTTGGTTGAAGCCACCTGCAATGTCCATGCTCGAAAGATCTGGATTATATAATGAGTTTTCCGATTCACGTCCGTTCATTATTATATTACCTTTGTATAGGGTAAAGCGAACAATACCATTCACCAAATGCTGACTCTTTTCAATGGCATGGTTTACAAAGTCCATCTCAGGGCTAAACCAGTATCCATTATATAACAATTCTGCAAATTTCTGACCCAAATTGTTTCGAAGCTTCATTACTTCTCTATCCATGGTTATTCCTTCTAAATCGGCATGCGCAGCCATTAAAATAGTAAAACCTGGAGTTTCATACACTCCTCTTGATTTTATTCCTACGTAACGATTTTCGACCATATCAACTAAGCCTACACCATTTTCTCCGCCAATTTTATTCAAATAATTGAACATGTCTAAGATAGATGTTTTGGTAGTGCCATCATTCAGATTCTTTACCTTCACAGGAACACCGCCTTTAAATTCAATTTCAAGTTTGGTTTCTTTATCAGGTGCTTGTTGTGGCATAACCATCTTTGTAAGCATGTCAGCTTCAAAAGAGAAATTAGGATCTTCTAAAATGCCTGCTTCATGGCTGATGTGGATAAGGTTGTCATCTTCGCTATAAGGTTTTTTTAATGATGCCTTAACGGGGATACCCTTTTCTTCAGCATATTTCAACATATCGGTACGACCCTTAAATTGGTTCAAAAACTCATCATCTTTCCACGGTGCAAAAACCTTAATACCTGGTTTTAAAGAGTGGTAGGCCAATTCAAAACGAACTTGGTCGTTTCCTTTTCCGGTAGAACCGTGCGATACTATATTTGAACCTTCTATTTCAGCAATTTCAATTTGTCTTTTTGCAATGATAGGGCGGGCTAATGACGTTCCCATATAATACCTGCCTTCGTATAGAGCACTGGCCTTAAGGGCTGGATATACATAATCTTTGATCATTTCTTCTTGTAAATCTTCTACATATACCTTACTGGCTCCAACTTTTAATGCTTTTTCGCGTACGGCATTAAAATCTTCTTCTTGTCCTACGTTTGCTACATAGGCAATTACTTCATAACCTTTGTCAATTAACCATTTTAAGATAACAGAAGTATCCAAACCGCCGCTATAAGCCAATATCATCTTTTCTTTTGCCATTTTTTTGTATTGTGTTGATTTTTAAAGCTGCAAATTAAAGGATTTTTCAATTAATTTGGAATAATTAGTTCATTTATTTAGATTAGGTTATTATGATTTTATTGATTCAATTTTTAAAATTTTGATTATTTTTGAAGAATAAATATTTATTTATGAGAATACTTAAAGAAGATACTGTAGCTGTAATGGTTGATATTCAAGAAAAACTAATCCCTCATATGAGTGAAACTGATTTGTTGCTTCAACAGGCAGGTCGTTTAATAGACGGCTTAAAAGCATTGCAGGTTCCTATTTTAATTACTGAACAATATCGAAAAGGATTGGGTGAAACACAGTCAAGTTTGCAGCAAAAATTTGATGCTTTTAGTTATTTAGAAAAAACAGCTTTCAGTTGTTGCGATGATGACGCTTTTTTGTCGAAAATAAATTTTATTGGTAAAAAGAATGTCCTTCTTTTTGGTATTGAATCGCATATTTGCGTGCTTCAAACAGCAATTGATTTACTGGCTAATGGATATATTGTAGTGGTGGTTGATGATGCAGTATCGTCAAGAAATCCTAATGATAAACTAGTTGCTATGGAAAGGCTCAAACAAGAAGGGGCTATAGTTACTACTGTAGAGTCAATTCTATTCGAAATGTGCAGGTATTCCGGTACCGATGTATTTAAAATAATTTCAAAGCTAATTAAATAATCACGGATAAGCCAATTGAATTAATCCGGCACCTTCAATTTTTTTACCACCTGTTGTGGATAGTTTAATGATGTATGCATATATTCCTTCATTGGCCTTTCCCAAACTGGTATTGCCGTCCCATGCCTTGTCTTTGTCTTTTGTTTCAAAAACTTTGCGATTCCATTTATCAAAAATGATGAATTGATATTCCGAAGGATTTAAAAATAATCTGGGTTTTACAGCATCATTTATCCCATCGCCATTAGGCGTAAAAAGGTCAGGCACTTCAAATGCGGTGCTTAAATCAATGCAAACTTGTTGGGTGGTAACTATAGAGTTAATGTTATTCGGGTTGTTCATTTCTTCTGCTACAAGTCCATAACAAACTTTTCCAAAGATTTCGAGCTTTCTGAGTTCGTCGTAATCTTCTGTATAGTCTTGCCCTAAAGATGAAGATAAAAGCAAAGAACCATTTTCGTCAAATCTGGTTAAGCTATAATTGTTTATTTCTCCGCCAAACCAGCTTATCTGTGACCAATCTAAATGCACTGATTCTTGCGATTTACTTAGGTTTAAGCCTAATGTTGAAATAATACTGCTTTCATAAATGGTATTATTACATTCATTTAATCCTATTACTTTATAGTAGTTTGGGAAAAATTGAGCTTTCTTATTTTGAATTTCAAAACTTCTATTGGCTTGAATTATGCCCACAGGTATCGTGTCTTTAAATGAAGCATTATCAATGCCCCATACTACTGACAAATTTGAAATGTTACTCAATGGATCAATTTGATATAATATGCGATCTCCTTCTTTAGATGCGTTTATTTCTTTAGGATAAATAAATTGAGGTAACAGGGGTTGAACTACAGGAGTACAAACTATATTAGAATTGCTAGTATAACTGGGTCCAACTGTTTGAATGTAATAGCAATAATTACCCGATTGAATGGGAATTATTTTACTGGTAGAAGTATTACTAATATTTTGTTGAACTTCTTGAAATAGGATTCCATCATTACTTTCAAATAATTTATAGCTCAATGTAGAAAAACCTTCATAAGGATTCCAGCTAAAATTAAAAGTGCGATTGCAGGCATCGTAATTACTTTCTAAAATTACCGAGGTGTGGTTTTGGGGTATGATACTTTTATTTTTACTGGTGTCAATAGCGCCAACAAAAAATGTTAATGCAGCATCATAGCTCGCCACTTTGTATATGAATTGATTGATGGAACCCGCAACGGTATCTATTGCATCATATATAGCAAATCCGCTACCCGAACGTTTTTTATAAATGATATAAAACTCAACATCTGCTGACGTAGAAGCCAACCAGTTAATTTCGATATTTTCGGAGGGATTAAGTACTGTTATATATGTAATGGAGGGTGGTTCAGGTTTTACCAGATCTTGTCCGTTTAAGAAATTTAAAGACAGCAATAATGCCAATTGCAAAACAATAATTTTTACCATTTATTGCAAAACGTATCTTTTACCTTGTTAGAAGCTTCATGAAATGATAGCATAATTTCTTTAATAATATCGGAGGCAGGCATTATGGTGTCAAAATTGGCAGCCACCTGACCAATTTCTAATTCTCCTTCTTCCATATTACCTTCAAACATACCCAAACGTGTTCTTCCTTTACCAGCATATTGTAATAGTTCTTCTTTACTCACGCCTTTTTCTTCCATTGATTCTATGGTGTTGCAAAAAGAATTTTTGATGAGTCTTACGGGAGTAATTTTCTTCATTGATAGTCTTGTTCCTCCATCTGGGAGCTGGACAACCGTGTTTTTAAAATTTTGATGTGCGGAACATTCTGTTGAGGCAACAAATCTGGAACCTATTTGTACCCCTGCCGCGCCCAAACTCATTACCGCAAGCATTGATTTCCCGCATCCAATGCCACCTGCCGCTATTACCGGTATGTGTGTATTTTTTATAATTAGTGGTAATAATGTTAGCGTCGAAGTTTCTTCCCTGCCATTATGACCACCTGCTTCTACACCTTCAGCTACAATGGCGTCAACTCCTGCTGCTTCTGCTTTTTGAGCAAATTTTAAATTTGAAACAACATGAACTACGATAATTCCTTCGTTTTTTAATATGCTGGTCCAAGTAGAAGGATTTCCTGCCGAAGTAAATACAATTTTAATCCCAGAATTAATAATAACCTTCATTGTTTCATCTATGCGGGAATACAATAAAGGAACATTAACTCCAAATGGTTTATCGGTATTGGCTTTGGTTTTATCAATATGTAATTGAAGAACTTCTGGTTGCATTGAACCAGCTCCAATAAGTCCCAAACCTCCCGCATTACTAACGGCCGATGCTAATTCCCATCCACTACACCAAGCCATTCCTGCTTGTACAATTGGATATTGGATTTTAAAAAGTTCAGTAATAAACATGCGGATTATTTAATTAATTCTGCTAATTTTTTTTCAAGTTCTTCCCCTCTTAATCCTTTAGCAATAACATTTCCATTGGGGTCAACCAAAACAGTAAAAGGTATCGACTGAACCTTATATAATCTGCCTGCCTGAGAATCCCATTGTTTTAAATCACTTACCTGGGGCCATAATAATTTATCATCGCTAATTGCTTTAATCCAAGCATCACCCGACTTGTCTAGTGATACTCCGAGTATTTCAAAGTTTTTTCCGTTATATTTAGCGTACATTTTTGTTAATTCAGGGCTTGCCATTCGGCATGGACCGCACCACGAAGCCCAAAAATCAATTAAAACATATTTACCCCTGAAATCAGATAAACTTATGTTTTTACCAACAGGGTTGGGTAAAGTAAAATCTGGTGCTAGACTACCTGGCTTTAGAAATTTTGAAGATTCCACTTTATTACTAAAGTCACTAACAAAAGGATCATTAGGATAATTTTTTGTCAATCCTGCAGATACTTTCTCATAAACCATAAAATTACTGTCCATATTCAACGATTCAATAAAATAGAGCGAGGATAATGAACCAGGATTAGCGGTCAAGGTTTGTATCAGAAATTGTTTTTTCTCTTCCTGCAATTTTTTATTCATATCTTTAATCTGCTGCTCATAATCATTTAATTGCTTAACGGTAGAATACAAAAGCTTGGTGTCAGCAGATCCTTCCACATAAGGTATTTTCGGATTGTTTAAGTCAAAATTTAGGGTAACTTTATCACCAGGATTTAGAATGAGAAAGAAAAAACTATTCTGATCATTGCCGAATTTTAACCTGTAATAACTAGTTCTGTTAATATTAATAGCTAAAGAGTATTTTCCGTCAGCTTTTAAAGTATCCCGACCCAACACATTATTGTTTAGGATATCGTCTATAAGTAAAACCTTTCCTTTTATTGAATTTTTAACAATGCCCGTTACACTAGTTTCCTGAGCGTTAATTCCTAAACATAGAAACAGTAATATAATCAGATGTTTTATTCTCATATTATTTTATTTTTTTGTTTTCTTCGAATTGCAGATTATTCTTTCTCAATGAAGCTAATCTCTGTGTTAAGAATAGATGCAAAATACTCGCCTCTCTCTTTTATATCTTCGTCGCCTTCCTCATAATACCAATTTATCTTTACGTGATGGTGATCAGATTTATGGTCTACTAAATCCCTAAGCAAATAGAGTATGGACTTAGAAGAACCGCTATTGAAATATTCAAGATCAATTTCAATAAGCGTATTTGGTTGGGGATTGGAACAATACTCCAAAACCCAAATATACAATGGTTCATAGAATTTTGAAGGATCCTCAGGTATGCAACGGCCGCTAATTTTCAATACCCCATTGGTATCGAACATGACTTCCGGCGTTTTTTTTGTTTTTTTAATATAGATATTCTCCATCTTCTTACTCAAAGATTTTTACAAATATAATAAAAAGTAGTTACAATAATCTATTTTTGCCTACAATATAAATTTTTATTCATGGACGCTTATTCACCTTACTTGTTAGAAGCTATTTGTTATGCCGCTGAGCAACATAAGTATCAGCGCCGTAAAGGTTTTGCTAAAATACCGTATATCAACCATCCACTTAAGGTTGCCCGACTCATATATAAATTCAAGCCCCATGTTGAAGAGAGTATACTGCTGGCTGCAATTTTGCACGATACTATTGAAGATACGGATACTACAGCCGAAATACTTGAAAAAAAATTTGGTGCCGAAGTAGCCCAATTGGTGCTTGAAGTTACGGATGATAAAACGCTAGATGAGCCATCCCGCAAGCAAAAACAGATAGATAAAGCTCCATTTCTTTCAGATGGGGCTAAAATAATAAAAATTGCCGATAAAATTTGTAATATGCTCGATTTGCTTCATTATCCTATTAAGTGGACAGATGAGCGCAAAATAAGGTATATGAAGTGGAGCAAAGATGTGGTAATCCATTGCAAAGGAATTTGCCCTGACTTAGATAAGGAATTTGACCACACATTAGAAAAGGCAAAAGCATTGTTAAATACCCAAATTGAATAATTATGTTTACTCTAATTGATCAAATTTTGCTGAGCGAATTAGCTTCAAAGGCCAAGAACTCGCCGCGAAAACGAATGAATCATAATTTTCATAGCGATTTATCTGATACATTGCAGCGGATGCTCAATAGCGTGGAACCCGGTTCATACTGTCGCCCGCACCGTCATCTTTCTGAACCTAAAAGGGAAGTTTTTCTTATTTTAAAAGGAAGAATTGCTGTTTTTCATTTTAACCATGTTGGTGAAATTGTTTCCAAAACCATACTCGATACAGCGAAAGGCGTATATGGAATTGAAATACCGCCAGGCGAATATCATAGTATAGTTTCTCTCGAATCAGGTTCTGTAGTGTATGAATTAAAAGATGGCCCTTACATTCCTTTATCAGATAAAGATTTTGCACCCTGGGCGCCCGCTGAGGGTAGTGCAGAAGCAGACGATTATTTAAATAAATTAATGAAGTTATTATAATCGCGCTAAGGGGACAATATTTTGTTGTGCAAATTGATTTTGTAAATATTTGAAATATCCTGTAGTAGCTATCATTGCGGCATTATCTGTAGTGTATTTAATAGCCGGTAGATATACTTTGTATCCTTTACTGCCTATTTTTGCTTGCATTGCACTGCGAAGCGATGAATTGGCTGATACCCCACCAGCCAATGTTATTTGCTTAATTTTTGTTTGATTCAATGCCAAAAAGCTTTTTTCAACTAATATTTCTACAATGGTATTTTGCAATGATGCGCATAAGTCAGCTTTGTTATTCTCTATAAATAAAGGGTCGTGCCGCAATTGATCTTGCAAAAAGTATAAAAATGAAGTTTTTAAACCCGAAAAACTGAAATTCAAACCCTCTATTCTGGGCTTGTTGAAGCGGAATGCATTAGCATTACCAAGCTTAGCTAAGGCATCTATGTGTGGACCTCCAGGATATGGCAATCCCATTAATTTGGCACATTTATCAAATGCTTCGCCGGCTGCATCATCAATAGATTGTCCAATTATTTCCATTTCCAAATGGTCTGTCACTTTAATTAGTTGCGTATGGCCTCCCGATACTAACAGGCAAAGAAAAGGGAAGGAGGGAGGTTGGTTATCACTTTCATTGATAAAACAGCTTAATACATGGCCTTGAAGATGATTTACATCAATCATTTTACAGCCTCTGGCCAATGAAAAGCCCTTGGCAAACGAAACGCCAACTAGCAGCGAGCCCATTAATCCAGGCCCACGAGTAAATGCTACTGCCGATATTTCGCTTAAGCCTATACCTGACTGTTTTACAGCCATATCTACCGTAGGTATAATATTTTGTTGGTGTGCCCTTGATGCTAATTCTGGTATTACTCCACCATAAATCTCATGAACCTGCTGCCCTGATACTATATTCGATAATAAAAAACCATCTTTTACAATAGATGCAGAGGTATCGTCGCACGATGATTCAATTCCCAATATGATTATGCTCATTCATTAAAAAATTTAAACTAATTTTGCATCAATGGTTTATATGCGCAAAGTTATAAAAAAAATATTATATGTAGTTATCAGTTTGCTGATATTGGTTCTAATTATTCCAGCATTAGTTTATATTTTGCTTCAATTTAAGCCAATTCAAAACTATACCCGACTAAAAATTGAAAATGTAGTAAGTCAGCGAATTCAAATGAAATTTAAAGTTGAATCCATTTCTATGGCAATGGATTATAAAATCATTCTAAACCATCCTGCAATTATTGATGAAAATCGCGATACTTTTTTTCATGCCAATAGAATCCTTGCCCGGATAAAATATTTGGATACACAAGACAAGCAAATAAATATAAACCGATGTATTGTTGAAAAAGCAGACATCAAAATTACTCAAGATGCGGACTATAAGCTAAATATTAGCTCCCTGATAGCAGCTTTGACAATTCCTAAAGATTCTACCAAGAAAAACAAGCCCTGGAAATTAGAAATAGACCGATTGCAATTTTTTGAATCAACATTCATATATAAAAACTATTATAGGTATGATGCGGGTAAAGCAATAAATTTTTCTGATTTGCATTTTACCAACTTGGATTTTGCCCTTAAAAATTTCACTATCATTAAAGATACCATACTATTTGGTGTTAACAAGATTAGTTTTAAAGATAAATCAGGTTTTGTTGTTGATAATCTTATGGCAGATATGTCGCTCAGCAAAAGACATGTGCATTTTTACAATCTCTATTTATCTACGCCGTTTTCTCAGATAAATGCCCCTTCTTTTAAAATGAACTTTGAAAATTTTAAGGCTTTTTCAAAAATTGGTACAGATGTAATATTTGATGTAAATCTGTCGCGATCAAAGTTTAGTTTTATTGATGTTTGCTACATTATTAAATCGATGCGGGGATATAATGATAAAATGGAGCTTGCTGGAGGAATATTTGGAACCGTTGATAATTTAAAAGGAAAGGGCGTTGAATTGTATTATGGAAGGAATGCTTATTTTAAAGGTAATGCCAGTATTGATGGATTGCCCGATGTTAGCAATCTTTTTATGTATTTGGATATTAAAAAAGCTGTTTTCGACTATTTTGATGTGCAACGTTTTACCAATGAATTTTTGCCGCAAAAAAATATTAAAATACCTGAATCAATTAAAAAGTTTGGGTTTATTCATTACAAAGGGTCATATACCGGATTTTTTAATGATTTTGTTGCCTTTGGTAATTTTAAGTCAGCCATTGGTGTTTTAAAAACCGATATTATGCTCAAACCTTCTGCAGGAGAAAATCTTTTTTTTCAAGGTAGGGTTTCGTCCGAAGGTTTTGATGTAGGAAAAATTACGGGTACGGAAAAGTATGCCGGGTTAATGAAATTTGATTTATTAGTAGATGGTTCCAATACCGGAAATGAAGAATCTGTTACCGCTCAGATTGATGGTAAGGTATATGAATTTGTTTTTAATAAGTATAAATACGAAAGTATCGTACTTAAAGGGCTTATGACCAATAAATCATACGACGGAAATTTGACAATTAACGACCCTAATATTAAATTTTTATTCAATGGCAAAGTTGATTTTTCAAAAAAAATACCTGAGTTTCATTTCGATGGGGATTTGCAGCATGCTAATTTGTACAAATTGAATTTTGATAAAAAGGATAGCCTACACCAACTCACAATGTTTATAACTGCTGATATTAAAGGTAATGCTCCCGAGAACTTGAATGGTGTAGTTTCATTAAAGTATGCAAAATTTAAGAAAACAAATAAGGAGTTGCTTCTCGAGAATATATCATTATTTGCTGTGAATAACGAAAGTACGAATAAGCTTCTTTTAAAATCATCCTATGTTGATGCTCAATTTTCTGGAGTGTATCGAGCTCCTACTATTTTAAATTCCATTAAACACTATTTGGCAACTTATCTCCCCGTATTGTTTTCTCATACTCATAACAATATCGATGAAAGTAATTCGCTTATTGATTTTACTCTTAAATTGAAGCGCACTTCTCCTATTTCTGATTATTTTTTTCCTGGTTATTATACTAGCGATAATACAATGTTGTATGGGCACTATATGCCCAGAAAAAATAAAATTTCACTCATTGCATTATCTAAGGAAATACATTTGAAAAATCGAGTGCTGTATGGTTTTATGGCAAATATTCATTCAAATGACACAGCAATAAAAATGGAGCTTGGTATTGAAAATCTAGTGGCAGGAAAGAAATTTCAGTTTAAGAATTTTACCTTTAATGCAGCGGCATTTAATAATCAGGTTGGTTTCCAAACCCGATGGAATACTTGGGATAGTATTGCCAATAAAGCATTGGTTTCTGGAATGGGAACTTTTTCACGTGTTGATTCCCTTAGTAAACCCATTATGGATATTCGAGTGAATCCAATTGATATGGTTTTGCGGAATATTGATTGGAAAATAGACTCCTCTTCTTTCCGACTTTCATCAGATGGTTTGGTTATAAATAGTTTTAAAGCTAAGCATGAAACTCAGTTTATTAATGTGAATGGAGCAATTTCAAGATTACCCGAAGACAGTCTTTTTGTTAAAGTAAATGATATTCAGGTTGAATATTTCAATTTATTATTACCCACAGATAAACTTTATTTTTCGGGTTATGCTTCTGGTAAAGCCGCTATGTCGGGTTTGTTTAGCAAGCCTGTTTTTATAAGCAATATTGTGGTTGAAAAGTTATTGCTTAATGAAGAGCCGCTTGGCAAAACACGCCTAATTGCCGAATGGGATGATACCTACAAACGTATAAAGCTTTCACTTAATAGTAGATTAGAGCGATTAAACACGGTAAAATTAAATGGTTATTATTATCCCGAGAATTCAAGTATTGATGTGGTGCTTCAGCTCGATAAAGTTAATCCTGTTGTTTTAGCTCCGTTTATGACTGCTTTGGTTTACGATGTGTCTGGTATGGCAACCGGTGCATTGTTTTTTCACGGCCCTTTGGCTTCACCCGATTTATCTGGTAAAGTGAAGTTATTAAAAACTTCTTTTAATGTTAATTTTTTAAAAGGCAGGTATAGCACTACTGCGGATGTTCTATTTGACAAAACAAAAATTGAAGTTGAAAAGGCTATAGTATTTGATGCCAATGGAAATAAAGCAATATTGGATGCTACGGTGAATCATAAATTCTTTCGCGACATGACTTTTAAATCAGATATACTTGCCAATAATTTCATTTTCCTTGATACCAAAGCATCCGATAATATTTATTTTTATGGAAAGGCTATTGGTTCTGGAACGATAAATATAAGTGGCAATACCAATAATATTAATATCATAGTAAATGCTACCAGCGATAAGAATACCCTTATCAATATACCTTTTCGTTACGGTAATGAAGTGGAAGTGAAGCGTTTTATTAGCTTTAAAAATAAAAAAAGCTTGTCTGATACATTATTTTTTGTTGAAAAACCGATAACAAAAGCCAATCTTTCAGGAATTAATATGCAATTTTATTTTACTGTAACACCCGATGCCGAAGTTCAGATTATTTTTGATCCCAAAATGGGCGATATTATAAAGGGAACAGGCTCAGGAAATATTACCATGGAATTAAATACCCTTGGCAAGCTTAAAATGTATGGCAGCTATACCATCGATGAAGGAGATTACTTATTTACGCTTAAAAATGTAATTAATAAAAAGTTGAAGGTAGAGCGGGGTGGACAAATAGAATGGACAGGCGATCCCATTGATGCAAATATTGATTTGAAAGCCAATTATCGTACTCGATCTGCTTTGTATAATGTTATTCCTGAAGTTTCTGATGAATATAAAAACCGTATTCCAATAGATTGTCAGGTGCAACTTACCGGTAAGTTACTCAATCCCATTATCCGCTATGATATAATATTGCCTTATGCCAATGAAGAAACCAAAAATAAGCTTAAAAGTGTTTTAAATACCGAGACTGAATTGGCAAAACAGTTTTTATCATTGATTGTTTTTAATTCTTTTTATGCCAATGCTTATAAATCACAAGAAGTTACCACCTCAACCGATGCCAGTGTTATGATGACAGAATTTTTGTCTAATCAGTTAAGTAATTGGCTTTCATCTGGCGAATGGGATGTTGGCGTTAACTACAGAGTTGGTAATGCATCAAGTAGTTCAGAAGTTGAGCTGGCTCTATCGCGTCAATTATTTAACGATCGCATCAGTGTGCAAGGCAATATTGGATATGGAGGTGTTTCATCAACTAATTCAACAACTGGACTTGCGCCCCAGCAAAATTATCTTACTGGTGATTTAAATGTAGATGTTAAATTAACCAAAAATGGAAAGCTTCTGGCAAGGGCATTTAACCGAGCTAATGATCAATATGCTTTGGTCGACTTTGAGCAATCATTGCACAAACAAGGCGTTGGAATAGTTTATAAAGAAGAATTTGATACTTTTTCTGAACTGCTAAAACGTTACTACAAGGCTATTTTTGTTAAAAAAACGATTGAGCCAAAAGAAAAATAGCTTTTCTTTATGGAATTTTTAAACAATAATCATCTAATATAAGAGTTTAGTTTTATAATTCTCATTATATTTGTAAAGGTTTGATTTTAAAATGTGTATTTATGAATATGTTATCGGTTTTATTACAAAAAGGCATTGATTCCTCAGCAGTAGCAAATGCAGCTGTCAAGCAGGAACAAATAAATTATATTGAGCTGGCTATTAAAGGTGGCTGGGTTATGATTCCTATTCTGTTGCTATCTGTGGCAGCGGTGTATATTTTTGTTGACCGCTTTTTTGCCATCCGCAAAGCATCAAAGCTCGATCATGCTTTTATGGACAGAATTAAAGATTACATTCACGAAGGCAAAATTGATGCCGCACTAAATTTTTGTAAAGACCACCCCAACGTGGTTCCCCGCATGATTGAAAAAGGATTGCAGCGATTGGGCAGGCCACTTTCTGATATCAATACAGCCATTGAGAATGTAGGTAGGGTTGAGATTGCTAAATTAGAAAAGGGTGTCCCTTTTCTGGCTACGTGTGCTGGAGGCGCTCCTATGTTAGGATTTTTAGGCACGGTAACAGGCATGATCAAAGCATTTTTTGATATGGCCAATGCAGGCAATAATATTGATGTGAAATTATTATCTAATGGTATATATGAAGCAATGGTTACTACTGTTGCGGGACTTTTAGTTGGTATTATTGCTTACTTTGCTTATAATATCATTGCAGCCAAGATTCAGGAAACGGTAAACGTTTTGGAATCAAAAGCCATGGAATTTATGGATTTATTAAACGAGCCTGTAAAATAATAAGCTATGGCAATCAAATCGAAAAATAAAATTGATGCAAGTTTTAGCATGTCGTCTATGAGCGATTTGGTATTTTTATTGCTCATTTTTTTCATGATAACTTCAACTTTAATATCTCCCAATGCATTGAAACTGTTATTGCCTAACAGCAATGCGCAAACGGCATCCAAGACCCACACCACCATATCCATTACAAAAGATTTGTTGTTTTATGTTGAGGATGTTCCCTTGGATATTAATACAATAGAAGCGTATTTGCAGAAAAAGCTTAGCGGGCAAGCAGAGCCGGTTGTTTCATTGCATGTTGATCAGTCAGTTCCCATGCAGGAAGTGGTAAAAGTAATGAATATTGCCTACAAGAATAAATACAAACTAATACTGGCAACCAGTCCGGAATAACCATAAAAAATAATTATTATGGCTACAGAGAAAAAAATATCGGTTGAAGGTTTTATAGCAGCGCTAGTATTTCATGTGCTTATACTTTTGCTCATGCTATTTTACGGATTACCCTATATAACTCCTCCTCCACCTGAAATGGGTATTGCGGTGAATTTGGGAATGGACGATGCGGGTGCGGGATTAGTAGAACCCATGACTGCCGAAGAAACAGCTGCAGCAAATAACCCATCTGCAGTTGCTCCATCAGAAGAGAATACACTTACCCAAGATGTAGAAGAAACTCCTGTTGTAGCTGAAAAAAAGACAATTAAGCCTAAAGAAACGGTGAAGCCCAAAGATCAGAAAAAAGAGGAAAAAAATCCGGTGGAGGAAAAGAATATAGAGCCGAAAAAAGAAGTGAATAAAAAGGCATTAATGGGACCCAATAACAAAACTGGTAACACCGTTGGCGAGGGAGTTACTTCAGGTAATGGAAATCAGGGGGTGAGCAACGGAACACAAGGAGCGCTTAATTATGGTCAAGGTGGTGGAAATAGTGTGAGCTTTTCGTTAAACGGAAGAGCAAAGAGATTTTTACCTGAACCCATAAAAACGAAAGCGGAAGCAGGTATTGTCGTTGTTAAAATTACAGTTGATAGGAACGGAAATGTAACAAATGCCTTTTCCGGTGCAAAGGGAACTAATATTGATGATGAAAATATTTTGAAAGAAGCAAGACAAGCAGCTTTAAAATCTAAGTTTAGCTCAAAAGCAGAAGCCGCTGTTGAAGAATCTGGAACCATAACTTATGTGTATACTGTGAAGTAAAATAAATTAAAAAAAATGATATGAAAGTAGAAGAATATTTTTCAAATAATTCAAAAAGTATATTACAAATCACTGTTGTCCGATA
>JFJP01037127.1_pt1 | contig 44245 bp, 68 predicted proteins | sample 431651 | NCBI WGS metagenome assembly JFJP01 (sample SAMN02602958, study PRJNA72255) | Microbial mat metagenome, whole genome shotgun sequencing project. | biome: fresh water; feature: sink hole; material: water; isolation source: purple microbial (photo- and chemosynthetic) mats found in...
CCTTGATATTCGCAAGTATAAGCCTTTGTAGCACCAGTTCCAAGAGAACTACCAGAAGAACCACTTCCTGAATGTAAATAAATCCATCCGTTAGGCGTAATCTTCTTAATCTTGTCGTTACCAGTATCGCATACGAATACTGTTCCCTTCGCGTCAACTGCAATACCAGCAGGCGAATTGAAGCAACTAATCGCTCCAGTTGCCTTTACATTCTCTAAGTCACCAGAAGAACCATCACCAGCAATCGTCAACACCTTAGCTCCAGATATCTTACGTACAGCATGGTTATCCGTATCAGCAACATAAACAATTCCACTGGCATCAACAGCAACATCAGAAGGATGACTAAATCTTGTCTGCAATGGATTCGCCGCTGCATCTACCAAACCAGCGATCTGAGAACCACTACCAGCAAACACGCTAACCATACCATTCTTTATAATACGAATTTGGTTATTACCATAATCGGCAACATAAATATTACCGCTATTATCACAAGCCAAACCCTTAGGCTGATTAAAACGGGCACTAGCGGCAGCTACATTTTGTAATGCAGAGTTATTGCCAGAAGTTCCAGATAAACCAGCGATTACATTCACCGATCCGCTTTCTGTAATTTTAACGATTACGTGCTTTTGATCATCAGATACATAAACATTACCAGACTTATCAACGCACATACCGCCAACGCTTTCGACATTCTTGGCAGCTAGAGCAAGCGTCGAAGCGATTGCCTTACTAGAAAGTCCAGATTCTGTCACATTAACCGCAGCAGCCGCAGTAGCAGCTTGCACACCCAAATTAAACAATACAACTTTAGCCATTTTTTGTTCTCCTTTTCTTTTTTATCACTTTTGTTAATTTAACTTTTTTTCTATCTTCGAGCATTGATATTCTTTCGGAACTACTTAACTGTTTCTTTATTATACAGTGAAACTCCTTTTTTAAAGTTTATGAGATGCTTCTTCTGCCAATTCAGACCTAACTCCCTTTGACAATACTATATGAGCTGACAATTTTGAATCTCTCATACTCTTGACAACACTTGATAAACCATTAGATAAACTATCAATATATGGATTATCTATTTGATATATATCACCAGTCAATACGACTTTAGTATTCTCTCCAGCTCTTGTGATAATTGTTTTAATCTCATGAATGTTCAAATTTTGAGCCTCATCAACTATAAGAAACTGATCGTGGATGCTTCTGCCCCTTATATACGTCAATGGTTCAACAACCACATTTATCCCATCAACAATACTTCTTCCTGTCACAACCGTTTTCACATTAGAATTGGCATGTTCTTTAATTACATCAAAGGCATCATATATTGGACACATCCACGGTGCTAACTTTTCATCAACAGAACCTGGCAAATATCCCAAGTCTTTGCCCATTGGAAAAACAGGACGACTTATTAATAATCGCTTATATTCTTTTTTATTGACAGTCAAATAATAACCAAGTGCAACACTTAAAATTGTTTTCCCAGTACCCGCACCTCCCGCTATAGAAACCAATTTAACATCATTATCTAAAAGTGCGTCAATTAAAAATGTCTGTTCTTTATTCTTTGGCTTAACACCGATACCGTTAGGACAAGATATTAACTGCCTTAAAACGGTTACATATGGGTCTACTCTGCCAAGCAATGTCGAACCACTATTGTTGTAAATGATAAAATACTCATTAGGGAAGATTTGCCCCTTGGCTTCTTCATCCATTACATCGTTTATTCTAACTTTACCCTCTTTCGCGAATTCATCAAAAGATTTATCATCAAACAATATTTCACTATATCCTTTATCTATTTCTTCATGCGGAATTTGATCGCTTTCATAATTTTCCGCTTTTATTCCCAACGCATTAGCTCTTATTCTTACGTTTACATCTCTTGAAACAACAATACAAGGCGTTTCTGGATCGCTGTCCATTGTTTTTTGAGCAATATAAATCACATGCAAATCAACGTTATTTTCCTTACTGTAAGACTCTAAATTGCCATTATAGCGAACCATTACCTTACCATCACCGACCTTAACCCCCTCTCTCAAATCACCTTTAAGCCTTAAATCATCTAACAATCTAGATATTTGACGAGCGTTTTTACCCAACTCGCTTTGGTCTTTTTTAAATCTATCTAATTCTTCAATAACTCCGATTGGTATTATTACATTATTGTCTTCGAAATTAAACATTGCCTCTGGATCTGACAATAACACATTTGTATCCAAAACATAGCTCTTTATCATTCTATCTCCCTTTTGTTAATTGAATGGGACAATTTACATAAATCATACCAATTCAGTTTACCCGCTGTTTTATTCACAGTTAAATTATAATTATCCATATACTGTTTAGTCGCACGATATATGTCCTTGGATATAGCATCATAAGATTTCAACAATAAATCGAAATATGTCTTGCCTAAACGATAAACTTCTGAATGTGGTACACATATGCGGAAATTTGCAAGATAATTATACGAATCAAAATTAACTGAATAATTCGGTTTTACGATTGACATATCCATATGGAGTTTTGGATCTTTATATTGCCGCTCTTGGTTTGCGTAAAAATCAAAATTCATTTGTCCGATTACATTTGAATATTTAGCATTTACATTTCTTTGCACCGATTCAAGAAACACATTGCTCACAAGATTCTTTAAAGGTTGATTTACCCCCGCATTCATTTTTGGGATTTTAATTCCTGTATTGAAAAACAAATCAATATCATTCCCGCCGCTATGAATACCATTTCCGTCATTTATATAATTCGCCAAATACTCTTCTTTATCATCAACCTCATCCACACTTTCCAATATGGATTTATCAATTAAAATATTTTTTAAACGCTCAATATCTTGATGATAAAACGTTTCTTCATAATATACAAAACTTTCCGCTCTACTTTGCCAATCATCAGGATCGTTAATAGAATCGTTTTGATCCATTATAATTTTCAATGACAATCTAGCTATTCCATTTTCGTTTGTAATGCCAACTTCATCAACATACCCGCAATAATTAACTTGTAATGTGCTTCTAAAATCATTAAATAAAGCCTCTAAATCATTTTGAGTATCATCGGTATCATCGGTATCATCGACATATCCCCGAAACGCAAAATCAATATATCCATGTCCAGAAATAAAAACTGTATTTTCTTGCTCATCAATAAAGTAAATAACGCTAGAATGCTTTAACTGTTTATTTATAACTTCTTTCATCTGATATAATTCGGTATCCCATATATCGATACGAGCTTGTCCACCAATATGAGGCAAATCCGTCTTGACACCTTTATCATTGCCAAAGAAATTAGTCATTATCTTACGATCCGCAACATCAGCGTATTGTCCTCCAGCCCTTTTATAGCTCGACATATTCAATCTATCATAATCAACAGTTTTGGACTGCTTTTGTTTAAGCCAATCGGTTACCGTATCTAGAAATCCAGAAGTTTCTTCACCATAATTTCTTGTAATTGGCAAAGCGAGTTCATCCCCATCATCACTTACATATCTATTCACCCTGATTCTTGATAATGGCGATAAACCTTCAATGTCTCTATCGTAATCTTTGAAAATCTCTTCAGACTGGATAGCCGATATATCATTGCCATGTTTCTTTATAAAATCATCAAGTTCTTTATTATCTACAACATAAGCTATAGCACCGCCGTCTTTAGCTTCCTCTAACGCACTTGTAAAATACGAACCTTGCGGACTATGACAAGATGTCCAAGCACTATGGTCACTCATTCTTACCACATCAACTGGCGATCTTGACAAAATTATTGATTTAGCTTCACTGTCCTCGCTAGATGATTCAACGCTCCATGCATCAGCCCATTTATTGCCAAGCTCTTTTTGGATAATCTTGCCTAATCGCATAGGTCGCGGGTCTAGAATTATATCACCATTTTGCTTTTGAATCAAACGATAAGCAATTTTCTTACTTAAATCAACTCGATATTTTGTTTTTGTATTGGTTTCCCCATTTTTAAGAGAATTCACTATAAATTGAATGTTTTTGCTCTCAATAGGGATGACAAGTCTTAGTTCACCGTCGCCAAAAATGCCATTGAACGGCAATTCGTCTCTAGTTAAAACTTGTTCTTTAATTTGTTTAGTTATTGCTTGACGGAAAATTCTCATGATACTTATTTCTATCATGAGAACTATTATCCCTTTTTCAAAATTGGTGGAGGCTTCCGGGATCGAGCCGGATTTTTCGAATTTTCAGTTCGATGTAATAACCATACCTACGCAACCTCCAATAAAAACAACAAAAAAAAGCCCACGAAACTTAATTCATGGGCTTTTTTAAATTGGCATTAATTATATCAAAACATAACACAACCAACCTTCAAAATCCATGAAGGCTCGCTAAAGCTAAAAAAGCTAAATATGTTCTGTTTTGTGTTCATAATTTTTAATTCAACCGTATTCTACAAAAATCCTTTTAAAAAATCAAGTTGTTTTCTAAAACAATTTAACATTCAAATCAGTCAGTTCCACCACAATCTATATCTGTTTTAATCCTATATTGGCGTAAAGCAGATTCCAATTCACTTCTCCATCCATCAGAAGCACTTATTTTATATTTATCCAGCAACATTTCCAAATAAATAATATATCCCGCCATTGCTTCCGTCATACCCTGTGGCCAATCAAACTTAGCATCATTCCTTTCTGCATGTTTTATCTGACGGCATATTCTTCCGTGCTTATCTGACAAAGATGTGCAAATTTCAAAGGCAGAATAGTTAGGAGAACTCATTCCACTAGAATCTCTAAAATTGCGATAGGTTTTAATGAAATTATCCCACGCATTAATTACATCTTGGACTTTTACAGATTTTTTCAACATAGCTCTCCTTAAATAATTGCTTCTCTCTTAGCTTTATTCAGAATCGCAATCGCCTTCCAATCATCTCCATCAATTATCTCTTCTTCCGACAACCACACCGTCTCCGCCAAAGCTTCACATGCGTTCTCTGGCTTCCTTTCAGTCTTGTTCTTATCTGAAACTAAAACAAGATATAAATAACAATATTGGTTCATTTGAGTTGATACGAAACACTTTCCTAAACTTTTTATCTGTTTAAGTTCGACTTCATATCCAGCTTCTTCTTCAACTTCTCCCTTTACGATTTCTTCATGAACAACATCTTTGTCAAGTGAACCGCCGAATGCTCTAATCAAAAATAGTCCAAGTGGCGGCGTTGCTTCATTATTCAACAGAAATTTATTGGTCGTTTTATCATAGCAAATAAATGCGATTGAATCAACCCCTCTTCTCTCTGCAAATTGATATCCTTTACAACCCATATTAGGATCGCTTACCTCTTTAATATTAAGAAACTTATTGTTTGTTATTTGCTTAATTACTCTCATTTTAAATTCTCCTTTCTATTTTTCAACAACTAATATTATTCCTAAAATCATTAATAGCATCTGGCATTAATGTAATTACTATTTTTTCACTGATATCTACCGCCATTGCCTTGAATAAACTACGAAGAGCTTCATTATCATTCTGTAAAAAACTAGTACAATTTGTTTCAACATTACCAGCATACCCTATCCCATTTAGAGTAAATCTATATGCTATTTCAAATTTTAATTTTAATGGATTTTTCCTAATAACTGCAACTCCTTCCAATCCATTGTCTTTTATTTCAACTGAATCTAGAATCGCCTTCTGACATTTTTCTTGCATTTCGTATAAAATAGCTACGCTTTGATCTGTCGGTGCTCTCTTCTCAATAACCGTCTTTTCATATGGCAGTGGCACATATTTAGTCTCAGAACTTTTTATAATCGTCGTATTAAACATTATTACCTCCAAGATTTAAACGTCACTGTTTTTTTCTATTTTCATTGTTTTGTGGAATCGGGTTGAACTTAAATGTTTCAACAATCTCTTTTTCACAAGATTGGCATATGTGAGCCTTCCAAACTACAGAAGTTTCACCAATTGAATCAAGATGACCAAACATTAATGCACCAGGCTGATAGTCTAAAATAATTCTCCCACCGCATTTGTTACAAAAAAGCATATCAATTCCCATCCCTATTTTCAATCTTAACCAAATTCCATGCGAAAGGAACTTCTTTAGCTTCAGGCAAAAGAGACATCATCCGCTTTCTTCCAGCTTCATTTAAAGAATGGATAATTATATTCTCTGGCTTCCTATCTTCATGCTCGCTTAACCATTTTGCAACATGCCAGCCAGTCTTTTCCTCTCCATCCGACTTGACAAAAACCTTACCCCCCAAATCGTGGTCTAAGAAAATCCACTGAAATTTCATATTTTCTAACGCTTGGATACACGCTTCCGCAGTAATTGCAACTAAAAATGTTTCGCATCCTATCTCTAAATTTCTACGAAAAATCTTAATTCTCTCCTGATCGTCTTCTAATATTAATATCTTCATTTTTACCTTTCCGTTAGATTTAATCACAACCCATAGACATATTTTCGGTAACAATCTCTAAATTTATCTTTTTGATCAAGCGGATAATAAATGTTACCAACACTCGCAGTTGACCAATACGCTTGAATCTCATCTAAAATAACATCCTCACAATAACCCATATCAATTAATTTCGATTTCGCATTAATAACAGGACTACTATCGCAAGATTCAATCAATTTATTCATATCCTTTCTATAATTCGGATTCAAATTATAGAAAGCATGTGCCATTTCGTGATCAATAACAGATCTACAATCTTTACCCTTATACGCCCCAATAATATAAACTTCATCCAATGATTTCTTGTCTCTTTTAAAAACCTTTCTCAATCTATTAATTAAGACGATTTCTTTATCCCTTAATGCACCCTCTTCAAAAATCTCAATCCAATTAGATAAAACTTTACCTGGAATATTGAAACCACTCCACCTAACAGGATAATCAAAAGATCCATTCCCGAAATTCTCAGCCCAATAATCCATATACTCTTCTAATGTAAAATACTCCCCTTTAAACTTTGGACTTTCATAAAACTCCTGCAACCGAACAAAAGACATAGTTAGCTCGTATTGCGTATCATACACTACACTATAAATATTTTCAGCTTCCTTTTTTATCTTCATACTTTGTCTTTCTTTACCACTTATAAATTACAGACGCCCCAAATGAATTGGAATCGTCCCATTCCTCTTCTTTATTACCATCTGCAACTGGTATAAAGTATACTCTAACTGTACAACTTTTCAAGTAAATAAAATATCCTAAATTCAACCTAGTCTTTTCAAAGTCTTTAGAACTCAAATTTACAAATGAATCAATCGCGAAATATGGTCTGAAAATCGATTCGTCATTAATGGGAGCGTAAAAGGCCAAAATATGCCTAGATCTATAATAATCGTAATCTTTTACTACAGAATCAATACGATATTCTAACTCATTATACAGAGAAATAGGGATGACAAAATCCTTAAATGGCAAAAAATACCCTATATATGGAGCATATTCGTCTTGGTCTAATTGCCAACGATATTTTATTCCTAACGTATATTTGTCAAAAAGAATATGAGGAGCAAGTTCGTGATATGTAAAACCTTCACTACCATAAACGAAATTATAATTCAAAGAATAAACATAAGGATCTTTGTCATAAGATAACCCCGCCGAACCTTGCCCCCAAAGAGTAGACAAAGCAAACCACGGATGTATACTAGACAATACATTCGTTGTAGTGAATAACAACAAAATAAAACAAATTATTTTGCCTTTAAAAGATTTCATATTTATATTCATCTCCAGCAAAATATGCGTTTGAAACAGTCTTTATCTTATTTATGGCAGCAATACAATCAAAACCTAATATCTCAGCTCCAAATTCTAAAATCAATTTATTAGGACTATGATATCTAACGTCATAAGTGGCAAATAAATCTCCATTAACCATATAATTAATTAACATGGCAACCGAAGACGACCTACTTACTCCTGCGAAACAATGTACCATAAACATATTGCCGTTATCACTATATTGCTTTTTAGACCAATCTAATATGCTCTTAATATGTTTTATTGTTGGGGCAAAACCAAGTCCATTATCGTTGGAAACATCTCTAAACTCTACAGAAAAACATCGACCAACATGTAAAGCATCTATCTCCGAATATTGCTCTTCTAAATTATCATCACGATCAAATTCAGGTTCACGTATGGAAATCACATTCAAATTTCTGTTAATAATCTCTTGTGATAAAGCCTGCATGCCCAATAATGATGTTACATAGCATACCTGATTTTCGTTTCTACTGTCGAGTATCTGTTGTGGCGTTTGAGATTCCATTTATTATTCTTTCTATTATTCGTTACTCATAAAATCCATATAAGAAGTACGACAAGCATTACAACCACATGTTCCTTTGCAAGGATCGTTGCATTTATCGGTACATGTACATAAAATACCATCATATGCCTCAAATATTCGAATGTTATTTGCATTCTGTTTTGCTAACTCTTCTTTTTTGGTTTTCGTCATTTTCTTAATCTCATTTTCTCTAACCAATGCCGTACTTAAATCATTACATTCTTCTTGGTATACTAATTCAACAGGCAATCCCATCATCTTTACAGCTCTTGCCCCTTTGCCAGAATTATGCGTTTTTACTCTCGCTTCTACATCAGTTGAAAAACCAGTGTAAAGAGAATTATTCTTGCACCTAACCATATAAACAAAATATTTCTTGTCTTCTTTAATGATCCTAATCTTTCTTTGTCAAATTATATCCTAGTTTTTTAGCAAGCAATTTTAATTCCTTAAAATCTTCCCTGTATATTTCTTTTAGCATATCATCTTTTTCTTTCAACTCATCTTTGGTCATAGGACGAGTGCCAGTTATCTCAGGACAAGAACAATCCCCCCAACTTGAATGAGCAACATATTGAAGATCCTTCCATCCTTCTTTAATTAATTTTACCATTATTGAAGACGCCTCAACCCCATCAGATACGGTAACGCTATCATATGTATAATTTTTCATAATTATTCAAACTCCAATCGAGCGACATCATTTTACTTCTCCATTAATCTTGATAAATTATGCTTTTCTCTTAATTCAATTCCATTTTCATGTAAAAAATCAACTAATTTCATAACCTTTTCTACGGTAGGCTCTGGCAAGTTATTATTCTTACTATCTGCACCCAAATTAATAAAATCAGGCTTAACACTTGAAATTGAAGCTCCCAAAATATCAACATCAAAATCCAAAATAGGCTCCAACGTTATAAATCTCTTGAATGCCTCAGGTATTTTTTGCATCCAATACATTCTATCTAATGGTGCAGGAGCTTTAGATATACCGTCAATAACCCTATTTGTCTCAACAGTTGTTCCTAAAATACTATTGTCAGGGAAGAACATAAACCAATCCATATATCTTTCTACATTCTTTGTTTGAAACATATAGGTATTTTTTGGGAACATCAGACAGTGGGCTATAATTCTTCTAATAAAACTATCTGGAACTTCTTCGGCGAACAAATCATTCATATATTCGATAAATATTGTTTTGCCTTCTCCGTAATTGACAGATAATTCTTCTTCAATCAACCTTATTTCGCCGCAATATTTAGGATCTCTCCCATTTTTTTTGTTATTGACATAGCAATAAATACATTTATGCCCACATTCTCCTCCTAAATGAGAATGCATATGGGTAATCCAAGGGTACATATTCGATCCATCTTTATTCTTTTTTAAGCTCATAATTATTCCTTTGTTCTATCAATTGTCGTCAGTCTTTTTATAAAATGATTCGTGCAATATTCCAAAAATATTTTCAACTATACTACATTTACAGGCTATATATTGCTCTTTAGATATGTCAAAGATACAAAATAAATCCCCGTCTCTAAATATAAATCTTAATATATCAAATTTTAAGTTAGAGTCAAGCTTTAATATTTCATTAAACCTAAATTCAAATTCCTTCAAAGCGGAATCAGATTCATTGATATAAGACCCTACCATTGAATACCCATGAACATATTCTTCTAAATGCACACTGTATAAATCAACTGTAAATATTAAATGGTCATCTACTTTTTTCATGGATATATTATGACAGATGCGAATAAGAAAATCAAGAACTTTTTTTAAAATGGTCGGTGTAGAGGGACTCGAACCCCCGGTCTTCTGGTCCCAAACCAGACGCGATACCAGACTTCGCTATACACCGTTAATCTCTAAAATAATTTGCCGCCATACGATCTATTTGACGTTCTTCTCTAGCATTCTTGGACTTTTGTTCTCTTTCTTTAAAAGCTTTTTTGTTTCTCTTTTTAGTATCAAGTTTAACACGAAATGTATCTAACTCAATATAAAATTCTTTACTCATAACCATATTATACCATTTTTTAATTTGAAAATCAAAACTATTTCTAAAATTGTACCGCTGACGAGACTCGAACTCGCAGAATCCACCTTGAGAGGGTGGTGACTATAACCATTTGTCTACAGCGGCATATAAAATGTACCCATACGGGGAATCGAACCCCGTCCATCAGAGTGAAAATCTGATATTCTAGCCGTTAAACTATATGGGCATTAAAATTGGTCAGCGAGGAGGGATTCGAACCCCCGATGCATACACGCTTAGTACACATATCCGGTTCCAAGCCGGACGAAGATAACCAGACTCTTCCACTCGCTGTAAACTATATTTCTAAATTAACTCATATATCCTTTGCCATTTCTTTATTGCACTCCCAGAAACACCATATTTCCTACCTATTTCTTCTCTGTTCATATAACCCATATCATTAATAAGATCTTCTTTCGATGGCCTATTAACTTTCCTATTTGCAATTCTTGCACATTTTTCAGAGCAATATTTTCTATTTTTATTTTTAGTCTTTACAGTTATACCACACGGACATATTATGTTTATCTCTTCTTTCATTACTCTTTTTAAAAGAGAAGATTCTTCTCTAAGTTCTCTATTGTCATGTAGTTCCGCATGACAGTTTCTGCATACCAACATACATTTATCAACTTCTTTTAATAATTTATCATAGTTCAAACATCTCCACCTACTTATGTCAAACTCTTTTTCTAAAGGATTCCTATGGTGAAAATCATATGCTCCCGGTATATCTTTATTATATCCACAAATTTCACATTTGCCGCCTTTATATTCAATAAGATCTTTTTTCCTTCTAATTCTCCAATATGTTGTATATTGTCTTTTGTTTGCCCTAGCCTCAGGATGACTATCAAGATACTTTCTTTGTTTGTCTCTATTCTTCTTTTTTTTCAAATCATCATTCATAATATTACTCTCCTTTTATTAAAGTTAAATAATACCATTCTGCAATTTGACGGTTAATTCCTCTTTTTGTTAATAACTTACAGACTGTTCAAAATGGTGGGCAGAGTGAGGATTGAACTCACGACCTTTCGGTTATCAGCCGAACGCTACTAAACCACTGAGCTACCTGCCCTTAATATATTCTATTCCATTTTCAAAGATACTTTTCTAAACCACTGAACTACTCGCCCAACCATATCATTACATATGATTCTTATATTCTCCATTACTTCTATTCTCTAAAACATTCCATATCTTATTATGTATATCATCTTCTTCTTCATCTGTCAACACAATATTGAATTCTTTTAATCTATTTTCAATTAACTGCATTGTATCAACAGTAATTTCTCGAACATCTTCCATCCAAAACTCTTTCATAATGTCTCTTTGTATTTAGTTTTCAGTCTCTCGAATTCTTTCCTGTCTTTTTCCTCTTGCCTTTGAGACATCGTTATTTACCTTTTCTTAGCCGCCTCTTTAGCTTTTTTCAAATCATCTGTTCTTTTTTCAAACTCTGCATCGGTTTCCATTCTTATTCCACTTAAAGAAACCTTAACAAAAGTACTATCATAATATCCATAACCTACTTCAAAACTAATATCTACCATAGAACAATCTGAATATTTTTCTTTTAACGCATTCAATCTAGCGATAGCATCATCTATAGTACCTTCAAAACAAGAAGCGTCTACTTCTCCCAAGTAAACTCTGATTTCTTTTCTTTCCGTGTCTTTCATAATTCTCCTAAATTCTGGGCGAATGAACGGTATCGATCCGTCTCCTCAAGCTTCACAAACTCTCGTGCTACCTTTACACCACACTCGCTATTAAAATCTCTTAACTTTTGTATTTTACTAATCAATTACAACGTATCAATCTAATCAATTCTTATTATTAAGAATTTTTGATATACACCCTTGCCTACAACCCATTCGCCTTGCTATCTCTGTTTGAGAAAAGCCTTTTTCATGAAGGCAATAAACCGCATTCCTGTCAACTCTCTTTTTATCAATTAAATTACGAACCTTATAATCTATCAATCCCTTTAGACATTCAAATTTTTCTCTCAAAACATGCTTTTTCTTATGGCAATTCACACATATAATCTCACAAATATCTATTTCCTTCATAAGCATCTCTAAAAGATTGCCGCATCCATTTTTGGTAACTATATTACTAATAGCCTGAGTAACTTTAATTTCCTTATCCCCTACATGATGAAAAACCATAGCGGTCAAATTATTCGATATATGACCACAAATTTGACATCCAGAAACCCCCTTGTATTCCATCAATTTAATTTTTAGTTCCTTAGTATTGTCCTTTCTTGAATTAGTCTCAAAATGACAATTTCCACATAATAAAACACATTTTTCCAACTCTTTTTTAATATTCTTCCAATAAGCATCTCTCATTAAAAGCTCATTTATGCCATTTTCTTTCTCCTCTACATGGTGAAATTCCAAAACAAAAACATCTTTCTCGCCGCAACTTGAGCATCTTCCGCCGAGAAACTCAATAGCTTTAATTTTTTTTGACCACCTTCTAGCATAAGTATGGTCATGTTTAGAGTACTCATTCATATTCCAACCACCTTTGATATATTATACAAAAAGGATTGGAATAAAACATCTATATAAATGCACAAAAAAGCCCCTAATTCCAACAAGGGATTAGGGGCTTTAAAAAATCTATATGTAGATAGATTACTCCATACCCCCCCACACTGGTTCGGGCAGAATAATATGTTCTGGGATATGGATTGTATTTATGTTCATTTTCATTACCTGTTATGTTTCTTTATTTTCTGTCAAATTCCTCTTTTTATTTAAATGTTGTATGTATATTATACCATTTTATTTCAAAAAGCAAGAACTATTTTCAATTATTTTTAGACATTCTCTTTAAGACCAACTAAGAGTCAAGACAACGTCATTCCCATCAATCTCTCCTCCGTAAGAATAATATTTGGCTTTTGCTTTAATACTATTCTCATTAGCCATTAAAATTTCCCAATTGGCAGGAGAACTATATTGTCCTAAATCCAATCGATTTATATCATTTCTAATATTGGAACACACTGTTTTCAGTCCCGATATAAGATCGCTAATATTGACAACAGATCCCGTAGTACTATAATAATCAAAATAATACTTTTTCATTTTATCAATATCTTTATTTCTTATTGCCGTTTCTATTTCATTACACACATTTAATTCATCTTGATTAAAAATGTCAATATTTTTTAACACTTCTGAAAGATACAATGACGGGTTAGATAAGTCGTATTCTGTATCTGGAGCCACAATTTTCATTTCAGATATTGAATCATCTCTTGAATCTTCTTCACTAAAATCAATGTACCTTGAGACTTGTGCAATTTTCATCCATCCAGCTTTCTTACCTATTGATTTCCACTCTTTCTTGGAAATTTTAATCGTTTGTTTGCCACTCGCCGTTTTTGTTATTTTCATTTATTCTCCTGTTTTATTTCAAAATCACTTAATAAAAATATATTCCAAAAACAAAATCAATATCCTTTTTAAATTATTTTTCTATCTAGAATCGTCTCCCTTTTCTGTCGCTTATTTTCTAAAAAATATCTAATTACGAATCACGTGGATGGAATTCGGAAGATTAAAAAGAACAAAAGATTAGTCAACAAACATTATGTTACTAGAATATTTTTAGTAATCCATTCCAACAACTTTGCTTTTTATACTTTTTTATTTTCAGGATACCAAAAACCATCTTCTGTCTGTTTAAAATCACTAAACAATAATGGCGAACGCTCAACCATGTCTTTTGCAACCAATGAAAAGACATAACAAATTTCCTCTTCCGCCGCAGAATCACATCGCATTGTAGTTATATGTCTTATAGCTCGACCATTCATAGTATATGCAGCACCAGTCGCGACCCCCAATGGAACAATTCTTCTCAACATTGAAGTTATAATTTTCTTTTGATGAAAATCTGTCATGTTCTCAAAATCCCACAACTTAACTAATTCATCATAATTCTTTTCAATGGTTGCTAATGTTTCCTGTATCAACAATCTGGTTTTTAACTTTTTCGCTTCTAATTCCATTTTAACGTCATCTGTCATATCCACATTTTCATCTTCTCGCATACTCAAAGGCATCCAAAAAGGGATATTACTAAAACGAACATATCTTAATGACTGTTCAGAAATAGCAACTCCAGCACGATGACGATTCATTTCCGCCGTAAAAACTCTACTCACATTCTCAAAAGCATACGTATAATTCATATGCTCCAGTACGCTACCATGACCGCTTTCCAATATGTTATTAAAATATACATCCCATTCTTTTCTAACCTTGGATACATTAGGATTTAAATTAGGCAAATAGCTCTTATAACAACGTTTTGCTGCTAATCCAACGATATGTTCTGGGTCTGATATAATATCTTCACCCTGAATTTCATATTCTTCTGCACCCATAAAATCAAGCCATTTTCTTACTTCGTCTCTGTTCATTTTTGTTTGACCAAGACAAAAAATTTCAATATCTACAAATTCTGCCATAATTCCCCTTTTAAGATTTACACACCAGTTGAACCGTAGCCGCCTTCGCCACGATTTGTTTCATTCAATTCTTCAACCTTTTCCCATTCACATTCAATAACAGGACATAAAACTATCTGAGCAATCTTCTGACCCTTCTTAATAGTCTTTGTACCAACGCAAAATGCAAATGGATTGTCACATGTAAATGGATTGTCACCTTTCGTTATATTGTGCAAAATGACACCCAAACATCCACGGTATGTACTATCAACTGTGCCGGGGCTGTTTAATACAATCAAACCCTCTTTCAAAGTCAACCCACTTTTCGACCGAACTTGAATCTCATAACCCTTAGGAATTTCAACTTCAAACCCCAATTTAAACAAATGAGTTCCGCCTTCTCTAATATCAACATTCTCCAATGAATATACGTCCATACCAGAATCACCATCATGGGCATAAGATGGATAAATAAAATCAGGATCGTCAGTAATCTTCTTAATCTTAACTTTTACACTCATAATTTCTCCTTTTCAATAAAAAAGACGAATAAATATCTCAACTTATCCGTCTTTTAAAAAACATACCAATTACTCAACAGAATATTGCTTTCTAATTGCTGATCGCTTATTAGACATTTCCTTAGCCTGTAGAATAGCAGGATCATTATTCCCTAACGACAACCCAATCTTAGCTCCATTAATAAAGGAATTAGAAATATCAAACGCCAATTCAGTTTGAGTCTTCCACGCAGGATTAGTTGCAAACAATATATCTATGCCATTCAATATTGCAATACTACCTGTTAAAACCAACGGAATATATCTAGCGTCTATACCTTTCGTAAATTCAACTACAATAGGATAAATAACTTCTGTATATGTTTTCCCTTCCGTTACCAATGCCAAATTTGTCTGAACCATAGACAACGTATCTTTCACAAGACCTTTCGCAGTAGCATCGGGATCATCATACGCGATCCATGTAACAGCCGCCCCCATTCCAGTACTCTGAGCAATAATCTTCGCACTATCTGGATTTACAGTACAACCAGAAACACCAGCCATCAAAACAGCCGCCATCAAAACCGAACCAATCAACTTTCTCATTTCTCCTCCTTTTTTGCTTTCTGTTTTTTCATTCTAACCATAATCTGATTATTCATCTTCTTATAGTTAACCACTTCACCAATATCTTTGCATTTATCCAATATAAACTGCATTCTTTCTTCGCCAATCTCAAAATGACGACGATATATCCCTTTAAACTGCATAACCATTAACACTTCATTTCCTTCTTCGAGAAATTCAAATACTTGTTTCAATTTATGGTCAACGTCATTGTCGCCTATTACAGGAGTAAATCTAATCTCTTTAACTTCCGATACAACTTTTGCCGCTACTTTCTTCTTATTCTTTTCCTCTCTATACTTCCACTTTCCATAATCAAGAATCTTGCACAACGCCAATTGGTTATCGGAAGGCAACTGGAAACATACTAAATCCAAATGAGCATCATTAGCTTTTTTAACTGCATCTAATATATAGATTTTATCATGAAATTTCAAATCTTGATCAATAAGTTTAACAATACTGAAATTGGTACGTTTATTTATTATGAATGGTTGCATTTGTTTTGTTAGAATTCTCCTTTTTATTTGATGGAGCGTAAAACGCCGACATCTTCAGTGATGTCGGACGTAAGCGACCCATTTTTCTGTTTACTTATTAACATTATACAAAATTATACAGATCGAAAATCAAAAAAACAAGTAAAATATAAAAATAAATAAAGGTTTTTATATTGATTTTAAGTAAATAGTTATATACCACATATGAAATCAATAAAAATAAAACTTAATAATTCTAATTCAAGTAAAACCTCAAAACTTCATGATATCTTTGATGTTCTTTCTTATGTATCTAAAGAATATTTACCACTAAGGCAAAAAGAACTTGAAACCAAAAAATTTAAACTGTTCAAAGAGCATTATACTTATTTCAGAGAAAAATATCCCAACATCAACTCAGGCATACTACAAAGCCATCTAAGGCAACAAGATTCGATGATTAAATCCTTCATCTCTTGGTGTAAAAAGAAACATAAAATAGTATCATTTCCAGAAGAACCGAAAGTAACTATTCCATTAAGAAATGACATGTTCCACTTTGAATACAATAAAGAAACCAAAACCTTTAATGGTTGGCTTAAGTTCCTTAAAACATACTTTCCTCTAAACCTATGCGATTACCATAAAGAAGCACTTAAAGATTTTGATTCTATTAGTGATTCAAGTATAGTTAAGGACAAACATGGAAATATATGTCTTAGATTATGTTTCAAAACTAAACCACAAATAGCTATAGGCAAAAAAGCACTTGGCATTGACTTAGGAATAGTTAACCCAATAGTTTGTTCTGACGGACACATGATAGGTTCTGGTGGTTACATTAAACATAAAAAACTAGAATTTGGTAAAAAAAGAACAAAACATCAGAAACTTAAAGACCAAATAACCCAAAAACAATCTAGATGGACAGATGATTTGAATCACAAACTTTCTCGTGAATTAGTTGATTATTGCCTGCAACAAGACATAAACGTTTTAGGTCTTGAAGCATTAAAAGGCAGTCACCTAAGTAACAAGAAATTCAGAAAGTATACTTGGGCGTTTAAAGACTTAATAACCAAAATAGTCTATAAAGCCGAGAATGCTGGTCTGAAAGTCGTTAGTGTTGACCCCAAATATACGAGCCAAACTTGTAATGTTTGTGGTCAGAAGGATAAAACCAACAGGCGGACGCAATCTGATTTCATGTGTGGTTACTGTAATCATAAAGCGAATGCCGACATTAACGCAGCCAAAAACATTCTCAATCTTACGGTTGGGAATGGGTCTAATATGAATCAGACCATGAGTAAGGCTTCAAACTCAAAAACCCAACCCGCTTTAGTGGTTGGGTAGTTCATTGTATCTATCACTGTTACGTTCTTAGGGCATCTATAACTGTTACGTTCTTAGGTCTCCATCCTATGAAACTGCAAGCATGTACAGAAGATAAAGCCTGTATCGCCGCAACAGCACCAGTCTTTTTGTTTTTCAATAGATATGCTGTCTTATATTTATCTTTCAACTCAAAATACTTTGTGTGTTTTAAAGATTTATAATCATTCCGTGTCAACTCTATTGGTATTTGTTGTTCTTCGTCACTAACAGTCATCTTAGGAATATCTGGTATGTTTGTTGGTTCTGATACATTTATCGTTGTTGTTTCTTCTTGTTTCATCATTGAGTACTCCGTTATGTTTCTAGGTTTTTTATCCATGACATCCTTATTATACATTTTTACCAGCAATAAACAACGCTTAATGTCCCAAATTCGAAATTATCTTCCTGACCTTCAAATTCCTTACTGCGAATATGACTCGAATAAATAGTCTTCCAATTACCATATTGATAACTTATCCCATATATAAACTCACTAACGAAATACTCTTTATCAACGCTATGACTTTCTGAAAATGTATTACCATCTAATAGAATGTTATGAACAATAGCCCTTTGTTCTATTCCTATGAAAACGTTTAAATCATACCATTCTACGTTTTTTGGGGTAGGTTCTAAATTTATAAGATCGCAATCCCCAAATTTACCAAAACCAGCCCGAAGCATACCGCCAATAAGCAATTGAGTATTAAGATTTCCTAATAAACCACCATAGTAAGCCGATAAATCCATATAGTTGTTTACATAAAGTTTATCTCTTTCAGTGTATCCTAAATTCAATACAATCTCATTATTTAATTGATTATCCCATCCCATAGGTTCCTGAGAATCAATCCATTTATGCACTGTTTTCTGAGATTGTTCGGATAATGAAGCTTCTCCAACGACACCTATCAATGTTGAAAATGATCTAATTTTGTTCCCTTCTTTAAAATAAGACGTTCCTGCTAAATACAATAACCCCGCATAAGGTCTATCATCAATAATCAACTCTGGAATCTTAATGTCACTAGGAGTATAAATGTATTGACCAATCGAAATCCTTTCCGCAACCGTATCAGCATTAAATAACCAATGCTCTTTAGGCTCATGGTCTGATAAATAGGAAATAATAGTCCCATGAGTATAATAGCTATCTGTGTCGCTAAATATATCGTTATTTATAGAAACTTGCAATTCTTTAGCACTTACAAAATAAGGGAACAACAATAAATAGATAAAAAGGCGTTTATTCATAGGTTTCTCCAAAGGTTTTATATATTATACATCAAAATCAACAAACATTAATTCCTTGTCTTGCTTTTTAATCCATTTGCAAGTCAATTTAACTTGATTGTTTATCCACGTCTGACTTGGGTTGTATTCTCTAGATATTTTTGAATAATATTTAGATAGTACATTCCCTCTTAATTCAGGGGATATGGATAATATTTTATTCTTTTGAGCTTCCGACATGTTAGTACTAAAACCAAATTTGCACAATTCATGTCGTTCTGTCTTTCTCTTACTATGGGATAATTTGACTCCGATACAATTAGAACATAACGGGACAATATCTGTTAATTTCTCATTACCTAATCTTTTTTTGGTCCTATGTCGGAATTGACTAGGAATACATTCTTTCTTACAATGGAAACATCTCTTTGATAAATTTGAATCCATATAGGTTCTAATTATATTTCCCCAATGTCTAGTTTGATAATATTTAGATAAAGAATTAACAATTTCACCAGTTTTACAATCTATTTTCATATTTTAATCCTTTTAAACTCATTTTAAACTGCCTTGAGTTCTTAGATTGGAGGACACCTCTCCCTATTAGAAAAACACTGAATGTTTCCTATCATTTCTCTGTTACACCACCCAATTCTCTCCAGTCGCATCGGCACACTTTTGGTTTCCTAGCTCTTGACTGCCGTAACATTACCATATGAATTGTACAATTGAGCGTTGGGAGATTATTTGGTTGGTCTGCCTTTGAGACTTGAGTCGTTTTTGCATACCTCTATTCATCAGTCTCTAACGCCGCAGGCTCCCGCAGAAACGTATCCATTATAGATTTGACTGATGCCTTTTTACGGGCTTTGAGTATCCCCCCTTGTCCGTCAGGGTTCGTCTCCTGCTTTATAATTCAACGCTATTATTACAATTATTTTTTCCTTCAACAGTTTCATTATACATCATTTTTATTTATGTGGTCCACAGTTTTTAATCAGTGTATTTTCACCGATTTTTAAAAAATGCATTAATTCCTTGATATATCCAAAAATGATGTATAATATAACATTATGCATGCAAAAAGAAAACAACTTATTTATGGAAATTGTCAGGTTCTAAACCCAAACGGCGATCTTATGTTCAGATGCCTCGAAAAAAGAGTTAAATGGTATCTAAATAGAAACCTAGCAACTATATTGAATCAAGACCCATTAATTGTACAACTCAATTTTCAGCCTAAAGGGAATGGCGAAAAAATTGAATACCTAAAAGATCTAAGAGAAAATAAATGTATCGTTTGTGGCGAAATTGATCTTGAACTATTAACAAGACATCATATTGTACCTTATGAATATAGAAAACATTTTCCGTATGAACTAAAATCACATAGCTCCCAATATATAGTTGTCTTATGTGCAAATTGTCACGAAAAATACGAAAACGATTATGCCAAAACATTGAAAAAAGAACTTTACCACAAATATTTGCCAGAAAAGAAGTTTTATAAACATGTACCTCAAACGAAAAAAATAAATGGGTATCTGAACGCAATACTAAATCATAAAAATGCTCTACCATACGAACGCTATCTTTATTTGGTCGATAAAGTATCCGATTCAATGTCTTTTTTCAATTTTACTCCAGAATCAGAAGTAAATGAAATCATATTGGAAAAATATCAAAAATATTTAACCGACATCGAAGAAAAAATAGATTTTATAAATGGTAAATTAGTCGTGGATAAATGCGATGACTTAAAACATTTTACTGACATATGGGTAAAAAATTTCATAACAACAATGAATCCAAAATATCTTCCAGAATATTTTAAGTGATAATATTTTGACAATTAAATGACTAAATAAACGTTAAGGATAAAATGTTATCACTTATCTAATTTAGAGATTTCTCTTTTTAATTCAACAAATTTGATTTTTAATTCCTTTTGTCGATCTTTAAGTTCAATGGCTTTTTGAATAGCTTTGTTGTTCTGGACAAATTCAACAGCAATAGATTTCAATTCCTTATTCAATTTCTTTATCTTTAAATTGAGTAAGGCATTATTTATCTTGCTCTGAATCTGTTTTAGCATTGTCGCTCCCCGCTTGAGATGGATACGCAAATAACCCCGGCAATTTAGGAATCCATTGATTATCTAAATTGTGACTAGTTCCTTGATGCTGCCCTTCAAAACCAGAAAACCTATCTTTCAACTTATCTAATTCATAAGCTGATTTGTTTTCCGCAGTTGATCCGTTTGTAGACATGATATCTAATTCAACACCATTTTTATATTAACCTTTAAATTATGGTAATTCCAAGTCAGTAATAGGATTAATATTTCGCTTAATCTCCTTGGCAAATTTCTTCTTATTCTTCTTTACTTTTTCTCTAATGGCTTCACAACCAGCCGTAGCAATATCATATAAAGACGGATAAGAAAAATAGGTCGGCATATCCTTACCCATGGTTTTTTCATAGTCTTCCCATGCCTTAATCTCTTTTTTAGACATTTTTGTGGAATGTGGGCGTAATTCTGCTTTCTTAGCCATAGAACGAACCATAGCTTCTTTCATATAATGTAATGCAGCGTCAATCTCAATAAAATCAGGATTAACTTGAACGGCAGAAGTAGTATTGTCTTCAACTACCACTAACCATGTACCTTTTTCTAAATCGTCAATCATAATTATCTCTATAAAATGGCATATTGCTCTGGATTCTTTTTATCATCTATTATTATTTTAGGCATGGCTATCAAATAAGGAGCTTGGCCACTATTATCCCATCTACGACATGGACCTGCACAAGTATTGCTGCGAGTCTCCAACAAATAAGTATTCCATTTAATAAGGTTGGGAATTTAAGAGATATCACCATTATAATTGACTTCAAATGATTTTTCACAATAATCACATATGAATCCAACTTTTTCATTTGGCTTTATCTCTATTTCTATGCTGCCTCCACAATGATTTACTTTCTTTTTCATACCTTTATTATACAATTAATCCGTATTTAATCGCCCATTTTTTACAGGCGTTATCGGAGACTCCATATTTCTCCCCTATTGCCACCCATGATAAGTTAGCAATATCTTCTTCTAATTGCTCTTGAGATGGATGAATACATTTACGTGATGCAAGACGAGAACATTTTTTTGAACAATATTTTTGATTGGAATTATTGAAGTTAAATTCAGAATTACAAAATGGACAAAAACGAACATTATCCCTTTGTAATTTATTAATTCTTTTTCTAACCGCCCCTCCACTAACTCCTATCGTTCTTCCTATCGCAGAGTCGCTTAGTCCATCATTTTGCATTTTACGTAAATCAACAACATTCCAATCAATTTTTCTAGCTAACTTACTCGCACAACCTTTAGAACAAGTCTTATAAACAATAGGTTTTAAAGTTTTACAGACTGGACATTCATCCATTAATTCAGCCTTAACATAGCTATTTATGTCATTGTTTTTATTAACAAATGTCTCATCAAACTGAGGATATTCGGCTGGCAAATTAACCAATCCATGATGAACGCCTTTATGACAGTTTGAACACAATAAAATGCATTTTCTTAACTCTTTAACGATTTTAGACCAAGCGGCAGGATTTGATGTAACATTACCAAAAGATAATTCTTTTTGTGACGGGTCGATATGGTGTAACTCCATTGCTACAAAATATTTTTTATAACCACAAATGCAACATGCCCCGCCCATAGACTCAATTATTCTAAATTTTGTTCTTTCTCTCCATCTTTTTACCGCTTCAGATCTTTTACTCATTATATCTCCTATCTGTTAATTAACCACATAAGTTAATTCGGAGAATATAATTAAGTTTCCTTCTTTTAAAAATACATTCGTAAGTACTTGATAATCAATAAGTTGGCTCATGCGGTAGGATTCGAACCTACAGTGGGCTTACGCCAAAGGATTAACAGTCCTTCCCCTGCTACCAATTCGGGTACGCATGAATAAAATTTTAAATTGGTTGACCCAGAAGGAATCGGACCTTCTCTAAGGGCTTCAAAGACCCCTGTGCAGACCATTACACCATAGGTCAATTTAAAAACTAAAAACTATATAAAAGAACAAAAAAAGAGGCTCTCAGGTTTATTTGAGAGCCTCTTAGGATGGGAGGGTATGAGAATTAAACTGCAAGCAGAATAATCTGTACCACCATTCCAAGATTGCTCTCAGAATTTTGGTTCTGTTGATTATTCTGTTGATTTATTAAAAACATTTTAATTACTCCTTAAAAATACATTTTCTAAAACTCTCTCTAAAACTCCTCTATTTAATTTTCGTACTTCTATTATACATCGATTAAAACAAAAATCAAGCATTAAATTAATTTATTTATTATAACCATGGCAAAAATCTATTAATGAACGTTTGCGTTATCGACTTGTTTCCAAAGATACTTATCGATTGGTTTTGTTTTGTCGGTAAACATTAAAGCTGTGATATTGCCATTACTATCTGAATAATATTGGTTCTCATCGCACCCAAATTTAATTGACAAATCTTTAAGTCTATTATAATTGTTTTTTTCACGTTTTCTTTTTTGTTCATCGATTTTAATTGCGTCATCTCTTAATTTACTATTCCTAACGATATAATATGCTCTTTCCATTTTTCTCCTTCATTGTTTCAGTTCATTCTGTACAACAGCTCTATTCATCCAGTTATGTTGAGTTATAACATGATTTTTTCTAACATATTTAGCGATACTATTTTTATGATTACCGAAGTGGAATGAATCGGCAAGTCTTATTACATATCCTTCTTGTTCACTATTTTCGAAGGTTGATTTGCCGCTATATAATTTATCGCAAATATCTTTAAACGAACCATCTACAATGCCGCGATATAAAACAGGTACGGTATTCAATCCAAGTAATTTGCAGTAAAATTCAATGTCGTTCCAACTTAGACATTGATTGGTTTCATTATACATTGCAAAAACATAAAAATACGAATCCAAATTAGAATAAGCGATAGAATGTTCTGCATAAACATTTTCCCCGCAAATTCTCCATCTATCAGGTATGTCGAAGCTGATAGTTGAGTGTAATTGTTTAACCCAACTGCGAGAGGGATGATTTCTCCCATCAATAGACCTTGCATGCATATAATCTTTGTACATACTAGTGCATTCTCCGTCTAATTTCTCCGATATTACAACTTCTTTACCATAAAAACAATCGTGGAATTGCTCTTCCGTAAACACTCTATCGTCCGAAGTATACCCTGGCGACCAAGGAACGTGATTTGTCTTTGGATATTTAACGTAAGGGCAAAAATCATCTATTACATCAGAAAGGATCTTATTAACTGACTCGTCATAGAACAGTTCGCCTATTACTCTTCGTCCATTAGTTAGGATAATATTGCCCCATTTATCATAGTTGGCATCAGTATCAAAATGATTAGGGATAACTTTCTTTTGTACTTTGGCTAAACGACGAATTTCTTCACAACTTAAAATCGTCTTTTCTGCCTCTATATGATGTTTTGAGCACAAAGAGGCTCCGTTATCAAGATAGTATCCTCCATCGTCGAATAGGCGTCTTTCTATGATATGATGAGCGTCTTGTGCTGGTTCTTTGCAGACAACGCATTTATGCTCATCTCTTTTGAAGACGGATTCTCTAAATTGGTCTCTGGTTAATAATTCGTTCATGATTTTCCCAACTTTCTTAATTTAAATATTGGTATTATAGATGTTCCAGCAATGATTGTCAAGAATATTTTTCAAGTAATGCTTTTCTTTTGGCTGGCATTTTATCATCCAACAGTTTAATTCTTTTATTAATTGTTTCTATTGAATCGCCCAAGTTTTCTTTGCAATAATCTGTTTCAACAAACCATTGCCACCATCTAAGATTTATCATGCCAATAGTAACATCGAGATATTCGGGATTTCTATCTAGGCAGAGTCTACTTGTTCTGGTGTCACAATCCTTGTCCCATGTATTAAACATTTCATTGTCTTTATTGTTTTTTATTTCCGCATCGAGTCTGAAATCTTTTTCTCTATCGAAATTCCCATAAATCTTCTTTACTTTTTTCGCCTGTTCAATAATCATATCTTCAAAAGTGTTTGCTCCACCTTCTGGTCCTGAAAAACTATCCCATTTTTTATAATCGCTGCACTGTTTCCTGTCATATGGGTTGCCTTCGTATATGAAAAATGTAGTTTCGTACCAATATTCAACATGATCAAACTTCCATGGTTCATTATATAATTCAGAGTATTTAACATATACGCTGTGAAATTCTTTTGGAAGATCATCGTTGGCTTTAGCGTATTTTTTCTCTAATTTGTCGAATTTATATTTCACGTTTTTCCAGTTTTTATCACCACGATATACGGTTAGCATATTTTTAGCACTTTCACAAATTCCTCTTTTGCAACATTTCGCCATATGCATCCAAGCTCCATCGAAAAGGGTATTGCCTGTAACTTCAGTACTAAAAGCTGGATGACTTTGCAAAAACTGCAATGCGTTTACGGCTTTGATTCGTTTTTCTTGATCTTTATTCATAATTTAACCTACTATTACACAAATTGTGCTTTGTCTTTCCCAATCAATTTCATCACCATCTCAGATAACTCATTAACAGTTTCTCTTCCCGATGGACGTACAATATAGGGGATCTTGTAATTATCCAATAATGTTTGAATACGAACATCTATCTCTTTTGCTTCCTCTTCCCCCTGTAGTCTTCCAGATGGATTGAATTTTTTTACTCTTGTCAAAAAAACATTTAAACATTTAAAACGGTTATATACATCGGCTACCAAATCTTTAAACGAATCGCTCTCGTTTTTACCATAAATTATAGAAAAAAGCAACGGAGAATCAGTTACAATAACATCTACCTTACCATAAACCCTATGAATTGCATGAAGTTGTTTGCCAAATACATAGATCTGATTGTCAAGTAATTTAGTTGATTCTTCCCACACCTTTTCTTTAGCGAATTCAGGAGCCATTTCACAATTAACTCCTTTTAGTTTCAACTCATAAAATAAACCTGCCATAGAAGTGGACTTTCCAGTACCAGGGCCAGCGTATAAATTCACCAATAACGTTTCAGACTTTTCCATTTTTATCTCCCTTGATTTGTTTTTTAATAGATGAAAGCAAATAACCTATATGGCTGGTATTAAACAAATTCCATCCTTTTCTCAACGCCTTTTCCCATGTCTGGTTCTCTTCATTTTCTTCTTCAAACTCTTTTCTTAACTTTTCAACTCCTTTAGCACCGTACATGCAAACCAGCATCTCTTCAAGTTCTTCGTCTGAAAAAAGTTTCAAAATTCTATCGTCATGATCGTTGCAGCTACAATCCGCCGCATCGTTATACGCTTGTTCAAGAATTTTAACCAAACATTTACACGCTCCATCTGATAACATTATTTGCTTCATTTTATCCTCTCTATTGCACCGTTCACATATTCTTCTGATATTTCGCTTGCTATATAATTTCTCTCATGTATTTTCGCCATTTTAGCTGTTGTTCCACTTCCTAAAAATGGGTCATATACTATATCTCCTATATTACTCCATGAAAGAATGTTGTCTTCAGCTAGTTTTTCAGGAAATGCCGCAGGATTCTTAACTCCATAAGGAACAGAATTGCCTCCTCCTACAACATACTTCCATACATTACCAATTTTTACATCTCCTGTCAAGGAAACTTTTTTCTGTGTAAATTCTCCTTGCTTATTGCGATTAAATCCCTTAACTCTTTCTGTTCTTTTATCATTCCATTTGTTTCTTCTTTTTGCGGTTATAGGGTTGAATGTTTTTGGTTTACCTTTTGAAAAAACAAACATATATTCAAAATGCTGATAGTATCTGTTACTCCCACCAACAGGAGGCGGATTATCTTTTAAATATATCATTGTATCGTGAATGTTGAATCCTAGAGACTGAAAATATAAAGCTTGTTTAAAACTTGTCCCTGATTCGCAGCCGTTTACAGTTTCATCCGCTACCACCCATACAACAACACCGCCGTCTTTAGTTACTCTATAAAGCTCTTGGGCAACCTCTTCGAACTTAAACGAATATCCTTTATAATCTCGCAAATTATCGTATGGTGGTGATGTTACTGTTAAATCGACAAATCCATCATCCATTCTATTCATTGTAGTAAGACAATTTTCGCAATATATCTTATTTAAGTCTATTTGTTTTGGCACATCGTCTCTGTCGTCTTCGTCTTTTGTTATAACTCTATCCTTTAGATTACCATAAAGAGCCCAATGATACTCTGTATAGTTTGGATCTACAGAACAGTGGAAGAAAGCATGGAATAAGTCAAAAATAACGTCAACAGCTATTTTTTCTTCATCGGTCTTATCGTTTGAACGCATTAATATGAAATTATGTTCTTTTTCTAATGGAGTTACATGTGTTAATCCAAAATCAAATTCGAATGCAGCACATTTATGCCCATAATCTTCAGAACCAATACTATAGCATTGTAACGATAGAGGTTTTTTAAACGTTATAGACCTATCGCCTTCAACAATTACCTTAGGAAGTGTTATTGTGCATAGATACATCTTTTTGCCATCTATAGAAGAAACATAATCCTGTCTTTTTACTTTTATTTTATTATGCATATACTTTATCAATTGATTTCTTAACTGTTTTCTCTAACGTTGTATAGATATGAGCACCATGATTCTTATCATACCTATTTTTGTAGTCTTCAACCCACATGATGTCGATATATTGCATTCTAAAAGCGTCTCTAGGTCTTCCATAGACGATTTTCTCTCTATCTCTTGCCATCCAATAACCAATTTCAAAGTTTGTAGTAAGACCAATTAATTCGCGTGTTCTTGGAATCCAAAACATAATAACAGTTGATTTTCTAAGACCTTCGAACTCCCATGCCGGAATATCATATCTGACTTCATCGGATTCTGTTGGATCAGAAAATTCAGGTATAATTAAATTACCTTCAAATCCATAATCTTTAAATAATTGAATTGCTTCCTTTCTCCAAGAAGTCAAATGGGGTTGATTCCCGCGAACAGTGCAACCTGCCAGGAAGATAGAAGGAATAAAATAATCTACATCTTTTTGAAAAGTTTCGTATCGTATTTCGTTTAGCATAATTAACCATCCTTTTAAATTTATATGAGAAGCGTAAAACCACGACATCTTGTAAGCGACCATTTAGAGAGTATTTAGAGAGTGATTATATTTTGTTTTTATAATCCTCTTAGAACCGCCATTGCTAGACACGATTCTAATTGCTTTCCATACCGTTTCGCCATTCTTAAAGTAATCAACAAATTCTTCCCATGTCTCTTGAGGATAATTATTACCAGTTCCGTCGTGCCATAGACAGACCTTTCCCCATATGCCAAAAGAATTCATAGCTTCACAATATTTCTTCATTTCTTCCTCCTTGTTCTTCAATATATTTTTTGATTTATCGTTGTCAAAATTGAACATTATTGCAAAGTACTCCAAAGTCCAAAGCCTCTTGTCCTTTCACTAAAAACACATGAACCCCATTCAGTGATGTGCTCAAATTGTACCCATCCGCTCTTAACTGCAAGAACTCTATTTGTGTGTCCAGTCTTAGTTTCAAATGGATTACCATCACCAACATTTTCAATCCAAATCTGCCCAACTTTAATTTTAGAAATAGTAAATGCTCCAGTCATTGTGTAATTAGAATACTGAACAATTCCACTTATAGTTATTAAATATAAGACAACGAAAATAAATATATAGAGCAATATTTTCATTTTACATCTCCTTCAACTCCGCCAAATAATGTGATGTCCTTATCTTCTAGCCATAACAAAGGTTTTTGGGTAAACTCTTGGAATGCCCACTCAGCGTTGTTGAATGTTTGTCCTTTAATTTCTTCAATATACTTTTTCAATGTAATTAATTCACCACAACAAGTCGGATTGGGATCATCTGGACTTCCAAATATTGCCGAACCACAAGCTGAACATACTGTTATTTTGCCAAAGTCCATTTTTTTTGGTTCATATGGCGGGATTGTTGTTTTTTCGAATGTAATCTCCATTTTACTCCTTTGTTTTTCTTTGTTCAATAAACTTTTCTGCGTCCCTTTTAGTATATAAATGAGATCCATCAGCTACGATATTATTGCATTCTTGTGCCCATCCAACATTTGAAAGCATACTATCTCTAGGAACCATCCCCATAGACGATTCACCTAAATCTTTAATAATAAGTTGTCCTAAACAATCAATTATTTCATAAACATGGTTTGGTTTTATCATTTTACTTTGATTAAGAACTTTGCCTAAAATCAAATCGCATGTTGTATTAGTGTCGTCGGCTGGTCTAGGAGTAAATCTTGCAATTGTTGTCATCATGGTTTTTCTCTTCCTTTGTTGAGTTATTTTGCAATCTATGTTTCTATTATACTGTTTCAAATAGATAAATCAATGAAATATTTTGAAAAAATAGTCGCCACGACAAGAATCGAACTTGCATTAACAAATTTAGGAAATTTGTGCCCCTCCTTTAGACCACGCGGCGATAAAAATGGCAGGACGATAGGGATTCGAACCCTAAAGCTATTTCACTAGCACGGTTTTGGAGACCGCTTAGCTCACCGATGCAAGCCGTCCTATTATAAAAATGGCATGGGTGGTGGGATTCGAACCCGCATTTGATATAATCTCAGTTCCAATTAGCCTTACTAGTTTAGAAGACTAGCGGCACTACACCCATATTTTGGCACAGGAGACAGGATTTGAACCTGCATTTTCAGTTCCATTACTGTTACTTCGTTCGTAGCGAAGTCAGTCTACTCCTGTATAAAATGGCGGAAACGACGGGGTACGATCCCGCAAACCTCACAGCGTGACAGGCTGGTGTTCTACCAATTGAACTACGTTTCCTTATAAAAATGGTAGCGATAGAGGGACTCGAACCCCCAACACATTGATTATGATTCAATTGCTCTAACCACTTGAGCTATATCGCCATATTAAAAAATGGAAGAATTTATAATAAATGAGCTGCTTTTGAAACTAATTCTTCTTTTTTGATTAAGCCATTGTCAAACTCCCAATGACAATTTCTGCACATAGCAACAAGATTTTTTATATCATTAACAACACATAATTTCGTATCTAACGGGAACGAACAAATAGGATGTATGTGACAAATTTCATAATGCTTTGAATATCCGCATATAACACATTTTTTATGTAAATTATCATTACTAAATTTAAAATAACTATCATACACTCTTTTTGCATGTTCCGAAACTCTACTTTTATAGGTTCTATACAATCCTATATTTTTGTAGTCTTCCAATGTAATGTTTGGATTTAATTTTCTTTTTGGACTATGGTGGTTAGTATAGGTTGCAGAACAGGATCTATTGCAAAAATTATGTTTTGTTCTTTTCATCTGTGCATTGCTTTTTAAAAACTCATTACCGCATGAATCGCATATAACTATCATTATTCCTCCTTATTTTATGTATTCGAAACTATATACATTATTCGAGTACATAAAATAAAAACCTCTATTAAATTATTAAAGATCAAAAACCAAAACAAAAAGCCCGATAGTCTTTCGACTTCGGGCTTCGTACTCTTTATCCTTATATGTTACATCTATAAAAGACAAACACATGGGCTAAAAGAGACAACCCGAAGGTTTCTCCTATCCCAGCGCATATCTCTCATGTTTGTAACTTTTTTCATTATAAATCCAATCTCCTAAAAATGTTTTGTTTAATCTTGTTCTATACTATAACCGATAGTTCCTTTAAAATCAAGAACTATTTTTAAAATTAGTTATAATTAAACGTTGTTAGGCTATTATTAATTAAAATATTGATTTTTCTTTTCCATACATAGTAAGAGCTGTAAGCAATTGAGTCATTGCTGCACCAACCGCTGTACGGGTCTCTACGGAAACAGTTTCATCTTCTAACATACCGAATAAATCAGGAATACGAACATTGAATTCTGTTTCAGGTTTCTTTACTTCCTTACCATTAGCTGTATCTCTACAAGCAATTAAGGTTGAATTTAGTCGAACCTTTTCATTTGGCGAAGGACTCATTACATTGAAATTCTTCATCCAAAGCTTGTCGTATGTAACTGACGCTACCGCTTCCTGAACTACAGGAACTGTTAATCCTATTTGTACTAATTCTGGCATTTTATCTTCTCCTTTATTTATAAAAGACGGCATATACACATATTGTTAATAACTAGCCGTCTGTTATTAACAATATTTTAAATAAACAAGTAATCCTCTCCTCTCGTTAAACACTATATAATATAAATTGAATCAGTCAATTAAAATAATTCAAATGTAATTATGAGCCGATTGATAACCCGAACATACTTCATCAATCCATTTACAAACAGAAACTCCTAACACATCTTTGTAATCAGGTTGTTTATATTCCACTGATGGACGAATAATATGTAAATCGGGTGCTAATCCATATACAATATCATCTTCCTTTGTCTCCTGTTTTACATTATTGAAGTCATGGTCGTAAGCAAACAATTCGAGATATTTATAAATTCTATTTATTTCATTAATAGGGTTTTGAGTTAAGTCTTCAAATCTTATAAATAGACAATTAGAGGATATCCCCTCTTGTGCCATTTGACTAAAACGTTGTAATGATAATCCTATGGGAGGAGATTGAAGCCACTGTTGAACTCGTCCTTCTGTTGTCAACCCTTTTAAGTTTAACGGATCTTCAATTGACTTTGTAATCTCTGCATTCTTACGATGTAGTTTTTCCATAGACGATAAAATGGATTTAATATTCCTGACCATGCAGATAACTTTAGGTTTTTCTTCCATAAATGCTTCAAACCATCTATAATTAGCCCCTATGCCTCTTGACTTGATGCAAGTATGCTGTTTGGCAGATAACCCTTTGGCGTAACCATGCAATCCTTCTTTGCAGAATCCTCTCCATGCTTTAATCATTTGATTTTGGTCTTGAGCTTTAAATTCTGCATTATTTGTAAAATTAGCTCTAGCTCCATAGATTAATTCGAGAAATCCGTCTGTTGGGGTTGCGTGAACCTCTGGATTTTGAGCCAGAATATTTTGTAGTAATGTCGAACCACTACGTGGCATTGAACTGTTGAAAAATATCATATTTACTCCTTTTTTAGTTTACAACGATTTCGCTTCAATAATATAACAATATTAATGTTGCCTATATTATACATCATAAAATATAAAAATCAACAAAATTATTTACTTCGATAAATCTTTTAAAAATCCACTTGAGTTAAATGGATTCTTGCTACACATCTTACTACTCCAGAGCTGCAAGTAACCGTCAATTGCAACGCTTCGTTTGTATCATCTCTGTCAACTCCAAACAAAGCATTGGTTGCTCCAATTTCCTGATCTGTTCCAATCGTATTAATTGTACTAATTGTTGATGTTCCGTCTCTGACAATAACTCCTGTCCTTTGACCCATTTTAGCATTAGCATTAGTATCTGTTTTTGCCACAAAATGAATATCAAACATCCATGCTGATTGATCTGGGATTATTATTCTTGTCCCTCCTGATCCGCCCAACAATAACTCTGTAGCTCCCGTTCCTACCGAATCAATTTGTGCTACCAAATCAATTATTCTTGCGTTTGCCCCCCCACCATGAACCCTTGCGTAAGATAAAAGGTTGCTTGTTGCGTCCTTTCCACTTATACTGCAATAATCACCTGCGTTGCTGTAATTTTCGAATCCACTTATGCTGCAAGCCCTTCCTGAGTTGCTGTAATTTCTATATCCACTTATATTGCAATAATTTCCTGAGTTGCTGTGATTATTGCTTCCACTTATATTGCAAGCCCATCCTGTGTTGCTGTGATTACCATTTCCACTTATACTGCAATACTGTCCTGAGTTGCTGAAATTACCACCTCCACTTATACTGCACCTGCCTCCTGAGTTGTCGTAATTGTTTCTTCCACTTATACTGCAATAATATCCTGAGTTGCTGTAATTTCCATATCCACTTATACTGCAATACCATCCTGTGTTGCTGTAATTATTGCTTCCACTTATACTGCACCTGCCTCCTGCGTTGCTGTAATTTTCGAATCCACTTATATTGCAAGAATCTCCTGAGTTGCTGTGATTATAGTATCCACTTATACTGCAATAATTTCCTGAGTTGCTGCGATTATTGAGTCCATTTATATTGCAATACTGTCCTGAGTTGCTGTAATTTCCATTTCCACTTATACTGCAAAACTGTCCTATGTTACTGTAATTGTCAACTCCACTTATACTGCAATTACTTCCTGAGTTGCTGTAATTTCTATATCCACTTATATTGCAATAATTTCCAGAGTTACTGTAATTACTGCTTCCACTTATACTGCAATAAGCCCCTGAGTTGCTGTAATTACCGCTTCCACTTATACTGCAATAAGCCCCTGAGTTGCTGTAATTACTGCTTCCACTTATCAAAGTATTTTTCCCAGAACAAGAGTGATTACCTTTGCCACCAATAATAGCAGAATGAGTTCCTGCTGAAGTAATTCCGTTATTTTCTCCGCCAATTAATACAGAATTAGCTCCTGCGGCAACATGATCGGCAGCATAAATTCCACTTCTGCTGGTTTGTAAATCTACAGAATTCTCACCTCTTGAATTTCCCGCCACTGCTCCTTCATTTGTCGCTCTAATATTGTATGTATTTCCGTTTGTTCCTTGTGTTGTGGATACACTTGAATCAATGAAATCTTCGAAATCTGATTGAGTAGGAACATCGCCCGTCTCAAAATATGATTTAATTGTTTCTTTATCTTTTATAGCCATTTTTAATCTCCAATTATATTTTTAAAAAAGCGAAGACATCATTTTCTGCTTCGCTTTAAATGCAATCTCAATCCAAACCGTAAACCCTTCAGGGATGACATACTCACTTACTGCTTCGCCACCAGAAAAAGTAACAGTGCCATCTTCGTTTTCTGTTTCTATTTTCGGGGAATTAACTTGAACCGATACCGGGAACGCTTCATATTCAAACTTTATAACATCAACCTCGCCATCTAATTCTTGCAATAACAAATTCCCATTACTAACGCCTGCTATCTCATAATAAAATGCCATTCGTTTAAATACGGACTGTAACAACTCCTTTTCTTCCTTAATCGCTTTATCCACATTTGAAGAAACCTCATCCAATATTGATTTGCAATTCTGTATTTTTTCCATTAAAGCAGAATCTTCTTCAGTCATTGCATCTAAGGCAGACTGGAAACTACAATCTTCTAAGTTGTCTACTGAAACAGGATCTTCTGGTATAGCTCTATATAGATTCTGCAAAGCCCTAACTGTTGGAAGAGTCTCTTGAGAACCTGCTTCTGCGTCTACAATTAAATCCAGCTTGAACAGTCTTCTTTGGTTATCAATAAATTCTTCTACATTATTGGCTATCCACGTCAATATTTCTTTAGCGGCTAGAGTAACATCTATCTTTTCGCTTTTAGATATTATTTCTGGGATGGACATTTTTTCATAGTTGTCCATATAATTACTATTTTTAAAACTACTTGCATTAATTGACATTTTACTTCTCCTGATTTGAAAACCATCTACTTTGTTTCATCAAAACCTTACAATGAGGGCACAATATCCCTTCTTTAACCGTTCTTTCAAAATCCCATAATTCTCCTCCGCTACTAGGACAAATGCATGGTACATCTTTCATATTTTTGGCTAATTCATCATTGTCTTTCGCCATGACATCATATTGCCAAACGCAATTAGCTACATTACTCCACATATGGACTCTATATGCTAATATTTTTATATTTGAAATGTTAGGGTAGGTAATGCATGCATATTTTCTACCTTCATTTTTCAATTTAATTAATTCATTTCTGAAATTGTCATTTTTTTTGACGTTTTTAGCATTAAGAACAAGTTCAATTCTTCCCATTGGCCACGGACCCGTAAGATTAAATCCTTTATTGTGGTGTTCGCATGCTTCATTTTTGCATATAAATTCACATCCTGCTGGCATAGTATAACTCCTTTTGACTATTATACAGAAAAATTTATGAATTTAGTGATTAATTTTATTCAAAAAGATACGGGTGCGTTCCCTTTTTAGCTAAATATAGTTCTCGCTCCAATTCTTTTTTTCTATTTAATGACTTATTTAGCCAATACATCTTGACGCCATTATCTTTTACGGTTAGTGCCCACGTTAATGCTTTCTCTATATTCTCTAGATCGCGTTCCAACTTTTTAATAAGTCGTTGTTGTTTTTTGGATTTTTTATTGCTTTTTGCTTTTATTTCCCGTTCTTTTCGGTTTTTCTCATTTTGCTCTTTTCGTTCTTGATTTTTCTTCTTTTCGGCATTTTCGGCTTTTATTTGATCTTCTAAACGTTTTTGCTCTCTTCTTGTTTTTTCCAATCTTGCTTGTTCGGCTAACAATACTTGTGCATTTTGCTTTTGTATGCTTTCTGAAACTCTAGAATTATGCCGAGCTTGTGATTGAGCAATTCTTTGTCTACGTATTTCCGAGGTTGACATTGCTAATCCTTAATATTTATCGCTTTCAAATCGTTTTGTTGTTTTACAAGATTTGCTTTGGCATTTCGTCGTTGAATCCTTATGCGTCTGTTCTCAGCACGAATAGCAACGTATTTGCTTCTTAATTGCCTACGATTTAATTGATCGTCAGGTGTATCTAAAAGGGGAATGGGGTCTTTTGGCTTAACCTTTTCGGCTTTTTTTACGTTAGTCAAAAACTTTTGTTTCCTTTTTGCACATCCTCCACATGCCATAATGCCCTCCATTTGTCTAAAATTGAAAATAAATCATCATATTTGTCAATTTTAATTCTTTTATCTAATGGCAGTTTCCTTTTATGTGCATTTCTCCATTCAACAATCTCAAACCACTCGCCTTCTATTTTTTTATCAGGCGGCGTAAAGTACAAAGCCATATTTAATAGAGCTTCAACAGGCAATTTACAATCATCAGGCGAAAAATAATTGCGTTCTAAAGAGTATAAAAAATTCTTAAGAGGATCTTTACTGGAATATACCCACACTATTCTTACTTGAGCTTTGTTCTTAGACGCTATATTTCGCCAAGTGCTTCTAAGACCAGTCACGATATGGGTTGCGTCCAAAATAACGTCTTTACCTTGCTTTAATAAGATATTTGTAATGTTTTCTGCGATGCCAAAGACAAATTTATTGGCTGGTTCATGAAATTGATGTCCAAACATCTCTTTTCTTATCTCATCAGGAGAAATAATTATGGAATCACCTTTGTTTTTGGAGATCCATGTCGTTTTACCGCTTCTAGGCAATCCGCACATCAATGTCAAGGCAGGTTTATTCGTAGTCATAAATAGTAACTTCAATGTTTGTATTTTCTAATTGTTTTTCAAGTATGTTTTCAATTTGATCCCAATCGCCGCCAGCAAGTCCAGCTCCAAATTTAGGGGCATGTATCGACGCACAATATGTAACTGCCATTTTTTTAACTTTTTTAAGGCATTCTTCTATTGCATCATATCGAATTGGAGCAACGCCATCACTAAAGCCTACGCCATGTTGACCAATCATGTTTACAACTGCTATTTTACGTTCTACCGAAAATGCCTGTATATTACCAAGTATAAAATCATCTTTCTTAGACCATGCAATATATCTTTCTCTTACAATTGGCCACTTCGTCATAATAGCTTTTGCAACGCCAGCCCCAATTACTCCGATATCGTTTACGCACTGAATAATAAATTTGTTTCCATCTCCAATCGGTTCAGTAACGTCACCATTTACATATTTTATCATATTATTTCTCCAATGACTCCAAAAAATCTTCAATTAATATCTCATAATATTTTTGGTCACAAATAGTTCCATCCATTAACTTGAAATTTCGTTTTTTAATCCCAACAATTCTACCACCATATTTTTCTACAAATCTATCATACAAAAGTTCATGCGGCGAATCAACACAAACACTGAAATCTAATTTATTGTATTTATAATATGTAAATATCATCATAAAGAATTTTTTAAGATCTTTGGCAAATAAAATATCGTATTTGCTTTCTTTTAAAAATCTAATCATTGACAAATCTGAAACAAAATGTGAATTGTGATCTATATTCGCAGAGATAAAGCCAACTACATTGTCTGAATTGTCAGAACTTACAAAACAATGCTTATTCCATTCATTATTTTCTAGTATTTCATCAAATCTCCAATATATGTTTGTATAAAATTTATTTCTTACATCCGTGCTCGCTTCCGCAAAACAAGAAGGCAATGCATTTTTATATAAAATAGCTTGTTTTAACATTATTGCACATCCATTATTTTCTTTAAGTTAGTGTAAAACGATATTGGTTCAATCATAGAAAGACCTGACATCTGACCATCATTCATCTCTATAACAATCCATTTACCATCTTTTGTCTCCGCTAAATCCAATACGAAAAAGTTAGCATATGGCTTTAATTTCTCTATTACAACGTCTAATAAATCAAATGCTTCTTGAGGTAATTTATCATATGGTTTATGTTCAGGAAAATTTGCCCAATAATAACCATAATCAACTATTTTTCCGTAACAAACAAAAACTCGCCACTCATTTGTTATCGGCAAATCATTAATTCCTACATCAAACTGTTTCAACGGTATATATTCTCGAACCGCTATTCCTTGATCTCTAACCAATGAATCATCTAATAATCTAGCTACAACTTTTGATATATCACTTCTAGTTGGTGCGAACATCTGATGCTTCCATTGATGTTTCCTAGAATTGGTCAACCCTTTTACTACATATTGTCCTTCAGGTAAACCATGCCATTCAAAATAAGTTGCTGGCGTATATTCTTTAATTACTTCTACATATTCCATTTTTGCTATGAAATTATGTTGTGCAAAACTGTTTATTAAAAACGAATTACGCTTTTTAAGTTCTTTGCACAATTCATCATAGAAGGGTAAAACAGAATATCTCCCAACAGCAATTGTATGTTTGGGGATATCAGATCTATATAAATAATGGTTGTCTGGCAAACATTCATTAATAGATAGCATTTCTTCATATGTATCTGCATTCTCTCTATATAATATTGTCCAATTTTTCATAATTCTATTTTTGTAACATGACATTCTTCAATCATACATTCGTGCCCTTGAATAAATATAGTTCCTTCTGGACTCTCTGGACTCATAGAGATAGATAGAGCCAATAGTCTATGAGATTTTTGGTTTTCAAGATAAGCCGGTTCGTACTCATATTCCCCGCTCCAACTATCCTGATATCCACTTCCAGCAACATATTTCCCAGTAACACACATTTTTGTTCCAGTTACTTGACAAATCTTTCCCTTATGCTCTTCTATTGTTTTTGTATGGATAGCTCTTTCTCGTCCTCCAAAATTTCGATGCCTTAACATTCTGTATGCTAGTATATTAATTATGGCGTTTGCACTATCTGAACAATCCTCTTTAGCAGAACTAATTTTATACTGTAGACCAGAATAAAATTCTTTAGCCATATCATCTTTATCATAAACAATTGACAATATAAATTTTTCTATATCACTTAAATGATTGTCTTTAATTTCTTTTCGCATATCTTCAATGCCGAATGGATATCCACAACGAACAAACATTTCGGGAGTGTCAATTCTAACATAGTCGCCTATTTTTATACGATTTTTATCTTTCATGCTACTCTTTCTATTTTCTAAACAATTTTTTTATCTTTCTTAAGATTGTTTGAATAAAAGACCATTCCACTTGAACCCACTCTCCATCATCTCGAAGATATACAAACCGCCCGTCATCATAGATTCTAAATGGTTTTGCAGTAACAACCAAAGAACATCCAGAACATAAACCAACAGCAACAATATCTAATGAATGATTAAACTCATTAAATCTATATTTGTTATTTACTGTCTCTTTTTCGCATTCAGGACAACAGACCTTTAATTCATCGATTAGTGCTCCCCATTTTGTCTCATATGGCATAGGGTCACTTACCATGCTAATGTAATTTTCAACTGTAACCATGTTCTTCTTTCTATTCAGGTCTTATGACTTCATATTTCGCAATAGTCCGATTCATAATCCCTAATGGACTAAAATCATCTCCTTCACATATAGCCCTCAACAAAGATGGGCTATATCCACTTACCATCGCAACTTCAGGATGATCGAATGTACAAGGATACCCGTCATAGCTATTCAAGTTCCAATAAACTATCTTAGGACGTTTATACCCATGCTTTTCCCAATCTTTCATGCCTAATTCAACAGCAGTATCATCCCCATCTACCTGATCATTCCATTGCATGTCTGAAAGAATCAACAAACAATTCGGCATTTGTTCAGGAGTCGCCTTAAACAATTGAGCAGAATAAAGAATCATATCTAACGCTGAACGAATATTTGTACTACCACAAAATCCATCATTATGTTTCTGAGCAGCGACACTAAATGTTTCATCTTCCCAAGAAACCAAAGTAGCATCGCCAGAAAAAGGGATAAATTTACGATAAAAAGGATTCGCCTTCCCTAATCTATCAGAACAATAAAGTCCCATCCCTAAACTTACATCAATTAGCTCAATGGAATTACTCTCGCTTATAGGAGAACACATTGACCCTGAAAAATCACATATAGGAAGAATTCTAAGATCGTTTCCCTGCATGTAGTTAGGCAATGCTTCAAATTGAGCGTTGGCGATTAAACTATCATTAAAAACGGTATTAACACTGGCATAACGGTTGTCTGATATGAAACTAGCACCCAATTCAGACTTCAATGTTCTAATACAATCATGAGGGAATAAAACAGATGCATGAACTTTATTACCACTATCTTCGTCGGAAAGAGATTTTGACCAAGCTAGAAAACGACTTGTATCATTCCTAGCAAAAGTCTTATTCAATCTAGCCATTGCAACAGATGGAACGTGATTATAGCTAATAGAGTCCCATTCATTATTGCACATTGCATTTTCAACAACTTTTGTGTTTTCAGCAATATATTTTCTGAACTGAGATGGAGAACATTTTAAGTATTTTCTTAACTTTTTGAAAACTTCTGGATTGCTCTTCTCTCTAGGTGCCCATTTACAAGCCAATCCATCTTTCAATATAATTCCATTAGCCCATACAGAAATCGCCTTATCTTCACAAGGAGTCCCAAATAAAGCGATTAAATCATCCCATCTGCCGACTTCAGTTACAAGATGGATATTAGCTTTAATCCAATCAGGTTCATTCTCGCCAAGCCAAGTTAAGATTTCTCTAAATCCGCTACGATTGCCTGCACCTCCGCGACAATCACGAAGCCACATTGCCAACTGCATTGATTTATATTTGTTGTCTTCCCATGCATTCTTGAACATTCGAATGACAGATACTGTTGCACCATAATAAGACTTATTATTAGGAGAAGCACTTCCTGCCTTTGAAAAGAAATCCAAAAGAGAGTCTAATGATGACTGATAGCAAATGTCGCCGTTATGTCCGTAAGTTAAATTCGAGGCTGTATTATCCATATTATTTCCTTTTAAAAAATGTCAAAACAGAATGGGTTCGTAGTTTGGTTTTACATCAGACCTTGCCAACCGATGACAGGTTTAACTTTTACTTGAGCAACTGGTTTTCTCAAGACGCCTTTTAAACAGGGCATGAACTGCTTAAGGTGTAAAAACACCTTAGTTCCTGGTTTATTATTTTATTGTTTGCTGGAACCATTCTTTATTTGACAATTAATTTTGAAAGAGCGAGTAAATCAATGCTATCATTATATCCATTATACAAGAGAAATCAAGAATTATTTTTATAAAATTCTTTTCTTTTTTCTTCTATGCGTTTCATTTCTTTTTTAACATCTAACTTAAGAAAATATTCAATACTACCTGGAGATTTGTCGTCAATATACAAATCAGCAAAAACCTTTCTTAAGCCAAAAACCTCTCCATTCTCCATCCGCTTCTTCTCTTGATATTTCTTCTGATCTGGACAGCTTTCATTAACAGAATCAAACTCAAGACCTTCTTTAGAACAACTACTCAATGCCTCTTGCAAACTTTTTCCTTCACGGCATGTCCATAAAATAACAGAAGCTCCCGCCTCTTTAAACGCTTTAACCTGATTAATCACTTTTCGAATCGGTTCACCTATCGTAGGCCAACTCCCTTCAAAAAGAGTACCGTCATAATCCATACTAAGTATATAATTCATATTATTCCTCAGACCCATGCAGAGGACAATCGCCACTAATTATCTTTTCATTTGTCCCAACATTCTCTCTATTATCCATTCTCGGACATTTACATTTTGGCAATCGATACCACCAAGTATGATACTTAATGTCTTTTGGGAAACCCCATGCGTCTTGTAAAGCAAAATCGATATCGTCAATCTCTTTCGCCATCTCATGCAGTTTCTCTTTATTCGTCTCTTTCTCAATGCGATTAAACAAATCAATTCTTTTTGCATGAATCGCTTGGATTTTTGAAACACCATCTTTGTCAATCCCTTTGTCCTTTATCCAGTTCGGGTTTAAAATTGTAATTTCTTTCATTTTGATTCTCCTTTTTTCATCCTAGGCACTTTACCCTTATAATTAAGTTCTTTCAACAACAATTTATTTCTTCGTATCCAACTCATTAATTCTTTTCGTGATTCCTCAGAACTTTTACTAAGATTTTCCATGCTAGATTCAATCTCGTCCAAACATATATCTATTTCAATTTTATTTTGTTTTGTCATTATAGTTCATTCATAGTAAGATTTCAAGAAATTTCTTTCGCTTTATACTTTTCTCTTATCTCTTTTTCGCTTAAAATTTCACCTTCATCAGTTAATATATGTATCATCGCCGCTTTACCAGCCTCTTCTCCCCATTTCTTAATACATTCAGATATGCCTTCCTTGTGATGACGATGAACTCTATGTATTTTTTGCGGGAAATATATCTTTGCATATTCGTCCAACCATTGATGAACCTCAATCCATGGGCTACCAATAATATCATAACAATCTTCAGAATGTTGCTTCCATGATGACATAATTAATTTATATGAGGAAGCGGTGAGACTCGAACTCACAAGACCCTTCGCAGCGTCCTACCGCTTTTCAAGAGCGGCTCCTCATCCAGCCGGATCGCTTCCATTATTATTTATTATACAATTTTTTGAATCATTTCCAAGACGATCTTCCACCTCCTCCAGAACCATTGCGACCATCAACATCAATAGGCGTAAATCTATAGTAATTTTTAATAGTTTGTTGATACGCTTTTGGGAATGTCATAATATCAACTCGTTTCTCCAAAACATTAATAGCATCTATTTGTAATTGAGTGGTATGCTTATCTATAAAATCATCTATCGTCAATGGTTTAACATCCTCTTCATCATAAAAATCGTCTTCCTTAAATGGTCTAAACTCATCTTCGTCATCATCATATAGGTCATTCATATTGTCTCCTTTTATTGTTAAAATGGCGGAAAGTGTGAGATTCGGACTCACGGAGGCTTTAACACCTCGACGGTTTTCTGGACCGTTGCAATAAACCGGACTCTGCCAACTTTCCTGTAAATTCAAAAACTAATAATGGTACGAGTGATAGGAGTCGAACCTACAAAATCAACACATTCTAAGTGTGTCCGCTTTGCCAAATTGCGTACACTCGCATAACTCATTAAAATCAAAATATTAAGAATGATCCCAAGCTGGTTCTTATGGAGCAGGATTGGGATCTACAAAATCAATCCAAATTTTTTAGCTCTTTTCCTAATCGCATTGTCACTAACGCAAAACATCCTTCCTATCTCACAAAAAGATTTATTATCTATTAATACACTAAGCGTTTCTTTATCGACTTCAAATTTTCTAGGTCTTGGATTTGGAATTCTTACTTTTTTATTTTTATGCAATAAGTCTTTGTAACAAATTTTGCACATCCCAGTCTTATTGTCTTTATCGATTTCTGTTTCTTTACAGATATCGCAAAACCGTTTTTGAGCTATATATTTTTGATTTCTACCAGCAAATGTAGATTGTTGACTATTGCAATTAGGACATAGCATTCTTAGATTCTCAATCCTATGATCGTTGTTTATACCATTTATATGATCCATTACCATAACAAGCGGCTTGCCGTTCCATTCTGTTGTAAGACCACATTCATGACATACATTTTTTAATAACCCCAACCTTGATAAACGCCTTTTTAAACTTTGCGAAGACCTATAGGGTGAATTTTCAACCAATATTTCTTTCAATCTGTAAGTTGGATGCGACCCACCTCCTTTGCCATGCCCCTTACCACGGAAATGAGAAATATCGAGATTTAATCTCTTTATGTCATCTTTAATCTGATTGTAACTGCCACCACCTTGCTGACTTTTCCCCAACCTGCCTAAAACCTCTCTTATTGAAGTTGAAGCGTTGACTGCTACAATTAAATCTGCATCTGTATATTTTCTCTTTATGCTCATATAAACTCTCCTTTTATAATATTACTTAATAATATTTCAAAAAGAAGTGCCAATATTCCTTCATGTATTTTATTTTATTTCGCAGTATTCCATTTTGACGGTTTGAAATGGTACTCTAGGAGGGATTCGAACCCTCAGCATCAGATTTTTTGAAAATCCGTGGTCTGCCGATTGCCTACCAGAGCCTTAAAAAATGGTACTTCGGGAGGGATTCGAACCCTCAGTGTTTTCCGCTAGGGTGTCAGATTTTAAGTCTGAAGTGTCTCTACCAATTGCACCACCGAAGCATGTCAGATTTTAAGTCTGAAGTGTCTCTACCAATTGCACCACCGAAGCATAAAAATGGCGGAGAGAGAGGGATTCGGACCCTCGGAGGTTTTAACGCCTCGCAGGTTTAGCAAACCTGTGCTTTAAGCCACTCAGCCATCTCTCCTAAAAATGTTCACGAATGATACGATGTTCATGTTATCGTGAACGGCTTTATTTTCATGAACATAAAATGGTGGCGAGGAGAGGACTCGAACCTCTGTGTGGTATGAGTGATTTACAGTCACTTGCAGTCGCCGCTGTGCC
>JFJP01037125.1_pt1 | contig 44199 bp, 28 predicted proteins | sample 431651 | NCBI WGS metagenome assembly JFJP01 (sample SAMN02602958, study PRJNA72255) | Microbial mat metagenome, whole genome shotgun sequencing project. | biome: fresh water; feature: sink hole; material: water; isolation source: purple microbial (photo- and chemosynthetic) mats found in...
TTAATGGATTATTTTCCTATTTCATAATTGTATCCATAACTGCGCCATTAAAACGAGGAGTCGATTTTGCCAAACAAATTGCAAACGGAAATTTAAGCTCCGAATTTGTTTTTCGAAATGATGATGAAATTGGAATGTTGGCGAAATCGCTCACCGAAATGGCAGCACAACTGAACCATGTGGTAAAATCGGTTGCTGCTAGTTCGGCTCAAATAACATTATCGAGCGAAGAATTTAGAAATACTGCCCAACACCTGTCGGAAGGAGCTAATCAGCAAGCAACCACCATTGAAGAGATTTCGTCATCGGTAGAAGAGATTGCTTCCAATATTCAGCAGAATGCAAGCAATGCGAAGCAAACCGAAGGGATTTCTACTCTTTCTCACACTGGAATCATAAATTTAGCCGGACATACCCAAAAAATTGTCGAATCGAACCGGATTGTATCCGATAAAATAAAGATTATTAACGACATTGCCTTTCAAACAAACATTCTGGCATTGAATGCTGCAGTGGAAGCTGCCCGTGCCGGAGAGCAAGGCAGAGGATTTGCCATAGTTGCATCCGAAGTTCGTAAACTGGCCGAAAAAAGTAAGTTGGCAGCCGATGAGATCACTCAAATTACCAATAGCAATTTATTTTTGGCAGAAGAAACGGGAAGTAAAATGACCATCATCCTTCCCGATATGAAAAAGGCTACGGAACTTGTGGTGGAAATTGCGGCATCAAGTATGGAACAGACAAACGGTGCAGAGCAAATCAATAATGCTATTCAACATCTGAATGATGTTACTCAGCAAAATGCGACATCGAGCGAAGAGTTAGCTAAGAATGCCGCGCAACTGGCAAAACAGGCAAAACAATTGAACGATGCAATTGCATATTTTACGACGAAATAAATTTGTTGGGTATCATTGGCTTAAGCCAATGATACTTTTGATAACTATACGTGAGTTAGTCGACGTAAAAAGTGATTACTTTTCCAGACTCCACTCATCCTTCCAATCGATTATCATCTTTTCTTTTTCGAAACGCATGGGCAGCCAAATATAGCGAGAGTCTTCGAGGTTGGTTTTATTCCACCGGTCAAAAAGGGCGATGTACGAATTTTCTTTACCCGCCACCGGAAGAATATAGGTACTTTGTGCAAAATAGGTTTTATCGCCATCCTTTCCTAAACAGGGGTTTCCCAATAGCTGGTAATCTCCCATAATGGAAGAAGAAACGGCAACCGCGGCCGGATTTGGGTCCCATCCGGTACAACCCGACGACAGTACATAATATTTTTGGTTATGCTTAACAACTGCAGGTGCTTCGCGGCTTAATCCGATGAATATCCGTTTAAACTTACCCGATGGTTTCAGGTAGTCGTCCGTAAGTTCGTTTACATACATAGTGGCATTATTTTCGGAAGAGCAGAATTGGTAAGCCTTGCCATCGGTATCCTTAAACAGCGTTTGGTCGCGGCTCATTTGTCCATTTGGCTTAAAACTGCCCATATAAGTATAGGGGCCGTGCGGTTTATCGCTTGTGGCAACTCCGGCACGGGCAAAGCTATAATCTTCCGAATCGATATGTACCCACATTACATATTTCTTTGTTTTTTCGTTATAAATCACTTTTGGCCGCTCAATCACTTTGCTGGAATGGATATCGCTGGCGCTATCGGTTGCATTAGGAGCAAGAGCCACTCCTTCGTTTTTCCAGTGGTATAAATCTTTTGACGAATAGCACGACACTCCGCCTGCATTGGTGCGATAGCATTCCCAGGAGGTGATGTACTCAACTCGCCAGGTTTTGCCTTTTTTAATTTCGCCAAACCAGTAATAGGTTCCTTTATCATAAAGTATTCCGCCACCATGGGCATTAACAGGGATCCCTTCGATATCGTTCCAGACCTGACCGGGTTTAAACAATCCATTTTCTTTTATAATAGAACTGCTAAAGAAAAAAGAGGTAAGTATGAGCGCAATAGACAGCATAACAGGCTTTAAAAATCTTGAGTTCATAGTTTAATATGTTATATGTAGGGTTAAATTATACTTTTTGTATGCATTATCTTCCAGATCAAATTAAGGTTATAAAGGTTAAAACTGCAAATGTTTTCTTCAAAAGTTTAAAATGTTCAATTGGAATTATTTATTTGGATGTAAAACTTTATATTTTTATATTTATAAGGATGAAGCATAATCGATTATTTTGCTTAATTTTTCAGGATTGATGATTAATCTAGTTATTGACTGCATTATGTTTATTTTTAACTTAACCTGCTATTTTAGTTTATGAGCATTTTGCAAATTCCTACATCTGAATGAATAAGAATTTTTTCATCCTTTCTTTGTTTTTTTTATTTGCTTTTTGGGTGCAAAGTAAAGGCCAACCCAAAATTGATAAAATAAAATTTGACCACCTGACTGTAAACAACGACCTCTCGAGTAACCGCGTTTGGTGCATATTCAGAGATAGCAAAGATTACCTTTGGATTAGTACCGATGTAGGCCTTGATAAATACGATAGCTACCAGGTTAAAAAATACAGGAACGATGAAAAAATTCCCGGATCAATAAGTAATAACAGAACACTTTGCATATATGAGGACCGGCAGAAGAAGCTATGGTTTGGTTCTATAGATGGTCTGAATCTTTACGATCCTCTTAAAGATAATTTTAGAGTTTATAAAAATAACCCTGCCGATAATAATAGTTTAAGCAGCAATCATATAAATAGTATTATAGAGGATAATAAAGGAAACCTGTGGGTAGTATCCGACGGTAATTGCCTGAACAAGTTGATTTCTGGTACTCAAATGTTTATTCGTTATCCTTACGAAAAGAAGATGGATGATTTATATCCCCGCCCTTCCCGAATGATAGCAAAGGATTCAAAAGGATTTCTTTGGATGGTTTCAGTAAGTCGGGGAATACATAAGTTTGATCCTGAATCTGAAAAATTAACCAAATACGATGACCCGTCTATTGATTTCGGAGTAAATTGTTATAAATCAATATTTATTGACAGTAACGATAAAATCTGGATTACAACAGACGGCAGCGGATTTTTTTCATACGATCCAGCAACCAATATCTTCGAAAAATATGGGTCGAAAGGGGATGGAAAAGGTACGAATCAGGAGATCATTCTGGATATTATCCCCGAAAGCGAACGCTATTTATTGCTTGCAGTCGATCAGGGCGGAATTAACCGTTTTGACAAAGTAACCCGGAGATTTGAATATTTTATGTACGATAGGTCAAATGAATCCGGGTTAAACAACAATGGTATATGGTGTTTCCATCGGGACCGGGAAAATATTCTATGGATAGGAACTTCGGGTGGAGGAATAAACTATTATAATCCTCAAAAGGAGAAGTTTAAACTTTTTACGCATACCAATTCCAATTCATTATCGTACAATTTTACCGGGTGTTTTTTTGAAGATCACGAAGATATGATCTGGATCGGAACCGATGGGGGCGGGGTAAATGTGTACAACCCTAAAACAGGGAATTTTAAAATATTTAAGAATAATCCTTCCGATCCATATAGTATCAGTGGGAATGTAATTCGAAGCATTACTGAAGATAATGATGGAGATATGTGGATCGCTACCTGGGATGCAGGGTTAAACCGGTATGATCGAAAAACCGGAAGATTCTACCGCTATATGCCTGATAAAAACGATCCAACTGCTATTTCGGGCAGAAGCATTTGGAATATCAAAATTGATCACAACGAAAATTTATGGTTAGGGCACTATGTGAACAGTACTGATTTATTTAACAAAAAGAAAGGTGTGATTCAGCGGTTTACAGCTAACCCCGAAATTCCAGGTTCAATTAGCAGTACTCAAAGTTTCCTGTTTTATGAAGATAGCGAAAAGAACATGTGGATTTGTACCGAAAACGGTCTGGATCTATATAATGACAAAACAAACACATTTAAAGTATTTAAATTTCCCGATAAAGAATTAAGAGCTTTGATTCGCGACAAAGATGGAATGTTATGGGTAGGTTCCAGTTCAAAAGGGATATTTTATTGTAGACCCAATGGAACTATACTTAAAACCTACAATACTTCGAATGGCTTGCCCAGTAATATTATCCAGGCGATTGTGGAAGATGATCATGGAAATATTTGGATTGCCACAGGAAACGGTATCAGTAAATTTGATCGGAATACGAAAAAATTCCGAAATTACTCGAAAGAAGATGGTTTGCAAGGCGACCAGTTTTTTCAGCAATCGTTTCTGAAAACACGTAAAGGAGAAATCTATTTTGGCGGATACAATGGATTTAACTCCTTTCATCCCGACAGTTTAAAAGATAATGCCTTTATACCGCCTGTATACATCACCGATTTTCAAATATTCAATAAGCCGGTGCTTTACGCTATTACTGATGGGCAATTTCAAACACATATTTCTGAAGCAAAAAAGATTAAGCTGAACTGGCAGCAATCGGTATTTTCATTTTCCTTTGTTGGTATCAATTATTCCAATCCTTCGAAAAATCAATATGCTTATATTTTGAAGGGTTTTGAAAAGGACTGGAATTATACAAACGCTTCCCGAAGATATATTACCTATACAAATCTCGATCCCGGAGAATATATGTTGCATGTAAAAGCATCGAACAATGATGGCGTTTGGAACGAAAAGGGGGTTATTCTTCAAATAGTTATTTTACCTCCCTGGTGGAAATCATTGTGGTTTAAAATATTAGGTGTTGTAATTCTTCTAATGGCAATCTTTGGGATATATTATTTAAAACTGGAACTTTACCGGAAAAAACAAAAGGAGCTTTCTAAATTAGTAGAGAACCGTACCCAGGAAATTACTCAGGCAAATAAAGTATTAACCGAAGGACAAATTCGAATTGAGGAGCAATCGGAAGAATTGCGAACACATTCGGAAAACCTGAAAGAGGCAAATGACCTTCTGGTTCAGAAACAAAATCTTATTAAAGCTCAGGCTGATAAAATGCAAGAAACAAATTTGGAACTTATTAATGGGAATATATTGCTCGAAAACTTATTACAGTGGTCCCGTTCCCAAACCGGAAATGTGATATTTGAGCCAGTCAGCTTAAACCTGCTGATGGTTACTGAGGGAACCTATAATTTCTTCGAAGGCGATGCACACAAAAAAAATATTGCTATTCAATTGCAAATCGATCCTGAATTGACTATTGTAGCAGATGAGAACATGCTAAAAACAATTTTAAGAAACCTCTTGTCGAATGCCATAAAATTTACACCAGACAATGGCAGCATATTAGTTTCGTCCTCCATAACACCTCAGTATGTTGAGGTATGTATTAGCGACTCGGGAGTTGGTATTCCCTTAGAAAAAACTTCCCAGCTTTTTAATATTGAAACCAACAATTCAACACGGGGTACTGCTCAGGAATCGGGTACCGGACTTGGATTGATCCTTTGTAAAGAATTTGTGGAGAAACATCGCGGAAAAATTTGGGTAGAAACTAAAGAAGGTTTGGGGAGTAAATTCATATTTACCTTGCCTTTATCTTAAATTTTATTGCTCAAATGCTTCCTATTTTTACCGATTCAAAAAAAAGACAGGTATAAAGTTTCAGTTTTTTGTTCTATAGTGTTCCTTTCGGTATATTCATCTGACGAATAACTCTTTGGAGAAATAACAGTTTTTGAACTTTTTGCTAAAAATAATGAGTGTCTGTTAATAGTTTGAAAATCAATTTAAAAGGTTGTTAATAAATTGTGAATAGAACGCTCAAAAATTGTTAATAACAATTTCCCAAATTACCCAAAGTATACCTTTCAACAAGTAATTTTGAGGTCGCATATAAAAAACAGGAAAAACAATGAACGATTTAAAACTTATCCTCAAACGCAAGAACATACAACTTTTAGTTGATTTCTGCCTCGACGAAACGCTCGAATTTACCTTAAAACCTCAAACATTTCCCGATACCGACTGGGAACTGACCATGAAAATAATCGATATAAAAACTGCTGTATCCGCCGGTATGTTTTTACGCGAGAACCGCATTGACGTGAATGGCATCGATCAGCAAAAATTTAAAAAGCCAGTAGCTAAAAAAACGAAGGAAGAATCGGACGATAGAGGCGATGAAAAAGAAGAAAAAGTAATAGAAGCTCCATCTGAAAAACCTGAAAACACAATATTTTAATAAGAATATTTAAATCCGGTTTATATTCCGGACTCATACTAACAACTAACTAACTACTAAACAATACATGCACTTTTTGGAAAACTATTTTCCAGGGTGCATGTTTTTTTTGGTCTATTTCTATTGGATTTTCTTCAAAAACCGCCTAATGCAAGCTAATAATTCGTGCATTAGTCTTGATTTTTGGGGTTTATGAATATTTTTTGTCTTACTAATGTTGATTTATTATATAATTATTGTGGATAGTTGAATTATTTTTCAACCTATATTCAGTTTGCCCCCTTATAGTTTTTATGTGTTTTCCAAATAGTCTCATGTCACTTTGAGCGTAGTCGAAAAGTAGACCCGGAATTCTCTAATTGAAAGAAATGGGTGCTAATTACAATTCAAAATAGAAAACGTCCATTCTGATTTATTAAAACCCCATAACAATCTTAATCGGTAGCTTACCGAAAAAATCGTTTTCTTTGCATCATATTTCGAAATTATGAAAGGATTGAAGGTCAGCAAAGGGGTATTTTATGCATGTGCAGCGGCATTAATGTGGGCGATACTGGCAATAGCGCTCAAGGTATCGTCTAAACACATGGATTCCGCATCCATCGTTTGGTTTCGGTTTTCGCTGGCATTTATCATTTTGTTTATATATATGTTAATTCGATATCCTTCCGAACTTCGAATCCTGATTAAACCTCCCTGGCAGTTAATTTTAGGTTCTACCGCGTTAGCCTGGAATTTTTTTGGCTATATGCAGGGAGTGCACATTACAACTCCTATAAATGCTCAGATATATATTCAAATTGGCCCGGTGCTTTTTGCATTGGGAGGAATTTTTATTTACAAAGAAAAAATTACCTGGATTCATATTGTCGGTTTTGCTATTGTAATATTAGGTTATGTTCTCTTTTATTACGAGCAAATGGGTGTTTCAGCTCAAAACGGCCCACAATATTTTCATGGGGTAGTTTTAATTCTTTCCGCAGGAGTTACCTGGGCTGTATATGCCATTTTACAGAAATTGCTTATACATAAATATACCCCAAATCAGTTAAATCTTTTTATATTCGGGTATTGCTCCCTGCTTTTTTTACCTTTTGCAAAGTTTAGCACTTTTGGACAAATAAGTACAATCGATTGGATTCTGTTAGTCCACCATGGTCTAAATACAATTTTTGCATATGGTTCCATAGCCCTGGCAATTAAGTTTATGGAAGCAAATAAGGTAAGCCTCATTGTTACATTAAATCCCGTTATTACAGTGCTTATCATGGTTGTCTTTGGAGAATTAGGTGCCAAATGGATTTCGCAGGAACACTTTTCGCTGCTAAGTATGATTGGCGGCACTTTGGCATTAACAGGAGCGGCTTTTGTGGTGTTTTTTACCCGGAGGTCAACTTAATTCGGACAAAATAATCTTATTTTTGCGGCTTCAAATGTTTAACCTTAAACGAAATTTATGAAGTCGAATTTTAATTTGTTTCAATCAGTATTAACCTTTAGTAAATGGTCGCGTAAGCCTTTTGCTGTTTTTAACAGTATGAACAGGGTAATACGTATTGGTGTTATATGTGTTAGCTATTCTTTAATAACACAACCAGGAAAAGTATATGCTCAGGCCGATACAAGTACAGTAATACATAAACTCGAAGAAGTAGTAGTGAGTGCGCAGCGAGCGCCGGTCACATACTCCAACATGGCCAGGGCTGTTCACATAATTCCACGCAGTGAGATTGATAAAATGCCGGTTCTGAACCTGAATGAGCTATTGGATTATGTTCCGGGGGTCGATATCCGGCAGCGGGGTACCAATGGAGTTCAGGCCGATGTATCTATTCAGGGGGGAACCTTTGATCAATCGCTCGTTCTTTTAAACGGTATAAATTTAAGCGATCCGCAAACAGGGCACTTGAGCATGAATCTGCCCATCGACCTGGAGAGTATTTCGAGAATTGAAGTTTTAAAAGGGTCGGCCTCCCGGGTGTTTGGCGCCAATGCATTTACCGGAGCAATAAATATTATCACAAATCCAACCGATCGAAACTACGTCCGTGCATCTTTATTAGCGGGTGATTTTGGACTCTACAAAGCTGGCCTCACCGCACAATACAATTTAAAATCAGTTTACAATCATTTTTCCTATAACAAATCGGCTTCCAACGGTTATACCCATAATACCGGTTACGAATCTCAATCGGTATTTTACCAGGGCGGTATTAGCAAAAAATCATTCAATTTAAATGTTCAGGGAGGATATGCCCAAAAAGACTATGGGGCAAATAGCTTTTATTCTGCTAAATATCCTGACCAGTATGAATATAACGATACTTATTTTGGAAGTATCAGTTCTTCTATCGGAAATACCCTTAAATTCAAGCCATCGATTTATTGGAGAAGAAACTACGATCATTATATATTGATAAAATCATCTCCGGCAGCATATCAGAATTACCATTTTACCGATACCAAAGGATTTAATTTAAACACAGAATACACTTCGTTGCTGGGTACTTCGAACCTTGGGTTTGAATACCGCAACGAATCAATATACAGCACCCGTTTAGGACCTGCTACTAAAGATAGTTTGAAAGTAAAAGGAGAAGAAAATAGCTATTATAACCATTTCGCTTCTCGTTATAACTACAGCATCTTTTTTGAGCAGTCGTTCAAGATGGAAAATTTTTATTTTTCAGGAGGACTAATGATCAATCATCACTCAGCTTTAAAGCAAAAAGTTGTGCTATACCCAAGCATTGATCTCGCTTATGCAATTTCGTCGAATTATAAATGGTATTTCACTTACTCCAAAGCATTGCGGTTACCGACTTTTACCGATTTGTATTATGTTGGTCCAACCAATATCGATAATGTGAATCTAAAGCCCGAAGAAGCGAATTACTTCGAAACAGGACTTAAATACCAATCGAAGGGAATGGCAGGGAATGTTTTAGTCTTCTACCGTCCCGGCAAAAACATTATCGATTGGATATGGCAGGAAGATCTACAGAAATGGCAAGCTCAAAACCTAACCAATCTTAATTCAGTAGGATTTGAAATTTCGAGCACCTTCAATTTTAACGATCTCCTGGAGGCTGATATTTTTTTAACCAGAGGTTCTGTTGCATACAGTTATAATGAACTGAATAAAGATGCAGGAAGTTTAGTGTCAAATTATGTGTTGGACAATTTAAAACATAAACTGGCATTTACCCTCAGTCATAAAATATATAAAAAGGTATCCGCTTCCTGGTATTTAACCTGGCAGGACCGCAATGGAAGCTATGGAAAATATGATGCTGCTTCAAATACAACAACAGAGACATCATACCCCTCGTTTTGGTTACTGGATGGAAAACTGAACTGGAATCCATTGTTTTTTAATCTGTTCTTAGAGGTTAGTAATATTGGCGATATGCATTATTACGATATAGGTAATATTATTCAGCCGGGGCGTTGGTTTAAAATTGGTGCAACCATTGATATTGGAATATAAGACCTCATTTTAAAGACTTTCCAAGTTTTTGAAACTTGGAAAGTCTAATAGAAATATTTTACATAAACACATGGTTTTTGGTTGAAAAATCATGTGTTTTTTATGTTTTTAAATTTAACAGGCTGCTAAATGTCAGTGTTATATACTTCCTATTTTTAGATATTTGCAAACTAAGGCAGATATTAAAAATTTATATTAATACTCAATTTATATGTATCCAACCAATTACGTTGTCCCAATTGCGGTGAATGAACCGGTACTGGATTATGCTCCCGGAAGTAAAGAAAGAGAAGCAATTGTTAAAGCTTTAAACGATGCTAAGTCGAAAACCGTTGATATTCCTATGTTTATTAATGGCAAAGAAATTCGGTCGGGGAATATAGTCGAAATTCGGGCTCCACATAATCGTAACTTATTACTAGGCTATTTTCACAGAGGCGATGCCTCGCACGTGCAACAAGCCATAGATGCCGCCTTGGCTGCAAAAGATAAATGGGCTGCAATGCCATGGGAGCATAGAGCTTCGATTTTCCTGAAAGCGGCAAATTTATTGGCAGGTCCTTACCGGGCAAAAATGAATGCCGCTACCATGCTGGGACAATCCAAAAATATATATCAGGCCGAGATAGATTGCGTTTGTGAGTTGATCGACTTTTTTAGGTATAACGTTCAGTTTATGTCCGAAATTTATGCCCAGCAGCCGCGCAGCAACCCTTCTACCTGGAACCGCACCGAATGGAGACCACTCGAAGGTTTTGTATTTGCGTTAACCCCTTTTAATTTCACCTCCATCGCCGGGAATTTACCTACAGCACCCGCATTATTCGGAAATACTGTGGTGTGGAAACCTTCAAATACCCAGGTTTATTCTGCCCAATTGATTATTGATATATTGAAAGAAGCGGGTTTACCCGATGGCGTTATTAATATGGTTTTAGTGCCGGGTCCTGTTGCCGGAGAAGTAATTTTTAACCATCCTGATTTTGCCGGAATCCATTATACCGGTTCTACCGAAGTATTTCAGAATATCTGGAAAACGATTGGCAATAATATTCATAAATACAAATCATACCCGCGCATTGTTGGCGAAACCGGGGGCAAGGATTTTGCGATGATTCATCCTTCTTCTGTTCCGGAACAGGTTGTTACGGCTATTGTTCGGGGTAGTTTTGAGTTTCAGGGCCAGAAATGCTCCGCTTTATCAAGAGCATACGTTCCTTCGAACTTATGGCCAAAAATTCAGGAACTTCTTTTGAAAGAACTTTCGACAGTGAAAATGGGCGATGTCGAAGATTTTACCAATTTTGTAAATGCGGTAATTGACGAAGCTTCATTCAAAAAGCTGGAAGGTTATATTGAACAAGCAAGGAAAGATTCGGATGCCTCGATTTTTTATGGAGGAAATTGCGATAGTTCAAAAGGATACTTTATTGAACCAACCGTTATTGTTACTACTAATCCAACGTATGTAACCATGAGCGAAGAGTTGTTTGGTCCGGTTGTTACCATTTATGTTTACGACGAAAATAAATTCGAAGAAACACTCGAACTGGTTGATAAAACCTCTATTTACGCGCTTACAGGATGTATTTTCTCTGCCGATCGCTATGCTATTGATCTAGCTACCAAGAAACTGGTGAATGCTGCCGGTAATTTTTATATCAACGATAAACCTACTGGTGCAGTTGTTGGCCAACAGCCTTTTGGTGGAGCCCGCGGATCGGGAACAAATGACAAAGCCGGTTCTGCTTTGAATTTATACCGTTGGGTATCTCCTCGATCTATTAAGGAGACGTTTGTATCGCCGGTGACTTACCAATATCCGTTTATGAGCGAATAATTTCAGCGAAATAATAAAACAAAAAGGCGAGTATGTGTATAACATCTCGCCTTTTCTAGTGGAAGGATATTTTCTAGAAATTAAAACTAATTCCCGCCAGGTATAATCCGTTTACCTTATCAAGGAAAGCAAATTCACGCTCATTAGAGTTAAATATGTTTCGTGCATTTACAAATACAGCATTTTCTTTCCAGAATTTATACGATACCTTTAAATTCACAGCTACCTTCGGTTTAATGGTGTAAACATCTTTAAACAACGATGGGTTATAAGCAGTCTGGTTATTGATGTATTCGTCGCTATAGCGGCCAATATCGTTAATTTCGTTATGCAGGAATGTTTGTTCAGAGTAATAATAAAAACTGGAATTAAAATTCAGCTTTTTCGTAGGACTATAATTTACCATGGCACCACCATAAAATGCCGGCGTTGCCTTATTGGTCATAGAAACATTACTGCTGTCCTTGTACCCTTTATAATTTACGCTGTACATTTTCATGGTATCAGCCAGGGGTGAAAAATCACCGCCCATCACTTTAAGAATATCACCCATGTATTGAGCTGCACATGCATTTTGCAAATAAGTAAAATCTTGCCAGATAGTACGGTCGTAGAAATTCGATAGTTTTGAATTCTGAATCGTTCCAAATACTTTAAAATTCAATTTGGTATTTACTACCACGCTTACATTTAGGGTTACTCCATTTTGAACCGATTCTAACTTCAAATTCTGGTATTGTCCGTGACTCTCGATTTTATAGGGTACTTCCAATGGTGCCTGACCTCTTGTCATGGGGCCCATATTAAAATACAAGCTCATCTGGTCGGGGGTAAAGAAGGTAAAGTCCTTCATTTTTGAGTGAAAAGCTTCTATCTCAATCATCACGTTTTTGGATAATCGGGTACGGTAACCAATCTCTACATTATCCATCACCGGAAGTTTCATTTCCTGATTTCCTTCATAATGCATTACATAATAACCTGGAACTACATTCCAGTAATAGTTCGCGTAGGTATCTGCAGTAAACGATCCACGGTTGGCGCGGGAATATCCTGCCCGAACCACATTGTTTTCGTTGATATCGTACGAAGTGATAAACTGATATGTCAAGCTTGTTACATCAGGTTTGTTGTATTTATCGCCACGGATGGCGGCGATTAAACGAAGTTTATCGAACAGCTTATAATCGGCACGTAAATAATAAGCCAAAGATGTAGTGATTTTGAGCCATTCAAAAAACCGCCGTTATTTTCAATATCTACCCATTTTTCATCGTTCGAAATGGTTTTCTGATAGCTGATTCCAGGGCGCAGAACCAAGGTACCAAAGGTGTGTTCATATTCAATAGATGTATTTAAAACTTTAGGCTCAATATGGAAACCGGTATAATATTTTTGTAAATCCTGGTCCCCGCCCATGTAATTAATTTGGGTATGAAAACCATAGGTGTTTAAGCGAAAATCGACATATTTGGTAGAAGATGTTCTTCCCACAATTGGAATTCCATTGTTACCCAATGCACTGGTAATAACATCCGATTGCTGAATCCCAGCCGCTAAATCCATCGAAACATTTTTAGAGGCATCGTACCGTATAAAAGCATTGCCAGCATATTTATCGATGCCCAGTTTAGGATCGGGAAAAGATTTGGCAAAATCAGTCACAATTGGAATTCCGGTTGGCGACACTTTTGTTTCCATTTCTTTGGCGCTAAAGTTTTTGCCGAACTCAAAAGCGTAAAATCCTTCTTCAAATCTGTCCAGGTGCGAATAATTACCCGAAACCCTTACTTTGAGCTTATCGGAGATTCCAAAACTCACTACTCCATTTGCAAATCGAGAGTTATTATTGCCCAGCTGAACCTGCCCATCGGCTTTTAGTTTCTTACTTTCCACAGCACGGGTAATGAGGTTTATAGCCCCCGAAACAGCATTGGGACCGTATAACGCGCTCGATGGCCCTCTGATAACTTCGATACGGTCAATGTCATTTAAATCAATGGGAAGTGTTTCCCAAAAAGTTCCCCCAAAAGCGTAATTGTATACGGGGCGGCCATCAATCATCACCAGTGAAATTGAATTTTCGGAATAAACCATCATTCCCTTGGGCGGCAAATTGTCATTCCCTCGGATGTGGACGTCGTAATTTCCATTGGTTTTTTCCCTGACAATTATTCCGGGAACGAGTCTTAATGCCTCTGGGATGCTTGTTGCTCCCGAATTGGCTATTTCTTCTTTTGAAATTACAGTGGTTGATAGGGGAGAGTTAAGCGATTTTTCAGCGCGTTTGGATGCTGAAGTGACGTCCTTGTTTAAAAAGTATTCTAAGATTTCATCGGCCGAAAGTCCGAATTTATTGGCTACCGTCATTAAATCTTCCAGCGAAAGATTCATTAAATCCTGATAGGTAAGGATGGATAGTTCTTCTTTTGTCATTTCCGAAATGGCTTTTTTATTCTCCTGCGAATACATACTACCGGAAATAAAACTGGTGATGATTATTAGAATTAGAATAATAGATATTTTTTTCATAGTTGCTTAATTTGTTCTATAAAACTCACGTTAATTAATCGTTCACTTGCATTCCAAGGTTTAGTAAGCTTGCACTTACTTTTAAACCCTTTTGCTCAATATGGGATTTGCATATTTCAAATTTCAGTTTGTCCCCGTCTACCACAAAGTTAATGGCTGCACCCTGCTGTACCCCATTTTTAGTGTCCGAAACCACTAACGAGCTTCCACCGTTTAGCTTGGCTATTAAACTTGCTACTGATGATCCTTTCGAGGGAGTAACATAAATTAGGTGACAATTGGTTACCTCTTCCAGGCTCGAAATTACCTTTACCTTCATATTTTGGTTTCCCGATTTTTGAGTATTAGTAATAGTTTCCAATTCCTTAACGATAGAAGAATTTCCAAACACGCCGATAATTACATCTCCTTGCTTGTAGGAGGCAGGCCACTCGATATTCTTTATAAAATTATAAAGAAAGAGTGCTTTGAATTTTTCGTTTTGAGCATTCATTGTAATGCTGCTGAGAAATAATAGCAGAATTACTAAACGGGGCATTTTTTTCATAAAGGTTAGTTGTCAGATAAAAAATTAAGTATACTGGTTTGGGTTAAATTTATTAATGTAAATAGCTCCAATACGGCATTGTTAGATAAAAGGTTAAAAAATAACACTTAAATTTTCGAATAATTTATAGAAATATTCTAAGTGTTTTATTATTAAGGCATAACAAATAATTCAATTTTCCAACTTTTTAAAAATAAAAAGGGCCTTATTCACTAGGAATAAAGCCCTTAAAACTTTAAATGGTGTAGGGGTCGATTTAGAAATTGAAATTCATTCCAATCATATAGGTTCCTTTAATTTTGTCAGCATACGAAAATTCGTGTTTATCAGACCCTAACAGGTTTCGGGTATTAATAAAGATGGAGCTTGTTTTCCAAATGTTATAGGAGATTTTTAGATTAACAATAAATTTCGGATCGATATCAAATCCTCTCCAATAACCGTTGTTCACAGTGGCTTCTTTCCTGTTCATAATGATGGAATGGACGCTGTAAAAATAGGTGCTGGCATACATGTTTATTTTTTTAGTCGGGCTGTAATCTACTGAAAAGCCTCCAAAGAAATCGGGAGTTGCCTGGTTGGTAGTGTTGCTTACCAGGGCACTATCGACAACAACTCCATCAACAATGTCTTTATTACCTGCGCTGTAAGTTAACTTATATCCGCTTGCAGCAATTGTACCCAGACGTGAAAGCTGCTGGGGTGTAAAAGCGGCATATGCCTGAGCCATTCCAATTTCCTGTGCTGTAGGGGTAATTCCATTGGCCACTTTTGCCTGATAGGAAGCAGCTCCACTTGCAATGGTTAATAATGTGCCATCTGCTGTTATTTTAGCTGAAATTTGATTTTTTAACTCATCAAAATTGTTCCAGAGAGATTTTGGATAAACATTATCAAGTTTGGTATGCTGATAAGTGGCAAAAGCTTTCAGCTTTAACTTTTCGTTTAATGCTACGCTGATGTTTGCAGTTATGCCCATTTGTTTCGAGGTAATATCCATGTTATAGTATTGCACATTTCCAGAGGTTTTAGTTACCATAAACGAAGGGAGGAAATAAACATCAGTCATAGTCATACTATCGGGTAGAAAGTAATTAATATCGCGGGTATAATTATAAAATGCTTCAATATCAATCATAATGTTCTTTATCGGTTGGGATCGGTAACCTAACTCAAACATATCAATCATGGGCATTTCCAGGTTTTGATTTCCTCTCCACTTAAGCGTATAAGGTATCATACCATCGCTATTTTGAGGAATAACCGGCCAGTCGTAATTTGCATATGAATCTACAATAAATGGCCCGCGATTCGCACGGGAATAAACCGCCCGAAGCACATTCTTCGAATTTATATCGTAACTGGTTATAAATTGATAGGTAAAATAGGTTTTGTCGGGAACGTTATATTTATCGGCACGAATGGCAGCTATCAAACGTAATTTTTCATGCATTTTATAGTCAGCCCTTAAATAACCTGCAACAGCGTTTAACTCGGGTGCGCCATTTAAAAAGCCTAATTTATCGGCTTGTTGTTGTGGTGTCATGTGCTTGCTATCATCATAAATTGCTCCCTGATAGCTTATTCCTGGCCGTAATACCAGCGATCCGAATGTTTTTTCGTAATCGAGCGAGGCATTCATAATTTGCGGACTGATGTACCATCCCAGATTGCTGCGTTCAATATCCTGATCTCCGTACATATGATTTGCCTGAAATTGAAAGCCATGAATTTTTGCGCGCAAATCAATATAACGACTATCGGACAAACGATCGCTGAAAGGTATTTCGATATTACCCATAGGCGAAGTTTGAACTTCGGAACTCTGTACACCACTTGCCAGACTAAAATTGATATCTTTATTTACATCGTAAAACAGAAAAATGTTGGCACCATATTTATTCGTTGAGAGAGATGCATCGGGAATACGATTTTCAATATCTTCCATTACAGGAAGTTTCTTACGGGTTGGATCCCAATACTGAACTGCCGTGTCTAACCGTGAACGGCTATAGCGTTGTCCATTTCCAAAAACATAATAATCGTCCTCAAAACGCTCGAAATGATCGTAATTTCCCGAAACCCTGACTTTTAATTTACTTTTAATTCCAAAAGAAACTGAGCCGTTTACTGTTCGGGAGGAGTTGTTCCCTATTTGTGCAGAAACATCGGCATTTACTTTTTTATTTTCCGGGATTCGGGTGATGATATTAATGGTTCCCATAACTGCATTTGGACCATAGAGTGCACTGGAAGCGCCGCGAATAACTTCAATACGTTCAATGTCATTCAAACCGATAGGCAAGGTTTCCCAGAAGGTGCCCCCAAAAGAATAATTGTATACAGGTCTGCCATCAATCATCACAAGCGACATAGCATCTTCAGTATAAATAAACATGTTATTGGGCGGCATATTGTCGTTTCCACGGATGTGAACATCAAAATTACCGGGGGTTTTTTCCCGTACAATAATTCCCGGAACCAATCTTAATGCTTCGGGTATGCTGTTTACTCCCGATTTTAAAATTTCGTCGCGCGAAACTACAGTGGTTGACAAGGGGGAGTTAATGGATTTTTCGGCACGTTTTGATGCTGATGTAACGTCCTTGTTTAAGAAATATTCCAGAATTTCGTCGGCCGACAATCCGAATTTATTTGCCACCGTCATTAAATCTTCCAGCGAAAGATTCATTAAGTCCTGGTAGGTGAGGGTTGAAAGTTCTTCTTTTGACATTTCGGCAACAGGTTTCTTCGTTTCCTGCGCTGTTAAATTTCCCGACAATATTAAAAAGAGAGCGAGAAGCGATAGTAAGGTGTATATTTTTTTCATCTTTCAGTTATTTTTAATGGTAAAATCGAAATAAAATTTGATTTTTAATTTGTTTGAATCCCTAAATTCAAGAGGCTGGCACTCACCTTCAATCCTTTTTGCTCGATTCGGGTTTTATTAATCTCAAATTTTAATTTATCTCCATCCAACATGAAATTTATAGCCGATCCCTGCTGAATGGCACCTTTACTATCCGAAACAATTAGCGTACTATTTCCGCTTATTTTCGAAACAAGTTGAGCAATACTGCTCCCTTTCGAAGGGGATACATATATTAAATGACAGTTTGTAATTTCTTCGACACTTGAAAAAACTTTTACTTTCATCGACTGATTACCTGCTTTTTGTGTTGCTGTAATGGTTTCAAGTTCTTTTGCAACAGATGAATTTCCTAAAACACCAATTACCATATCGCCCTGTTTATAATTTTCGGGCCATTCGATGTTTTTTATAAAATTGTAAACAAAGAGCGCTTTGAATTTTTCATTTTGTGCACTCATTGTTAAACTGCCCACAAAAAATAGAAGCAGCATTGCAGTAATCGTTCGATTTTTTTTCATGTGATAATTACTTGGATGGTTATTAATTGTTTAGCTTAATTAGTTTAATAATTATTTATACGTTGTTAATAATTGATATAGTAAAATGCTACTATACAATATTTTACTTCAAAATTTATTTGGGTTAATACACTTATTATAAAGATAAGCCATCTTACGGACTTGTTTGCTAAAAAGTTAAAAAAAAAGAGCTCTTTTTTTAGGAGAGCTCTCTTTTTTTATGACGAATGTCAGGTTTTAGTAATCGGTATTTTGTGGATTCCAGTTGCACCATCCTGCTGTCCAGTCTTCTGTACCAAAAGCACCCAGGAATGTTCCTGTTTTAACAAAGAATGCATCCGAAAGCTTTGCATCGGTATAGCTTGCACCTGTTAATAAAGCCGAAGTTGCAGGTAATAACGTTGGAGCTTTGGTTTCATCGCTGCCAACAAATGATTTTTTAATCCCTGCTACAGTATTGTTAGCGAGTATCTGATTTCCTCTAGCGGCATCATTATACCAGGTTTCAATATCGGATGTAACAACTGTGTTAGCTCCTTCAAAGTTAACTTTCATACCTACCATTACACAGTTTTTAACCTGAAGTTCGCTACTTTGAGCATTTGCCCAAGCCTTGTCACCATCAATTTTCAATCCTACTGGCCAACCTGCAAATACTGAATTATATACATTTAATTTTGTATTTCTGCGTAAGTGCATTGAGTGTTGATAATCGGCTGATATTGATTTTGAAGTAGTATCCATTGGGCCAATCATGGTTAAATTACTAAATATTGGATTTGTAATTGGACCATTGGTGGTGCCTTTAGAATCATTATCTGATTCAAAACCGTTTGAACCAGAGATATCTGCTTTTCGGTAATCGCGAATCCCTAAAGCATATTGGATTTTTCCTGAATATCCGTAGTCAGTATCAAATTCATCATCTAGTCCTCTAAAGGCAACTAAATATTTACAATTAACTGTGCCGCCAAAATACTCATATGAATCGTCGCCACAGTATGATACCTGAATATGGTCAATTTGAGTACCTGAGCCAACAGCACAGAGTGTTAATCCATTGATTTCTTTATCAGGTTGGAATGGATAACCGCCAAATTCAATACGAACAAAGCTTAATACACCTGAGTTATCAGCATCGTCTGTTCCGCCATATTCTGTACGAGGGCCACCTTCAACTATTGGAGTTGTAGTTGGGTTGGCTTTTGCTTTTCCGCATATAACCACGCCACCCCAGTCTCCATAAGTACGAGCACCTTTCGTTTGATTAGAGGTAAATACAATTGGCTTTTGTGCTGTTCCCTGAGCCATAATTTTACCGCCTCTTTCAATAATAAGCGTGCCACGGGTAGCTTTGTCCCCTTTAATTATTGTACCGGCGTCAATTGTTAATACTGCTCCATTTATAACATAAACAAAATCTTTTAATAAATAAACTGAATCAGCAGCAAATTTGCGGTTACCGGCTATTTCGCCCTGAATAGTAACAATATTTCCTGCCTGAGCAACTGTTAAATTAAGAGTTGCAGTTTTTGAATTTTCGCCAGTGGCTGTAATTATACTACTACCTACTTTTAGGGCAGTAATTTCACCAGTGGAAGATACAACTGCTACATCAGTGGCAGAAGAATTCCAGGTTACAGTTTTAACTGTTGCTGTGGCAGGATAAACAGATGCTGTCAGGGTAAGTTTTTCACCAACTTTTAGCGTGGCAGTTTTTTTATCCAGTTTAACTGAATCTACACTTACAATATTAGTAGCAACTGTAATTGCACACGTTGCTGACTTGAGACTTTCTTCGTTTTTGACAGTAATGGTGGCAGAACCAACTTTTAAACCTGCAACAGTACCATCTGATCCAACAACGGCTACAGTGGCGTCGGATGTACTCCAAACTAAATCGCTATTGGTTGCATTGGTAGGGGTAACGGTAGCCATTAGCTTGAAGGATTCTCCAACAATTAATGCTTTAGAGGTAGCGTCTAATTTAACTTCAGTTACTTTTACATCTTCATCTTCTTTTTTACAGGATGAGAATATGCTTGCAGAAGCAACAAGCGCAATAAATGCATAAATAAAATAGTTCCTTACTTTTTTCATAAATTATAATTTTTGGTTAAAAATATTTATATGCAAATAAATTGTTTGCGTTTAATGAAACCGTTAAACTGAGATTAACTAATTCTTAAACGTCGTTTTGAAATACAGCTAGGTTTAAGATTGTTTTAACCTTTTGGAAATAGCAAAAAAAGAAAGGCATCCCAATATGAGATGCCCTGTGGTAAAAGAGAAAACAAAAAAATTAAAATTTGACGGAGAGTCCAAGTGTGAGAACAGTTCCAGGACTATATTTTTTATTTACTTCATTTCGAACAACCTGCTTACCTTCAGTATTATTGTATTTAAAGCTCTGTTGAAGCAATACCGGTTCATTGAGTAAATCTTTAATACCTCCTTTGATTTCGAGATAATTTCCAATCTTTTTTGAGATCGTTAGGTCAATTAAGTTCCGTGATGTTTCATAAATATCGGGAATATTTTCATCGGGGTTTTTCTGGGGCTGGCCTACAATTAAGATACGCTCTCCGATAATGTTATATATTGCGCTTATCATCAATCGTATTCGCGGGTTATTGTAATAAACTCCGGCATTGGCAATATAAGGAGATTGTCCTTGAAGTGGCCTGGATAGTTCAACACTACCTTCGGGAAATTGAACACGGCTCTTTATCCATGCAGCATTGGCAATGAGATTTATATTTTTTAATATATCAATATTCTCCAATGATTTTCTTATTTCTAATTCGATTCCTGTTGTATAGGCCGAATGCGCATTTTCGAAAGTATATTCCAATCCACTTCCGGTTTCGTTATAAACCATTTCAATTGGATTTTTGAATTCCTTATAAAAGAACGCCAGCGAAAAAGTCTCAGTTGAGGATGGGTAATTCTCAAAGCGGATATCTAAATTATGAATATCGCCATCTTTCAGATTGGGATTGCCTGAATAGCCAGCAAAATCGTTAAAGTCGTAGAATACAAAGGGGGCTATTTCACGAAATTCCGGACGATTAATAGATCTCCCATAAGCAACCCGAAAAAGATTTTTCTCGTTAAGATTATAACTGATATTTGCCGAAGGGAAAAAATTCAGTTTGGAATTATCGACATTGATAGGATCTCCTCCTGCTTCAAAACTAGAAAGTGTCATACGGTTTTGTTCTAATCTTACTCCTCCATACAAGTTTAATTTTGGAGTAAACGGTATATTTAATCCAAGATATCCTGCTAAAAGGGTATTGTCGGATGTGTACGAATCGGCATTGTTAGTAGATTCGGCAAGTTTTATTTTATTGGTATAATCAAAATTTTCATCTACAAATATTTGGTCGAAAGGCAAGCTAAGGAGATTATCACTTGTAGGATCAAAGTTTTGACCATATGCATACCCTATGTTTCGGGCATTAAACTCTCTGTTTTTATATTCAAAGTAAAAACCTGTTTTTATAGTTGGTATTATTCCAGCTAGTTTTAACTTTTGCTCTGCATTAAACCCCGAAGAATAAATGTTTTCAAAATTATCCAGGTAAAGTCGTCCGGCTTGTTTTGGATTCGCTGTAAAAAGAAGTCCAAGTTCGTATTGGTTGGTATTGGTATTAAGTTTGGAAGTGAGCATTTTTCTGTCAGGTTCCAGTCTGTTGGCGAATGCATATCCCAAGTTCCAGTTTAATTTTGTATTGCCTTGTTTTATGGTATGATCTCCTCCAATTTGTCCTGAATAGGTTGATCTGCTGAGGAATCTTAATTCATTCGACCGCACATCAATTCCACCATAATATTCTCTACCATCTCTCAGGGTGGTTCGGGTAAAGCCAATTTGGTTAAAGAGGTTTTTAATTTCAATTTTATTACCTTTTCCCAAAAAGAAAGCCCAATTATGAAGTACGCTGGTTTTAACGTTATTCGTAAACTGATCGTCGATAAATTTAAACCTGTAATTTGGTTCGTCTGTTTTAGTATTGTAAATCAGATAACTATTGTTTTCGTAGCGTGTATTGTCGAACGAATTACTATAATTTAGTGCTGTAGAGGTTCCTATAGTTACTTTTCCAATTTTAAATCTTTGTCCAAAAGTGATACTGCCACGCTGATCAGGGCGAGCCTGGACTGTTTTGTAGGTCCAGTTTTTATTAAAACTCTTCGCATAATTATTAATAACATCGGGATTAGTTTCTAAACTCAAGTTTGCCGGGAAACCAGAAGGCAGCGCTCTGGAACCATCGTCGAACCCTAACCAGTCGTATTTCCCGCCTTTATATTTTTTAAAGTCTTCAAATGTTGTTCCTGCCTGATAAGAAGCTGAATAATCAATACTAATGAAATTACTATCGGGCATGTTTTTGGTAAAAATCTTAATAAACCCCCCGGCAACTTCTGCAGGTAATTCGGGAGCCGACGATTTATAAATCATGATATTTTCAATAAGGCTCGAAGGTATCACATCAAACGAAAAGGCTTTTACATCGGTTTCGCTGCTAGGAGTGGCGGCATTATTAAGCCAAACGTTATTGTAGCGCTGGTTTAAACCGCGAACTACAATAAACCGGTCGTCAATTATTGTAATACCCGGTACCCGCTTTACAACCTCCGAGGCATCACGGTCCTGCGAGCGTTGTATTTGTTGCGACGAAATGCCACTTGCTACCAATTGATTAGCTTTAATAGAGCTAATCATTGATATTTCCGATCCTCCCCGCCTAACCGCAACAACTTCTACATTCTGTAAGGTTACACTTACTTCTTCCAGATCGGTGTTGATTATGGTAGTTTTATTTGGTTCAATTTTTACTGATTCGAACAAAACGGGATTATACGAAATGAAGGATATTTGAACATTGTAAGTTCCCGGTTTTATATTGCTTATGCTGTAATGTCCGTCGAAATCGGCAATAGCCCCCAGATTGGTGCCTACAATTACCACATTGGCGCCCACCAATGTTTCTTTCGTTATTTTATCGGTGATGGTACCTTCAATTTTGCCAGTTTGGGCAATAGCATTCACGGTCAGTAACAGGAAGACCAGTAAATAAGTTATTCTAAAGTTTTTTGCACTAAGCATTTTGTAATATTTGAGTAAAAACTAATTGATTTGATTATGGTGCAAAAAAAGAGGTTATACATTACTCACAAATGAATCCAATTTTAACTTATTATAAATTCTGCAATATGGTGGAATAATTATTATTTGTTGGAAATCAGAAGTTTGAGTGTTGGAGCCGATGGGATTGTTAACGCTATGTTAAATTTATAGTTTGGGGAACCGCAAAGGTTTATTAACTGAATTGTTCGATAATGAGGCGATGTAAAAAATGGGCAAATTGAGCTTAGTCAGGATCGGGACTATTGCGGAGGGGAATAGAATTTGAAGAAAAATATCTTCTTTAGAAATTCAACCACTTAGTGGTTGTGAAAAAGTTCGTATTTTGTTCCACCCGCATTTCATGCGGGGTTATTCAAATTAAATCCCATTCGGGATTTTAAAAGAGAAAACCTAATCTGTCAAAGTAGAAATAAATAGATTTTTAACACAACCTCGTGTTTTGCAGAAAAGATGTGTTACAAATAGAATAGCGCTCCTTAGATGGTGGCTTGGTTTAACTCTTGGGCAATGAGCTGTTTTGAAGAAAATGATTCAAGCTCTTTCGAAATTTTTGTTTCTACAGGTTCCATTGCTGCTTTAATGGTATTTTCGAAACCGGCCTGAATTTCTAAATTATTAACTATAATAGTATTGTAAGAAATATAGGAAATTTGAATTTTATATGTTCCAGATTTTAAATTTTCAAAAGAAAATTCACCGTCCATGTCCGACATCGTTTTTAAATCGGTACCTAAAATTGTGATTAGGGCACCTGAAAGCGTTTCCTTTGAATTTTTATCAATCACCTGACCTTTGAATTTTGCAGCCTGACCAGTACTATTTAAAGAAATTAATATCAGTGTCGAAAAAAGAAGAAGTTTAATCCAATTGGGGAAAGCCATATTTTATAGAGGTTTTGTTCAGAACTTGTTTTATTTCGAATACAAAAGAAGAATATTACTCTTAGGTAATACTTAAACTAATCTTAAACTTATGTGAAATTTAATGTAGATTTAAAAACCATTTATAGGATGAGTTTTTATTTTCATCTCGCCAATTACTAATCCGATTCAAATTTGAAGCTTCCGCGCGGGTTTCGACGAAGCAATTTCACTATTTCAGTTCATATATTCCGGGAGAAATCACTCAAAGGCTTATAAATACTAGCCCGCTTAAATTAATTTTTTTATCAGTTTTATGCAAAATTTAAGATTAAATTAAGATACGTTTGATGTTATATTCATACATTTAAACTGTTAAACATCCTTAAATAATTGAAATTCAAAATTAAGTAAGTATTTAAGCTTGAATAATAATGTTAAGTTAATGTGAAATTTAATTATCTCATTAACAATTAATTAATAATTACGTACAAAGAACAAACCGTATTTTAAATTTTATAGCCATGAAAAAATTAGTATTAATTGCATCCTTTTGTCTGGCAGGAATGATTGGCAAGGCTCAATCAAATTCAGACACCGACAAGTCTGTTGCTTCATTAAATCAAACCGATGGGATAGTTGCCGAATATTTTGATAATGGTATTCTTAAGCACGAAATGAACCTTGTAAAAGGGCAACTGGAAGGTCAAATGAAGGTTTATTTTGAGGATGGCATACTTCAGGAAATACGATCGTACAAAGCTGGTAAATTCGATGGGACTTGGGTAACATTTAATGCAAACGGCATTAAAGTAGCCGAGGCTAACTTCAAGAACAACCTTAAAAACGGAAAATGGATTATTTGGGACGATAAAGGTACCAAGCGTTGTGAAATGGTATACGAAAACGGTAAAAAAATAGGGAAATGGGTTACCTGGGATGAGAATGGCGTTCTTGTTTCGGAAAAGGATTATACAAATCTATAGTCCTGGTAAATAGTTATATTATAAGCTTTTTCCTAAAGGAAATATTTTAAAGAGGAACATAACAGGTTCCTCTTTTTTGTTTAGTAATTTGAACGGGCTATATGAGCCAACATTATTTATTATGCGAAGGTTGGCTCAAATTTATAGCCAACCCCTTTAATGGTTTTTATATGATTTTCACCAAGCTTTTCTCTTAGTTTCCGTATGTAAACATCGATAGTACGATCGCCGACAAACGTATCATTTCCCCAAATAAAATCGAAAATTTCTTCTCTGGTGAATACTTTCGAAGGCCGCGAAGTTAACAATTGAAGCAGGGTAAACTCTTTTTTAGGGAAATATATTTCGACTCCGGCAACAAACACTACGTACCTTTCTACATCGATAACAATATCCCCCAGGGTTTTTTGATCTACCTGAACCTGTGGGCTGGCTAGTTTGCGGTCGAACCGCTTCAGCAATGCATTTATGCGGCTAATGAGAAGTTTTGGTTTGATAGGTTTGGATATATAATCGTCTCCACCCGCTTCAAAACCTGCAATTTGAGAATAGTCTTCCGATCGGGCGGTAAGAAATGCAACAATACAATCGTGAATAGCAGGAGTATCCCTTATTCTTTCGCATGTTTCAATTCCGTCAATTTCAGGCATCATTACGTCGAGCAATATCAGGTGGGGTAGTATTTCGGTTGCCAGAGAGATTGCATTAAGCCCATTGTTCGCGGTATAAACCTGAAACCCTTCTTTTTTTAGATTATAACTTAGGAACTCTAATATATCCTGTTCATCGTCAACAATTAGAATTTTGAATTTACTTAAATCCATACAGCTATCTTAATAATTTTAATCAAATGTATGCTTCGTATATTACCGTAGCGTTAAGAGAAAAATATCATTTAATAAAGAAGTTCCTGTGTTGTTAACGATTTCTTAATGAATAGTTTGTTTTTGGACTGGCAAATCTGTGTCTTGCAGCTTTAAGCATTTATTAAACCGGGGCGATTTGGAAATCATTTGTGCGAAATAAAAACGCCCATTTCCATTAAAACCTCTTTGATATTGAGTAAAAGGTCGTCAATGTCGTCCAGGAAAATTCTTCCGATGTTACCAATTCTGAAGCAATCGGTTTTACTAAGTTTCCCAGGATAAATAACTTGACCGCGCTCGTTCAGGAGTTGGTAAAATGTTTTGAAATTAAATGCTGACTGGTTGGGGTAATAAAAAGAAGTGATGATATACCCTTGTTTTTCGGGAGATAGATATTCAGTAAATCCCAGATTACGCATCCCTTTTACCAGCCGGAAATGATTGTTCGAATAGCGTGTTGCCCGGTTTTTAACGCCTCCTTCAGTTGCAAGCTCATTCAGTGCTTGCCGAAATGCCAGCAAGGCATGCGTGGGCGGGGTAAAACGAAATTGACCATCGGCTTCCAAGCCTTTCCACTGGTCAAATAGATTTAAAGAGAGCGTTCTCGCCATGCCTTCTGTTATAAGTAAAGCTTCCTGTCTGGCAATGATAAAGGAAAATCCCGGAACACCTTCAATGCATTTGTTGGACGAGGAAATCAAAAAATCGATATTTGCTTCTTTAATGTTTAACGGTACTGCCCCAAAACTGCTCATGGCATCGACAATAAACGTCTTGCCAAAGTGCCGGGCAAGATGGCCAATTTCTTCAACCGGATTAATAATACCTGTGGTTGTTTCGCAGTGGACAGCAATAATATGTGAAATGCCAGGATTATTCATCAATTCATGCTCAATATTCTGAATCGATGGCCATTCATCTTCTTCAAAAACAAGCCGGGTTTGGGCAATATGATGGACAGCTGCAATTTTAGAAATCCGTTCGCCATATGCTCCGTTTATTATGATTAATAAGTGTCCATCATGCGGTATAACTGAGGATATAACCGATTCAATTCCAAAGGTACCTGAGCCTTGCATCAAAATTGCCTCATATCCTTCTTCTTTGGAAGTTTCGGCCAGGTGAAGCAAATCCTTACGAATGCTCTGTACGGTATTAATAAATTCTATATCACGCGATCCCAAATCGCGTAACATCGCCGATTTGACTGTATAACTGGTTGTTAATGGCCCGGGAGTGAATAATAGTTTGTCTGAAATCATACGGATTTGTTATTTAACGATTACTGTTTTTATTATTTCGTCTACTTTTTGTGTTGTTAAGCCTACTTCGAAAGGTCAAAGGTTAAATTACTTTCATCTGTTTTACCAAACGTTTAAATGGAGTTTTGTTCCTCAGAGATATATCTTATTGCATTTTCCAAAATAGTTAATGCCAGCAATAATTCTGCTTTTTCGATAATAAGCGGAGGACAAAGAGTAAGTACATTTCCCTGTGATACTTTAAAGCTTAATCCGTGCTCAAGGCAATGATACATTATTTTCTCCGCCTCTTTTATTGCAGGTGTTTTAAGTTCCCGGTCGGTTACCAGTTCTATTCCCCATAAAAGGCCAATTCCCCGGATGTCACCAATAATGGGGTAGATGGAGTACATCTCCCATAACCGGGTTTTCACTACCCCACTCAGAAGGGAAACTTTCTCCAACAGGTTTTCGTTTTCAATAAACTCTAATGATGCAATTAATGCAGCGGCCCCCAGCGGATTTTTTTCAAATGTATAATGCCCCAGCGACTTGTCTGCCGGGATATCGAGTTCGTCATTTACAATTACTGCCGAAAAAGGGATGATGCCACCGCCCAGCGCTTTTCCAACCACAACAATATCAGGAATAACCTCATAGTTTTCGAAAACAAACATTTTTCCGGTTCGCCCCATAAATGTTGGAATTTCGTCGAATATTAAAAGTGCTCCATGTTTATCACATGCTTTTCTGATACGTTTCCAAAATGAGGCACTGGGGATATGTACCGAAGTATTTCGAATTGGTTCGGCAATGATGGCAGCAACATCTCCTTCGCGTTCCAAAATAAATTCGATGTATTCGGCGTATTTTTCATCTCCATATGTATCTGACCAAAAAATTCCCCGGTAGCTATCCGGATAGGGGACATGCTCGTTACCTGAATTCAAAGGTCCAATTCCCTTACGAAAGATGCTTTCCCCTCCCAGTGAAATAGTTTCGAGCGAAGCACCGTGAAAGGAATCCCACATGGATATGGTCTTATAATTTCCGGTAACCGTACGGGCAATTTTTAGAGCTAATCCAACTGAACTTGCCCCTCCCGGTGTAAAAAGAATTTTATTCAAATTTCCCGGACAAGCCGATGCTAGTTTTTCAGCAGCTTTTATTGCCGAAATGTTGGTATAGCGTCTGGGAGAAAAAGGGAGTACCTGCAATTGCTGAATAATTTTATCGATGATGTAAGGATTGCGATACCCCAGTTGATGCAGGTTATTTCCATGAAAATCGATATATTTTTTGCCTTCTATATTTGTTAAATAAATTCCTTCGCACGATTCCAATACATCCAGGCACGGGGTTGAAAGAGATTGATGAATAAAGTAATTGGCATCCTCTTCGAGCCATTCCCTTGATTCAGCGCCGACATTATTTGTTAACCATTCGTTCCGATAAGGGGTGCTGTTCAAATCTCCTTCCGTTTTGGAAAGCTCAATGAGAGAATTCGTTGAAATTTTTGCGTCTATCATAAACTTCATATTTTATTTGTTCCCGAAACATAGATGCTTGTCAGTTTTAATGGCCAGATGGCGCCATAGTTCCATTTTACAGCGAGAAACGAGCCGGCAGCAAACGACATGATTACAAATACCTGAAATAATGAGTTCCAGCCATATTCCTGCGAAATATAGGCTACGAGGTAGGGAGAGAGCAATTGTCCTATCGATCCTACTCCATTTATAAAGCCTGCTGCTATACCCGTATTATGTGCTTTGCCAATATCCATTGCCGCAGCAGCCGACATAAGCGAATCGGGGCCATAAATCAGAAATCCGGCCAAACTTATCAGCGCAACATTTCCCCAATATCCAAAATGCGCTATTGCAGGTTGCAGTAAAAAAATCCCCCCGAGCAGAAATAAAAACAATGCGCTGATTAAAAACCTTCCCGAACCAAATAGTTTATCTGATAAATACCCGGCTGCAATTATTCCAAAAAATCCTGCCAGCTCAAATGCAGCGGAAGTATATCCGGCAACATTATCGGTGTAATGAAACTGCTGGGTAAAATAGAGGGGCAACCAAAACAAAAACGAATAACGGATAAATTTGGTAAAAAAGTACATGCCACCTACTAACCATAGAACCGGGTTGGCAAGCACTGTAAATACATTTTTTGCAGATTGAATCCTTGGAGCTTCGGTTTGCTCAATAGATAGAAGTCCTTTTTCGCGGTTTAAGCTTTGATAGTTTGGTTTGTTTTTTATATTTCTCCAGAATACGATTGTAATAATTAATAAAAAGATTGCCGGTGCCCAAAATGCTTTTCTCCAGCCCCATACCGGGAAAATATCGTTGGTGGCCCACCAGGTAGCAAATAGTATCGCTGCAAAGCCACCAATTACATAGCAGGTAGTCCACCAGCCCATAACAATTCCGCGTTCTTTTTTCTCGAACCAGTTCGACATGATCCGAATAAGTCCCGACCAGCCTGTTGACTGCCCCGCACCATTAAAGATCATGCATACCGTTATAAAAAAGACCGAAGGGAAAAATCCGATAAAAAAATTGGCCGCTACTGATATTGCTAATCCATACCCAACTACCGCTTTTGCTCCCAGCCTATCGTTCAGATAGCCCGAAACAAACTGGCCAAGCATATACATAATACTGTATAATGTAATGATATTGGCCAGGTCCATATTACTTACACCTAGCTGTTTGCTCATCATAGGCATTGCCACACTGAAATTTTTGCGGCAGAAATAGAATCCTGCATAAGCAAGCCAGGTAAGCAGAAATATTTGATACCTGCGCGAAAGGGTTATATTTGAAAAGATTGCTTTCAAACAGCCAGTGAATGCGATCGATTAAATTCCGATGGAAGTTCTTTACTTTTTATCCGGGAATTTATTTCTTCGAGGATATGTATGCAGTCCCAAATGCCTTCAGCAATATAATGTGCGCCCGCGCAGCGAAGTTTCTTACCGGCCTTTTCAATGAGTTTATTTACTATAAAAGGATCGGCCTCATTTATTTCGTCGAACGACATGCCTACTTCATTCCCCGATTTGGTTAGGCCAATAGTCCACATACCGGCATTAAGCCCTTCCTGAATATCGGCAACCGTATCGCCAATTTTTATCATATGACTAAATGGATAAGCATGCAACTTTATTGCATTCAGGTAGCACATATAGGGTGCCGGCCTTCCTACAGGTACTTCCGAGGAGGATACAATGCAATCGGGCGAAAATCCTTGCTTTTTTGCCTCTGGTACCAGTTTTTCCATCATTCCGGCAACATATCCTGTGGTTGTTCCAACTTTAATATTGAATGATTTTATTTTATCGATAAAACCATGCAGACCGGGAACCGGAGTTGCAAAGTCTTTAATAATGTCGGTCATAGCAGGTTCGAGCGAACTATATATTTCTTCTACATCTTTTTCTTGCGGTTGTTTTCCATAGATCGCTTTCCATTGTTCCATTACTTCGGGCATTTCAAGGATAACGCGGGTATGATCTTTTTTGGCAAGTCCCATAGGGATGCGCGCCTGGGCGAGTGTTACCTCCATATTATACCGGCTAAATACTTCCACAAACACGCGTGCAGGCCCCATACATCCGTAATCAACCGAAGTGCCTGCCCAATCGAGAATAACTGCTTTTATATTTGTCATTTTTGTATGATTATTTATTACTGAAATTTTCATGAGGGAAATAACCGGGACGAAATTAGGGTTGAAATATTAGCGAACTGTTAGCCTATTATTATAAGTGGATTATTCTGTTCTGGTGGGTTTAAAACAAAAAAGCGCCCGAAGGCGCTTTTAAGGAACAATACAAATTAACAAACACAACGCAGAAGAATATTATTTAAGAACCCACAAATCTGAATTTATATCGTCGGTTTCAACATCAAATTGGGCTTTTAAAGCATTCTTATAATTTACTTCGTTGGTAGTGCGCTCCGATAGCGGATACTGCCAGCGTTTTGGGATCCGGCCGCTATTTCCTGTTCCTGCACCGGTTAAAAAGGCGGGGGTTCCGGTACGTCTGTAGTTGAAATAGGCATCCCAGCCCGAATTGTTAAAGAAAGCAAGGTATTTTTGAACCAGGATTTGATTTAACCCAGTACCATTATTACCGGCATATTTTACCGATGCCTGGTTATAGTAATTTTCGATGGTGGCTGCATCTGTAATCCCATACGATTTCACAGAAGCTTCCAACCCTTTGCGATACCATGCTTCAGCATCACCGCTTGCCCAGTTGTGGTTAATTGCTTCGGCAATATTAAAGCACATTTCGGGATACCCGATCTGGATACAAGGTTCGCCAGTATAAGAACTATAATAGCGGCTTTTGCTGATCCAGGAATATTCTCCTTTTAAGGCTTTGGTCGACATATCGTCCAGACTTTCGCCAGAACTGGCTCCAACATATGCTTCAAAATCGGTAACTTTAAAACCGGCAGCAATTTTAGCAGGAGCAGGATCGGCAACCACAAATGTCCGGGGATCTTTTAATGCTGCCAGTGTATTCAGATACATGGCCGACATATTGTTACGGGTAGCTGTAAAGCCATAATTATCCTGATTAAGCGGATACTTATTGATCGAATTGTAAACAAATTCCAGGTTATCTTCCATTCCCGACATAATAGGGAATTTAACACCATCGTTTAATACTTCGGCAAAACGCTGTTTTACTTTTAAATCGGCATCACCGTCTTTTTTGCTCAGGTGAACAAGCACCCGCAGTTTAAAGGTGTTTATTACCTTCTGCCATTTCGAAAGGTTATTCGAAAGCATGAAATCGCCGGCAAGTGTATTATCACCACTGGCAATTACCTGTGCTATTTCTGAATTTGCCTGATCGAGCCAGTTTAATACCTGCACAAAAACTTCTTTTTGGGTATTATAAACCGGTTTGGTATTTTCAATGCCTAATAACGACTCGGTTAAAGGTATATCGCCTAATTTCAGGGTCATTTCGGTGAAGTAAAAAGCACGGAAAAATTTCCCCAATGCGGCATAGGCATTCACTTCTTTGGCACCACTTTTTATCGCTTCTTCTTCCATTTTCATTACATTCTTAATGGTGGTGTAGCTAAAGGAAGTCGTTGTCCAGTTATATTCCTGAGTGCCATAATAATTATAGTTACTGCACCAGAATTGATTCCATTTGTGAATATCGCTCCAGGGGCCCCGGTACATATCGTTCATAACCGAACCAAGGATTAAAGAGGCTGGGGCACTAACAGGACGGTTCGGATCTTTTTCAAGTTCCTCAAAATCCTGGCAGGAAGTAACAACTGCCAAAAGTGTTATAATTGATATTATTATTTTTTTCATTTTTTCGAGTTTTTTGGAGTATAATGGTTCCCCTCCCTCACTTATCCTAAAGACAAGCTATACAGGGAGAGGTAACCTAAACTATTTTTAGAAAGTAATATTAAGGTTAACGCCATAACGACGCATAGTAGGTGTTTGCATATTCGAAGTACCCTGAATACCTGCATATTGATCGAGATCGATATCTTTCTTATCAGCAAAATATAAGAGGTTTCTTCCTACAAAAGAGATACTGGCTTGTTTTACAAACGATTTTCCCAGCATTTTTGAAGGTATCTGATACGAAACTGTTACCTCCCGAAGTTTTGCAAACGAACGGCTCATAATGTTTCCTTCGTCCGAATTATAGTAGCGGCTAATATAATCCTGCAGATATGTTTTTGTAGTATTATCAGCATACTGCAATTGATCGTAGTTCGTAATATTTCCGTCGGCATCGTATTTAATACTTGCACCGTTCGATATTACTTTACCATCGACCAGCCACGATTTTATGCCCAGATAGTCCTGGTAACGGGCTTCGCCCATTGCACCTTCAACGGTTTCGATATGGCGGCCACCACGAAATGTTTGACGTTGAACATGGTTAATAATTTTACCACCTACACGGCCATCAAACTGGAAACTAAAACCAAGTCCTTTGTATGAAAAATTATTGCGGATTGACCAGCTCCAGTCGGGATTAGCATATCCTAAAAACTGGCGTACCGAGTTATTAAATGTTCTTCCGCTGGCATCCAGGAGCAATTCGCCATCCTGAGTGCGAACAAATGCCGAACCATAAATCTTATCGGTTCTGTCGCCCACTTTCAAATAGGTATTGTATTTTTCAACACCGGGGTAAATTTCTTTTAATACTTCTTTAAAGGTTGACCAGTTGGCCATTACATCCCAGTTAAAGCCACCGGCGTTTCTGAGCGGTATAGCTATCATCGAAACTTCCCAACCGGTACGTTCGGTTTTTATTCCATTAACCAGGGCCGAGTTGTATCCTGCGCCTGTTGAAACGGGCAATTGGAAAATTCCAGGGCCGTCTAGACTATTGAAATAGGTAACATCGAAGCCTAGTTTGTTATTTAAAAACCTGAAATCGGTACCTAACTCCCATGCCGATGAGAAACTTGGTTTGAGGTTAGGGTTCGGTATTGTATTGGTATAAGAAGCCGCTGGTTGATTATTGTATGGGAAAAGAATATTATATGACGCGGAGTTAGCATACGATGGCCCTTCGTAAGCCGAATAATAATCGGAACCGTATCCTATAAAATCATCGCCCATAATAATATTGGTAGGTCCAATGGTCGAAGAAGTAAGTGCACTGCCCACATTGGCATATGAACCACGGATTTTCAGGAACGAAATAACCGGCATTTTAACCAGTTCGGATAGAACGATACTACCCGAAACAGATGGATAGAAATAGGTATTGTTTTCTAGTGGCAAGGTTGAGTTTCTGTCAACACGGCTGGTGAACGACAAGTTGTAGGCATTCTTATACGAAAGGTCTACATAACCGTAAGTACTCAAAACCTGCATGGGAGCATAATAATTGTATGCTTTCCGCGGATTTAATGAGTTGTTAAGGTTATACCAACCTGGAACGTTCAGGTAATCGGTAGATGCAAAACTTGAGCGATAACTATAGGTGCGAACGTTTCCTCCTACTGATGCCTTCACATTAAATTCGGGCAACAGGTTTTTATCGAATGTTAACAGAACATCGGAGTTGTTTTCGAACATGGTACGTTTGTCTTCGCGGTAATCGCCCTTACCTGCTTCGCGACCATATGGATGCGCCGAATATGGCAGCTTCTCGGTACGAAGCAAATCATACGTATTAACCTGCGTACGTGCTGTCAGGTTTAAGTAATTGGCGATTGTCCATTTTAAGGAAGTATAACCATATACATCGGTTTTGTAATGTCCGCGCAGCCATTCGTACGACATGAAATACGGGTTATGGTAACGTTGGTATTCGGCATAAATACTTTGAGTACCTTCTTTACCTTCCTGCCAGTAATTCTTCATATCATCGATATCCCAATCGGCTCCACCCCAAAGGATAATATTGTAAATGATACTATTGGGACCATATTCCACATCGGGAATGTTGGGAGTTGATTGCCTGTTATAATTGATGTTCGATTCGAACCTTAGTTTTTTGGAGAAGTTATAACCAGCCGACATATTAAAGTTGGTACTGCTTAATTTGGTATTAGGCACAATCCCTTTTTGATAGGTCTGTGTCGCCGAAAAACGTAAATCGTATTTCTCGGTCGAAGACGAAACGGTAATGTTATTGGTTGAGAGAATTCCGTTTTCGAGAAACCGTTTCAGGTTGTCTTTTCCGCGAGCAGTATATTCAGTTGGAACACGGTTGCTTGTAAAAGTCGATCCGCTGGGGAAAGTGGTGGTATAGGTTTTATTGGCATCTATGGGACTATCGTACTGAGGGATTAACTGGCCATCGAATTTCGGTCCCCAAACATCGTAGTCACCATCATTTAGTCCTGCTCCGCGGCCATCGCCAAAAGCATAAACACCGTGGTCGCCAGGGCCATATTCATCCTGAACTTTTGGGATAGCAATAAACCCTTTTTCCATCATTGTACTGGAGTTGAATTCTACCGAGAAGCCACGTTTGTCAGTCGATCCGCGCTTGGTGGTAATCATGATGGCTCCGTATTGACCGCGAGAGCCATAAAGAGCAGAGGCGGCAGGACCTTTTAATACGGTATAGCTTTCGATATCATCGGGGCTAATATTCCAGGTATCGCTTTGAATTGGAACTCCATCTACTACAAATAACGGAGTTTTTCCTCTCAGGTAAATACTAGGAGCACCTAATAGTTCTGCCGATGCGCCTACGGTTAAACCCGCAATTTTTCCGGTTAAAGAGTTTACCGGATTGGGTTCACGCGCTTTTACCAGTTGGTCGCCCTTTACATCCTGGATGGCATATCCAACCTTAGCCTTATCTTTTTGGATACCCAAGGCCGTAACAACCACCTCATCTAAAACTTTATTTTCGTCAATTAAAACCACATTGATTACCGATTGTCCGTTTACAACAATCTCCTGCGTTTTATATCCTACAAATGTAAACTGCAAAACAGCATCGGTCGAAGGAGCCTCAATCTTGTATTTTCCTTCTACATCGGTTATGGTACCAATGGTAGTACCTTTAACGGTAACATTCACCCCAATCAGGGTCGATCCATCGTTTTTATCGGTTACCACACCGGTAACGATAATGGATTGGGCGGCATTTAATTCGGCGGCCCCAATCATCAAAAGGCAAAGTGCCATTGCAATCTTAAGCAATGTTTGCCTTGGTTTTTGTAAAAAATCAAATTTCATAGCACTAGTTTTTGGTTTTCAGTTTATTTATTCGTCACAAAACTAGGCTCCAATTATTAGCCAATTATTAGCCAAAAATTTTCCCTGTATTAGAATTGCATTAGTAAAGTTTTAGAGAAACTTAAGACATGATTTATTATAAGGATATTTTGACGCTATACTTTTACAACGAAAGAAATAATTATAAAAAACAAAAAATAATGCAATGGTTGGCAAAAGGGTTTTTATAATTGATGATGAGTTTGATATCCGCGAAATACTTCAGTTTAATTTAAAGAAGGAAGGTTTTTTGGTAGAGGTATTTAGCGATCCTTTAGATGCTATGACCAGGCTTAATATTGCCCCTCCCGATGTGGTGGTTACCGATTGGCTTATGCCCAATATGGATGGTTTGGAAGTTTGTAAAGCGATTAAGATGAACCCTGCCACGCTTCACATCCCTGTAATTATGATCACCTGCAAAAATGAGGAAATTGATGTAGTTACTGCATTGGAACTGGGAGCCGATGACTATATGACAAAGCCTTTTGGGATAAAAGAATTGGCTGTTAGAATAAAAAAAATTCTTCGAAAATTCAATCCGCAGCTTATTATTGAAACCGGAAAAGCAAGTCTGGAAGACGAACAATCTTTTGGGCAACCGGTAAATCAAATTTCTCATAACGGGCTGGTTATTAATAAGGACACTTACACAGCATTTTTGAACGACCAAAAACTAAACCTCACTTATGCTGAATTTAAATTATTGGAATTACTGGCCGATAAGCCAGGAAAGGTTTTTACCCGAAGCCAGATTATTGAACACGATTACGGCAACGATTATTATGTTACCGAGCGAAGTGTAGATGTTAAAATTGTTGGGTTACGCAAAAAGCTGGGCAAAAGTGAGAAAATGATCGAGACTATTCGTTCAGTGGGGTACAAGTTTAACGAAACAGCTTAGAAACTGTTTAAATTTAGCACAGAGATGTAATTAATAGTAAAAGAGTAGAGAAGATATATAGCAAAGAGCAACCTAATCCATGTTGTTTTATGAGAAGACACAGAGAGCACATAGGGGAAATCGCCAGCGATTTCAAAAACTCTGTGCTCTCTGTGCTTTCTCAATACCCCTAATTTATTTAATAGCATTATTTCTCAAGGAGCTGAATTTTTTTTGAGATCGAAACGGCTTCTCTGTGTTAAAAATGAATTTTGTTCCATTTTTAACCATCTTATGGTCGCTCATGAAAGAATTCATAATTATTTAAAACTATTCTAAGTAAGGGTTAAGATTTGAGTTGGACATTTGCAATAAATAAAAACCAAAATCGCGAACATGAAAAAAATTATTTTATCCACCATATTACCGGTTATATTTCTGGGATTTATAACTGCTGGTCCCGATGGAGAATCAAAAGTATCGGGGAGTGAAACAAAATCTGCCAAAAGAACCGTACTCATTATCGGTCTGAAAGAAGGGAACCTTACTTCGAACTATTATATGGCTGCAAATATTGCCGAAAGAACTTCTATTGCTACCGATAGTATAACAGAAGTATTTAGCCGGGAAATTACCGAAAGTATTACTAAAAACAGAAATACCCGTTTTGAATTTGTCCATACCAATTCCACCAAGGAAACTATTAATGTTTTGTCGCAAATTCAGTTTAAGTATGATAAGGAAATGATGGTGTCGGATTTGTCGGAATTGAAAGATGCTGATTTTCATAAATTGCTCGATACATACAAAGCCGATTATGTATTAATCCTCGACCATTATTATTTGAAATACGAAGGAGGAAGCAATCTGTTTCACATGGTGAATTATGATATTTATAACCGTAATAAAAAGAATATTGTTGCCGGTAAAACCTACTTTAATACTCCTGAGCTCATGCCGTTAGTCAATTACGAAAAGAAATACGAAAAAACAGGCAGTAAAATTTTGGATCAACTGAATAAAGCTGCAGAATAATTTAGTCTCTTTACCTTCCGTTCTATATCTCCCTGTGCTGTTCCCGATTCCGGGGGCAGCATTTTTTCTTTTAGGGGTAATTGTGTTTTGAAATTCCCAAGAGTGTTTGATGAATTATTGATTCAACATTCGTGCTGTTGAATAATTATACGGGTATTATTTTGCATTTTTTATGATGTCATCTGAAGTAGAAATAAGCGAGTAAAATGGTGGGGAGGGATATGTTAAACCTAATTGTATTGGTTTTAATCATAATAATATCAATGAAATGACTGTTTTTTCAAAATTTAAGATTAACTTTATATACATCGCTTTAACTCACACTATATTTACAAAATGTTAACAAGATCTTAACATTGATCACGTACTTAAAATTTGACACTTTCATTTTAATAAATTATGAAAAAGATAGAAAATCCGATTGAAAAAGTTGAAATGTATCAAAACATTATCAATCTGTTTCAGAAAAATACCACCTTAACTTCCCTGGGGGATTTTAATAAAGGATTGGCAAAATTAATTGATAACCAGGCCGAATTGGATGTGCTTCTGGTTATTTATAAAAAAGATATCACTGCTATCCTCCAAAATAAAGAGATATCGAAAAAGGAATTAGCCCAATTGCTGCATCAGGTTGCTGGCATTTTAAAACTTTCGGCTTTTGCACGAAAGAATAAAAAATTAGAAAAAAAACTTGATTTTCTTCCTAAGGATTTGGAATTGACAAGCGATAAAAAGCTCATAAAGCAAGCACAAAAGATTCTTTTCATGGTCAATAAAATTGGAGGATACTCGATTGCTAATATGCTGAATATTTCGATAAAGCAGTTGAACAAAAAATCGCAGAACGCCAAGCAACTTTCAGATGAGTTTGGTTTGACCCCAAGTAAGATAAAACAGCTAGAGGATTCGAATAATGTTTTTATGCAAAATATTATCCTGGCGGACAAAGAAGCCGACAATATGAAGGAGGCTTTAAAAGATATCCGGAAGATTTGTAAAAAGAACGATTCCTTATTGAAAAAGAAAATGGATAAGTTCGTTGCTGTTTATGAAAAGCCTGGATCTAGCTTTTTAAAAGCGTATGCAAAACTTCGGGCAAAAAAAGAAGAAACTGAAAAAGAGAAATAAAAAGTATATTTCATTTGTATTTAACTTTCAGGAATAATTATTTCAGAACAAAAAGAAAGTTAGAGCCGTAAGTTAAAGCATTTTAAAAGTATCGAACTTTACTGTCTTTATTTTGTGTGGATTCCCGGTTCCAAGGGAATCTTCACAAAAAAAGTACTTCCTTTCCCTGGTTCAGTTGACAGCGAAATTTCGCCTTTAATTTTATCCATAATTTTTTTTATTGTAAATAATCCTATCCCGGTTGAAGGTTCACTTCCTGTTGGCTTTGCACTTAAACGCTGGAATTTGCCAAACATTTTTTCCCTGTCGGTTTCATCAAAACCTGGCCCCTGATCTTTAATACTTATCGTAATATTTTTGCTGTCTTGCTGAAGTAAGACAAGTATGATTTTACCTTTTTCGGAATACTTTACAGCATTAGAGATCAGATTTTCAATTACTTCAGTGATTTTTAGTTTATCCGAAACGATTTTTAAAGAATTGACCTCGCTTTCAAATACCAGATATTGCCCTTTTACAGCGGCCGAATGTTTAAAATTATTGATAATAGCAGTTAATGTTTCCTGAATATCAAATTCTGTAAACGACAATTCAAATTCGATAGCATCGTTAATTGCAGAAACCAAGAAACTATTGACCATTTCTTCCATTTGAACAGCTGCCTTATTTATAATTTGGGCATATGGTTTAAAACTATCGCTGCTATCGGGGAGCTCACTTATTAAGCCAGAAAATCCTAAAATTGCGCCTATGGGGTTGCGTAAATCGTGAGCCGCAATTGCCAATACTTCTTTCTTGAATTCGTTGGCTTGTTTAAGCATCTCGTTCATTAATAGGAGAATGGCATTTTGAGCATGTAAAAGATCATAAAAATCGAGTAGCTTATAATCATTTTGTCCACAACGGACAATAATAGGCTCATACCGTTCCATATGTGATCTGTTTAATGCAATATTTGCTGCATTAATTATGGTAACAGTGGAATCCAGAAAAAGGTGCTGATCGGATGAACCCGGTTCGAAAAAAAACTCAATTTTTCGTTTGGAAAAAAGATCGAACATAAATTGCTTGCTCATCACCTCAAAGAACTTAGTTCGGGATAACAATCCATAGAATTGGCCATTTTTGCTTAAAATGATGCCTGGTATGCTTTTTTCTTCATCAAAAAAAGCATACACTTTCATTAGCTCATCAGAAGTATTAAGATTAGCTTCTATTAACCTTAAATCGCCTAATGTCGAATTAATATGCAGCTCACTTTTCCCTGGTTCCATGAATAATCTGATTACGTGATAACATACCTGTTATATATAAACAGATATTTTACTTATTAACTCCTCTTTATAAATTGGTTTTGTTACATAGTTATCACAGCCTGCTTCAAATGCTTTTTCTTTTTCATTCACCAGGGCATTTGCAGTTTGCGCTATAATTGGCATGTCGGGGTACATACTTTTTATCTTTCTGGTAACTGTATATCCATCCATATCGGGCAGTCTGATATCCATGAGTACAAAATCGATATCCATAAAATTTTCAACTATTTCCAATGCCTCTTTTCCGCTTTTTGCCCATAAAACATTTAAATCCAAAGGACCCAAAATAGCTTTCAGCAGTAAATAATTAATTTCAAAATCTTCAACAATCAGGCAGCTTTTAGTTTTGGCTTTGCCAGGTTGCATGGCACACCTTTTATCTATCAAAACTGAATCATCTTCGATAGCAGGAAGGGTAAAATAAAACGTTGTACCGGCTCCAATTTCTGATTGTAACCATATTTCTCCTCCGAGCATGTTTACAAATGATTTTGTAATTCTTAATCCCAGCCCGGTACCACCATATTCCACAGCAGTATTTATTTCTGCCTGACGAAAAGACTCAAATATTTTTTCATAATTGTCAGGTGAAATACCAATTCCCGTATCTCTGACAGTAAATTCAATAAATCCATCCTTTAATTCACACCCTAATTCTATATATCCGGTTGATGTAAATCGAATAGCATTATCCACCAGATTTTTAAGAATTTGATTAAGCTTTTCTTTGTCGGTAATTAGGGCTAAATCTTTCTTTAATGGATTTCTGATTTTTATTTCCAATCCTTTTTTAAACATTGCTTCCTTTTGTAAATAAGCAATTTTGTTTAATAAACCAGCGATATTGACAGGTGTTTTATGGATTGTTACCTGACCAGTTTCAATTTTGGCGATTTCCAAAATATCGTTTATAACATCCAAAAGATTATTGCAGCAACTGTTAATTATAGTAACGTATTCATTCTTCGACTCCTGCGAAAGGTTATTGTGTGAAAGCAACTGTGAAAAACCCAGTATACCATTCATAGGGGTACGAATCTCATGGCTCATATTTGATAAAAATGCCGATTTTAACCGATCCGACTCTTCTGCTTTTTCCTTTGCTTTTATTAACTCTTTTTCAACCTTTTTTTGGTCGGAAATATCCTGTACAATGCCATATATTTTTTTCTCAAAAACATCATATTCAGCCATTGAATGGATGTATACCACTTCATTGTCGGAATTTCTCAGAATTTCAAATTCAATATCGTATTTCTCGCCAAGAGTGATTAATTCTGAGAACATTTTATCAAGTTGCGGACGATATTTCTGTAGGGGCAAATTTTGGATTTCGGTTAGGGAAAGCTCACGTTCGCCAACTCCGTAAATAATTCTGGTGCCATGCGACCCCCATATTTTTTTACTCTTCAGGTCATATTCCCAATAACCAATTTTTGCGATAGATTCGGCCCTATTTAAAAGTGTTTTATGGTTCTGAAGTTCCCGCATAGTTTGCTGGTAGAGCGAAATGTCTTTAAATACTATTAGTATATGACCAGCCCTCATCGAATTGAGCAAACAGCATTTAATCTCGACCGGAATCCTTTTACCAGCCTTGTCAATAATAATTCCTTCCCAATGAACACGGTTTTTAATAAGCGATAAATTAAAGTTTTTTATTGCCAGTGGAATAGTATCATGGGCAAATATTTCCAGCGGATTTTTTTGCATTAACTCTTCTCTACTGTAGCCTAAGTGGTTGCATAAATGGGCATTTACTTCTATAAAATTAATTCCGGCATTATCTTTCATTTGCCCGATAAAGGCAGGTTCATGATAATTCTTAAGCAAAATTTTTTGAGAATATTGGTTTAAATGTGAACTAATATTTGTCCTGTTATATACTGTTGCAAATCCACTATTTCGCTCTGCTTCTTCTATAAATTTATAATTCATAAGGATTGTTTTTGGGTAGAAACCATAAAATATACTGTATTTTCTTAGTTATTAGAAGTATGCAGTTTATTTTTAATTACTATTCTTCACGTAACGAACGGAGAACCCCTGGGATTTGGTTGAATAGGTTAACGTTGCAATGCTGCTTTCGGATGTCAGATAAACAAACCATGCATTATCCTTATCAACCGCAGTGGCTGTCCAATAAGCGCCATAGCTGTCCAAAAGCCTGTAGTTCCCAACGCCTGCAATTCCGCCCAGTTTAGCATTAAAGCTGCTTCCTCCAACTATTTTAAGGCTTTTACCAGCTTTGTCTTCTCCGCCTAATTCCAAAAGCAGATTATCCCACTCTTTTTGTGTTGGCAGGTGCCAACCTTTTGGGCAAAACTTTATTGCAGCCTCCCTGGTGTATAGTCTGCCATACTTTGCTTCCATTGCTGGGTTTTCTTCATATGCCCAGCTTCCGGGAACCTTAACACTCAGATTTGAAGCCATCCATATTTGATTGCCAATTTTAACGGTTTTAAATTCTTGCGCACTCACCGATCCGATCAATAAGAATAAACCCAATAGATTTCCAAATAACGTTTTCATAATTTTAGCTTAGTTTTAATTTTCGGGCAATTCTACGACAGCCTAATTGGAAGGTTTGTTAGATAATATTAAGTGTATCTTAATTATTATATTTGACAAACTATGGGCTTCAAAATCAGAAATTAAGAAATAAAATTTCGAAAACACATCGCATCTATCCATCTATAATTACACAGAAAATTTATCGATAAATAAATGTTATAATAACACCATTATTATTTTACAGAATTACATTTACGGCATAGAAAAACAGTATCCATTGTAAACTTAGTTATTAAAAAATACAGTTAGTTTGCAGTTAGTTAAGTTAGTAGTTGTAGTTTGTAAAAGAGTTCTTCGTGAGAAAAACTCTTTTTTTGTTTTTATAACTATTTGCGATCAATCGGAATTTCTATGGATTTTTAATTTAATAATTGAATTTCTTATGCTAAAAGAATATAACAACAATAATGATAACAGGTCAATAATTAAGAAAAGTAATGTGGCTGTTTAAAAGTTAGTTAATTATCTCATTTTGACTCCGCTCAATGTAACAATTAATTGATTTATAACGGTTAGGTTAAAAAATCGAAGGATTACTCCATTTTTAAAAGCTTCAAGTTTATAACTTACAATCTTTTTTTTGAATTATTGTCCCTCCCAATTTTTCCGGTTTATCTCCTATTTGTCAATAAATATCAGTGATTTTGGAATGAACCAACTTAAGATTTAAAAACCTAAAGCAAAGTCATATTTAATTCAATACCGTTTTACCTAATTTTAGGATTTTTTTGCGGACTTTCATTGTTTCCTCTTGCAAATAGGGGCGTAAAAGTGTGGTGTAACTTATTAGCAATCGAATACTTATATGGCTGTCGAGTGTTGCTGTTAATTCTTCCAGGTCGTGCTCCAACCCTAACAGATGTGCTAATTTAGTAAGATCGGCCACATTGATATTAGCCGGGGCTTCTGCCGGATCTGATTTAAACAATGTAAGTTGAACCGATAAATATTTTACATATTTACGCAGTTGGTGATACTCTTTCGACTTACTGGTTAATTCTAATTTTCGGTAAATTGACTTTGCTTCTTTTTTGATTTTAAAAATCTTTCGGTATGCATAATCCGGATCAATTAATATAGCCTCTTTTTCGAAATTTCTTACTTCCTCTTCGAAACTGTCAAAAATAACTTCTATAGTTTTTTGGGAGTTAAGCCTATCAATTTCTTTTTTGATTTTATTGTTGAATATTTCGGATACCAGGCTAAAAAATGGAGTATTAAATAAGCATAAGACTTCACAAGAGTTTTTGAATTGTTGGTATTGGGTTTTTAAATCGCGGATTTGAGCGATTGATTGCGCTGTACTTTTATAGAATTTAACGGTTTTAATTTGTAGGCGTTTCTTTGCTTTCGGATTAATCAAAATTAAATATGCCCGTAAATGCTTTGTTGTTTGTCGGATAAGGGTTACATTTTGATG
>JFJP01037971.1_pt1 | contig 44174 bp, 63 predicted proteins | sample 431651 | NCBI WGS metagenome assembly JFJP01 (sample SAMN02602958, study PRJNA72255) | Microbial mat metagenome, whole genome shotgun sequencing project. | biome: fresh water; feature: sink hole; material: water; isolation source: purple microbial (photo- and chemosynthetic) mats found in...
TTTGGTAATGGTGGATTCAGTAGTTCCTCAGGTGGTACCATAGACTCCGACCCTCTGATGGGGGCGAATTCTGATTCCAAAGTACCTACTCAGAAAGCTGTTAAGGCTTATATTGATAATACCAAGTCCTTCCCGATTGGTACGATGATTGCTTATGATGGAACCACCTGGACAAACAATGGTACTATGCCTGGGTGGTATGTTTGTGATGGTGGAACATACAATAACTATCAAACTCCAAATCTTACAGGACAATGCTATTTAGCTGGTAAGACTAATGGAACGGCTCCTGGTAGTGTGTTTGGTACCAATGTTACAACTTTAGGAATCTCTCAGATTCCTACACACTCGCATACAATGGCACATAATCACTCTGGGGGTACCAGTACTTACAATGGTTCGCACTCTCACGACGCAACACATACACATGGGGTCTGGGGCTCTTCTGGGGTAGACACCCCAGACCACTCCCACCCATCCACGGGCTACGGTGGTGGTACTTCATACTCTCAAGCGGCGTATGGTACCCACTTCGGTAACACTGGTGGAGCAAGTAACCGCCACACCCACTCTATTACTGTAGGAATAAACAGTTACACCGGCTCCACAGGAGTTACTGATTTATCCCACAGTCATACATTTACTACAGGTGGTGCAAGCAACTCAACTACATCTTCAGAAGGGGGTAATAGTTCATTTAATAATTATCCCAAAACTTACTCTGTCCTCTGGATTAGAAAATGCTCTTAATAACTAACTAGGTAAAGGAAACAAGTGACAAATGTATGATATCAGATTCAACCCAAAGTTCAAGAAGCAAATTGAGGACGCCTATAGTAAGTCTTTACTTATTAATAAAGTTAACGTAACTATTAATGAGGACAAGGCAGTAACAGATGCTGAACAGGCAGTCATTATGGTACAAACTGGAGAAGGAAAGCTAGTAGAATGGGGTTTTAGGGGTCTAAAAAATATACTTGGGTTCATCAATAATGGTTATATACCCATTCAAAAATATTGTCCACTTTTAAAGAAAACGTGTATTGGAATAAAGTGTTCTCTGTATGTAGTCCAACGAGATATTGGTGACTGTGCTCATGTGTGGACCGCACTGAAATAACAGTTTTACAGCCTTACCCTCAATTATCTACATGACTAATTAATAAGCAGTATAGGAAATACAATACCAGTACTGTATACACTTTTCTACCAAGGATGCTATAAGAATGGACTTCATTACAAACCCTATCACCTTGCTTCTTATAATTCCTATTGGGATTATTGCATGGTTCTTTTTAAGAGAATTACTTAAGGGTGGAGGCAGTACTGAGGTCACATCAAAATTCCTATCCTTAAAAAGAGTAGACAATACCGCTTTAGTGGCTAAGGTTGACCAGTTATCAACTCAAGTAATTAGACTACAGGCTAAGATAGACTATATTGAGAAAAAAGACTCTCTTAGGTATGAGTACAAAAGCCGTCTAAATAAGCTTAATAAGAAGTTTTATTCCCATCTATTGGAAAATAGTGATTCCATCTTAGGAAGTAAGACAGGACTCCCGCCTATGAGCTATAAAGCTCTAGATGAGTATAGAATCATGGTCTTAACCATTGATGATATTACCCAAACAATTACTAAGAAAGGTATGGATGACTTCGATAAAAATGGTTTTAATACCGTTGGGGTAAATGCCGAAGGTATATACGACAATAAAGTTCATCTACAGTACGTTAATACTAAACCAGAAGAATATTACATTGAAATAAGAAAACATTTGGTGGGGATTGAAAGACCCTCTACTATTATTGCAGACCCCGCCTGTAGAGATGATGATGATGACTTTACCCCCATTGACCGAAAGGTGCTATTACCACTAGATGAGTTTGGTATAGCAATAAATAAATCACTAAGAGAAATTGAAGACGATATCAAAGACCTTTATGACTTCATCATTACCCGATATCGTGTCATTGATGCACAATATCCTCAAAGGTAATATTATGAAAAAACACAATAGAGTAGCAATATTTTCCGTCTTAATGTTAGTATGTACCTCCTGTATCTTTTATTTTTCCTATACCTCCTCTACCCAGGCAGAGATACAAAGGATTACACAATCGCTAAAGCTTGCGGCTGTAGCAATTGATACACCTAAGGTACGGGAAGTCAATTCCCTGATTGTAGCTAAAGAAAACAAGTTAGCTATCCTTAATAATAAGTCCTATAAGGCTCTGGTGGCGACACTTGATAAAATCACAAGTAATATGCCTATGGATGCTTTATGGTCCTATCTTGTTTACCCAGCATCCGAGTATGAACTATCTAACCTGGACCCTAATTGGAAAGACAATCCTGAAAAGTACAGTCGGGAGTATACCATATTATCTGTTCTCACTGTGGATAAGGACATAAATAATCCCAATACTCTACCAGGGGTATTATTTGATATGACGGATTTTCCCGCTATGATAGATGCTGTTAATGGGTCGGATAATATAACCGTATCAGAAATTGTGTATGACGGAGTGTATGACACTTGGAACCGAGGTGGGTTCATTCGTATTTATGATGAGTACGGAAACTTCGTTGCCGTACTCGGTGTAGAAATAGAACTTAAGCATGAAATCAATATTATTCTAAACTCTCTTATCTTCTCAGTAGCCTATAGTGTACTTTTAAGCATATTCCTAACTCTAGTACTAATTAGATACTATGCTATAAAGGAGGAAGAGAATAATGGCTGAAGACCCTAAATTAAAGACTGATTCTAATGTCTCATCTATGAGGTGGGCATTTGTCTGGTCTATTAAGGTATGCTTGTTTTTAGTATTGATTGCTGTTACCGGTTCTGTGGCGGCTACGTTTATTGGTAAGGCGGTGGATTTGATTGGCATCAGTGCCCTGATTTCCCCTATTGTTCTGTTTGCTTTTAGTGGTAAAGCAGGTCAATCTTTTGCTGAGAAACCCGCCGAACCCCCTAAGACAGTGTAGTACTAATTAGAGGATACTTGAGGAACAACCTGAAAAAATGGTTAAATAAGGAGATTTTGTATGGCTTCGATTCTAAAGAAAGGGGGAGACGCACGGTACGTTATTAGTGCTGTCGCCCTCAATGATGCGTTTGTGGTCCCGAAGGGCTTCAAACTTCGTGAGTTTATTGGTGAGACTATGGGTACAGTTACTACTACTGCCCCAGGTGTCTATGTGGGAACTACTAAGAGCGTGAACCAAGTTTCAACCATTACGGTTGCTAACACTGCTGGTGTCGCCTCTACCGTGTTCTCGATTGGTGGGGTTGCATCCTCTGTACAGATTGCCGCTTCGAACACTGTTGCTCAGACAGTGGCGTTGATTCTGTCTCAGTTTGGAAAGGGTGGAGCGCAGTATGGTGCATTACTTAATGCTGGTTGGACTGTCAGTGCTCATGCTACTGATGCTACGAAAGTTGCCTTGATTGGTAGCCCTTCTAAGACAAGCACCCTACCCACAATTGTTACTACCGGCTTGACCACTCAGACCCTTACAGGTGCTCTGATTACTACTGGTGTTGCTTCCGTGGAAATTATGACCAGCCAGACCCTGCCTACGACTGCAAGCACTGTTAAGGACTTTACAGCTAACATTGTTGCGGGTAAGCAGTTTGTTGGTGGTAGAGCTTCTGCTAACCAGACCTGCTATGTTGCTACTGACCTGAATGCTGTTGGTAACACCAACTTCTATGCAGTGCTTCAGAAACTGAACTAAGATACAGACCTAGTATTTTTAACCCCAGGAGTAATCTTGGGGTTTTTTATTTAGGGGAACAAGAAGGGTAGGAATATCCTTGCTACTTCAATAGCTACAATAGCCCCGGTACCAACAACCGCTACAGTAGTAATATTACTGAGAACTGCTATTTGTTTCTCTTGTCTTACTGAGTAATCTATCAAAGATTGAGTTTGTGTCATCAAATTGTCGAATGAGTTCTTCAAATTCGAGACCTGAGTTTTCGAGTCCTCGGAGTCCTTTTTCAATAGCTCCAGTTGTGAGCTTAATGTCTGAGAGAGATTTCCCAATTCCTGATATTGCTTCTGTATTTCGTCTGATGCCGTCTGCAAGTCGTTGTTGACTTCCTGCAAGGTAGCGTAGCTGTTCGATAATGCTTCCATTTGTTGCTGAGATTGAGACAACGCTGTTGTTGATTCTTTCAATTGTTCCTTGTAGATTTCCAATCTCTTGCTGAACTCGTTCTTGAGACTCTTGTATTTCAGTAGTAAGTCTTCGTAGTTCTGTGGAACTTGGTCCTGAGAAGAGGTAGTATCCTGCCCCAGCAAGGAGTAAGATGAGAACCCCAATAGTAATATACAAACCAACAATATTCTTGCCCACATTTTGTCTCCTTTTTAGTAAAACTACTACACACTAATTAGTGGTGAGACAACAACATAGGAAACCTACTATATGGCATATACCAATCCAAGAAACATATTCCAAGAGAAAATAAGTAAGATAATCCGTAAGGAAAAGACCAACATAGGTATCCTAGAACATATTTTCAAACTCCAACAAATATACTCTCTAGAAAGGTCATCTAACCAGTGTCTGAGTACGAAAGAGCCAGACAAGAATTCTTGGGAAGTTCTGTATGAAGTATACTCCTTATTAGGGAAAGAAAAGTTTGCGGAATTAGTAGCTGTCATTCATGGTAGAACCCTTACCTTCCCCACTGAGGAAGAATACCAAGATTCCTTAATAACAGCCCTATGCTATTATTACAAAGAAATAGAGGGGATGAACTTAAACCAAATAAAAGACAAGTTGGAAATACCTAACCTTAATACTATTAAGTACGGTATCAAGGTAAGGGCTTTTAAAGGCTTTATTGACAGTGGAATTTTACAGAGGATAACGAAATGAGTGATACTATACTACAAGCTGAGGGGGCGTTAGCTTCTTCAATGAGCACCAACTATGGGAATGCTGTGCCTATCCCTATTGTTACCGAGATTGAAAGGTCTCTATTATATCTACTTAAACATCGTATTACCAGGGTAGAAAGAGACGCCGCTTATGAAGATGTGCTTAAACAAGCCATTATGGATAGGCTACCAGAAGCTACCTTTGGCGAATTGATTTCTGCTCTCAAGATGGTTCAACAAGAAACCAATAACTCTACAGGTAATATCCTTAAACCTTTCATTCCAAGTAGTGAGCGTGTTCCACTTATGGATAACAAAGAATCCGGTCTTAATAAAGAGGCTGGAGAAATTGCTTTCCAAAATGCTCCTGCTAATGTACTTCAATCTCTTGCAGAGCTTAATAAACTGCTTAAGATTATTGGACCTAAAGAGACTGCACCAGAAGCTGGAGCGTCCAGTACTGGGTAGTAGCAGTATGTAGGAAATATAGCATTGTGTAGGAACAGCACGGTGCTTTCTGAAGTAAGCCTATGAATCAGCCGGGTGATTACACACAAATCGTGTGGAGGTGGGACCATAACCCACTAGGCTTAATATTCTGTTGACATTTATTAAACAGTGTGCTATAGTATCTTTATGACTACTCAACAGTATAAAATGATTTGTCTTACTTCTAAGCACCATGAAACCAAAGTTTGGGTTAACATGCTTGGTGGTAACATCCGTCTGTGCGTGTTTAATAAGAACAAACAAGAATTCAGCTTCCTTACTATTCGCCCCAATGGTGAGTCTAACTGTAAGGAATTTGAGAAACTTCCCGTTGATGAGAAGCTCATGTCTATCTGGAAGCAACTACCAAAGGTAATGATATAAAAAACCCGTGGAATCCCACGGGTTATTACTGGTTAAACTAGTACTGTCAGCAGGCGCTCCACCCACAAGAAGGACATGTCACACATCCTTCCTTGTAAATCATTGCCGAACCACACTCAGGGCACTTCTTTCCGTTCTTAACGACTTCTCCGTCTTTGATGAACTTCTTTATAACCCGACTCATACCTTTTCTAAAGCCACCAAAGGGGGCATCCTTATTAAGCTGGTCAACTATGAACTCCAGAGGGACCCCATGCCTAAGGGAAGTAGAAACTAGTCGGCTCATTCCCTCGTATTCCTTATTAAAGGTTTTACCGATGTTATTAACCGCTATCCGTTCTTCTCCATTCTTAATAATGAGATTATAATCTCCTTTCCCATTTTTCCTGATAATCCCTTCTTTATGACTATCCAGGTCAATGGTATGGTCACTTGTGAGATTGGTACAAAAAACTTCGTATGCAGTCCCATTAAGTAAACCTACCAGAATAAGAAACTTCTCATCCTTCACCTTGACTACCTCAATGTCACAGGGTAAATCCTGAGGTCTCTTAGGAGCTTCCCGTCTCTCAATAAACTCCACAGGCTTAGACTCTTCCCCAGCTTCTTTTTCCGTCTCGGAGGAGTGCTCTAGAATTCCTTTCATGGACCCCATAGGATTAAAGCTAGTAAACCCTTTTAGCCCCTTAGTGTAGGCATATCTAAACAAGTCTTTATACTGCTCAAAGGAATAATTCATAGGAAGGTTGGCAGTCTTAGATATTGAATGGTCAATATACTTTTGCCATACTGCCTGAATATCAACAGACGCATAGGGGTCTATATCTAATGTGGTAGAGAAGTAATCTGGACGTTCCTTAGACCATCCTTTTTCCTCCGCTAATGCTAGGTACCTCAACCAACCATAATCATAAACAGTCTCTTTTTTAGTTTCATCCCCCCTGCCAGTACGAATATTTCTATCGTATTGCAAAGAAAAAGTAGGTTCAATACCAGAGGAACAGTTTTGTCCAATAGTAAGGGAGATAGTACCATTTGGAGCCACAGTATTTAGTCCAATATTACGAACCCCATACGAGGCAATGGCTTGCTGGATATCCTCAGGTAGGGCTTTAACAAAGCTACCTTCCTCATATCTTTTGTCATAGGCGGGGAACTTCCCCTTTTCCTTCGCAAGTTCAATAGAAGCTCGATAAGACTCATCCCGCATAGTTTTAGCTAATTGCTCACAAATTTCTAAGCTTTCTGGGGACCCATACTTCATCCGTAGCATAGTGAGGGCATTTCCAAGACCTGTGAAACCTAGTCCTATTCTTCTCCATTCTTTAGAAAATGTTTCAATTCTTTCTAGAGGGTACTTGGTGGCATCTAGTACGTTATCAAGGAACCTAACAGAGGTCTTAATAGCTTTCTTGTATTCCTCAAAATCGAAGAAAGCATTGTCCTCAAAGGGGTTTTTAACAAAGTGGATAAGATTGTTACTAGCAAGACAACACAAGCTGTAGGACGGCATCACAATTTCACCACAATTTGATACATTTACCCCTTGTGTCCAATAAGTGTGGGTATCATTGTCAACAGTTATATCCCAGACTTCCTCCTCAGAGACAAAAGATATTTCTCTTATTTCAGAATCCATATTTCTATCCTGAGAGGACTCCAGAACCCTAATTTTCTCATTTTTGTAGGGCTGAATAAATCCAATGAGATTTACAAATTTCTCTCTATCTACAGAGATATTTACATCATAGCTTTGCTTGCACAAGTATTCCCCATTGCTAAACTTTACAGAGGTGGGTTTGTTTGTTGTGACATAAGAGGTAATACCTATAGAACTCAGCATCAACTGGACATCTTCTACCATCCCCTTTGAAGTACTCTTCAAGGTAACTCTATTGTTTACTACTGAGCCGTTGGCGGAATAAAGTCCACGAAGAAAGCCAATTAGCCTATTCTTATTGGTAATAAACCTTTCAGGAACTCGCCTTTCAAAAGTCTTCGGAAGCTCTGCGGCAGTAATGGTAGTAGTAACTTCATATGCAATTCCAGAGGCTTTTAGTCCCAACCTCTGTCTTCCAATAAGGTCTTTAATTTCCGAAGTGAAATAGCTCTCGTCGTTCTCACCAATATATAGGTGAACCAGATTGTTTGAAGCTTTATGAACACTACCGTCACCAAAGACAAGTCCATCTACAATGTCTTGATTATCAAGGGTAATTGAAGAGGCAGTAGGACCACGCAAAGTTTGAATAGTTTCAGCATCCTTAGCTTCTACTTTGTTTCCATTTGAAACAACTCTGTGGTTTTCTGTACCAAAAAAGACACCCCGAGAAGTTTCATATTTATAGACCTTCTTAACTCCTGTCTTCCATTTATTAACCACCGTAGTCCAACCCGTTTCCGACCAGATTGTAGACCCAATCGAGATATCCTTAAATTCCTTAATTCCCTCGGGGGTTAGTACTTTAGCCCAAGAAGGTTGGCAGGGGTTACTTCGGTCAACCTTAAAAGCCCACCATCCATTATTATACTTCTCTACAATGTCCATGTTCATAATCCCGGGTTCATTGTGGGTAAAGGCATTCTTTACCATTAATTCATAAAGCTCTTTAGCTCTCAGAGTCTTATAAACCCTGCCTTTGAAGGAAAGTTCCCAATCCTGGTCTTCATCCACGGCTTTGATAAACTTATCCGTTATACCTACGGAAATATTAAACTGGGTTAGCACACCGTTGGTGTCACCATGCTTTGCAGTAATAAATTCCTCAATATCTGGGTGGTCAACATTAAGAATACAGATGTGTGCCGCTCTTCTGGAGCCACCTGTTTGAATAATTTTGGCAGATTCGTTGAATACCTTTAAAAAGGAAACAACCCCAGAGGACTTACCACCTTTAGATAAATAGTCATCTTTTGGACGAACCTTAGAAATGTTAAAGCCAACCCCTCCCCCTGTTTTACTAATCATTGCGTCTTCTTTCAAGGAGTTGTATATTCCATCTATGGAATCCTCCACATCAATGGTATAACAGTTATTATAATATTTCATTTTGCTGTCTGGTCTAGCATTTGCCATAATCCGCCCACCGGGCATTAATTTACCCGATAGTAGTATATTAAGAAACTCTTTTTCTACTCTTTCTCTATTCTCAGGTTTCTCAACAGAAGCAATTTCCTTGGCAATTCCAATGAATACTTCATCTGGGTCTTTTTCACCATTTATCATGTACTTAGTTTTAAATATTTCATAGCTTATACTCTGCTCAAAATTCATATATTCCTCTTCTCCTTTTCTTCTTTACTGTTCCAACCACAGCGACAAAACGAATAATAAGTCAGACATCCTGTTCAAAATAATAGACAGATACTTCAAGTCATATCTATTCTCATTCTCGACCATGAACTTAACGACCAACCTTTCCACTCTTCTACATATAGTACGAGCAATATGGACATCGGCGGATTCAATAGTTCTTCCAGGAATTACAAACTCATCCTTAATCACTAACCTTTTATCCATAATCTGCTTAATCCATGTTTCAATCTCTTGTGTTTCCTTATCTGAAAGCTTATGGAGTCTTTCGTACAGGGGGTTACTTTGGTCTTCATAAACTAATGGATTGGTAGCCACCAATGAGCCACCGTACTGAAGCCACAATTGAATTTGCTCAAAGTCTTTTTTCATATTACCGATATGGCGTCTGTGGTAATCCGCCACACAGATATGTTTAATCTTACCAACCCATGAGGATAGTTCATCCAATCCACCCAATACTTCAAATAACAAGGCAGACTTGCTATGGGGTCTACCATCATAGTCAGATGAAGTGCCTTTATCCCCCAATCTAGTTACCACCATCGGGAATTCATATTTTTCCATGATTAACCCTTAATATGGTCCAGATTGAATCTCTTGTAAGATTTCATATACTTACCCAGTACTGCCGAATATGCCTTATCAGCCTCTAGAAGCTCTTTCCTTTGCTCCTCAGTTAGGTCTCCCAACGAAATACCTTCAATGCTCAAAGCGGAACCAGAGGATACCTCTTTAAGCTGTAGTAGCTCATAGGGCTTAATCTCTCCGTCTCCTTTAAGATACTTGAAATTCTTAATACGCTCTGCCATACCTATTTCTCCTTTTTTCCAACCACACTACCTGTAGTGGAAGTTAGTTAGTGCATCTCAGAATATAACGCTTTTGACCCAGTATTGCAAGAAAGAAAATGATGGATTGCACTAATTCAAGTGAGGTATTCTATGTATCAAGTTAACTGGGAAGCATTCCCATCTGAGACAACAATTTATGGAGTTTTTGACCCTGTAGAGCCACAGGACAACTCTTCCCACTATACCGTTGAACTCCCCCGGGATGAGGTTTCTTTCACTAAGTTTCTGAGAAAGATTAGACCTCTCAAGGATTTGAATACTCCCATAGAGTCTTTATTTGCCTTTGCTAAAGAAACCCTGAAAACCAACTTAGGCTCCTGCTATTGCTCAGAACAAGACCTTAGTAACATAATCGAGTTATATCATGACCGTACTATTACACCTGAAAAGGAATTCCCTGGTGCCAATGAAGGAGAACGTTCAGAGGTCTATCATGATTTATACCCCGGGGCTGGAGAGGCTTTTATTACGGAGCATGTTGAAATTACTAAACCAGTAATGCTTCAAGGTAAACTAATTAAGGAAGGAACTGTCATAAAGTTCTACCACAAAGGACCACTTTAATAATGAATACTTCACCTTATCTAAAAGAATTATATTCTGATTATACTACTAAACAATCTTCTATTAAGAAATACGTGGGGAGGGTGGATGAAACCTCTCGTGCTATTGAAGCAGAAGTATATCAGTGGTTAACCCTCCTTAAAAAGAAGCATGAAGTTATTAATGAATTTCGCCAGTCAAGAAGGAAGTCTGTTCCTTCGTCCCAGTTTGCTTTAGAAGATGCACAACAAGACCAAAAGCAAACTACCAATACTGACCTTAAGAAACTGGAAGCTGTAATTCAGGATAAAGCACAGCTTATCAATCATATGTTTCAGAAGGTTGAAAAAGAAATGATGTTTTTAACTCAGAGTTATAAGCAGTTGGCAGAGATTGTTAATGAGGTATCTGACACCTTTGATGCTTCCTTTAAAGGAATTTAGGATTAATACCTATTTCTCTTTGTAGAACTCATCAGACTCTAATAAGTCATTAGCTTGTATAAACATAACTTCACCACCACGGATGATGGAGACTCTCTGGTCTTTTGTCAAAATTAGTGATTCTTCGCCATCTTCAATGAATAGGAATTCCTGCCCTTCGGCAAAAGTTTTATATCCGGTAGCGGAATGGAGGTCCACAGATGGGTCTGCTAAGTATCTTTGGTATAGGGTGTCTGTTGTGTCGGCTTGGTCCAAGGCGCACAGATGTAGTTGGAAACCCTGCATATCCAAAAGAATCATAACGTATTTGTCTTTATCTGGAACAGTAATAATCTGCTTGAATAATTCGGCATTAAGAGCCGAGGAGGGTAGTTGTTGCCAGTTAGGGGAGCTACATCCATTCCGGTGAGTATTCATTAACATCACATTATAGGAAGGATGAATCCGGTAGCTCCCATCAGGATGCTTTACTACATGCTTTCTCCACCCTGTTGTGTTATCCCCTGGAATACCCATAAAAGTCTTTTGCAAAGTTAATAGGCTCCTCATAGCTTGGAGGTCCTTTGCCTCCTGATGTCCACAGGCTATCCATCGTAGCAACTGGTCATCCCCTGTTAAGTATACTTTATTCTTAGCTCTTCCAAAGTTCTCCCATCCTAAACCTTCCAGTATTTTACCCAGCTTCATGGTAGACTGAATAGCGGACTTCTTTCCATTAGTAGTATCAGCGTCATCATCCAGTAGGTCAGCAAAGATAGAATCCTCATTAATTCCAAAGAAGTTATTGAGCTTCTTCTTCAAGAGAACAATTTTGTCTTGAAGAATCTTAGCATTCCTATCCCATACTTCCATATCCACATACACACCACGAAGTTCAATTTGTACAAATTTATTCAATGCAGGAATTTTAACTGTTTCATATAGCTTCCTAAGCGTCCATCCATTCTCGTGAGTAGGAGGGAACCTACGGTCAATATCATCCATTTGTTTTATTAGCTTCTTGTATACCAGCATAGTTACAACAGGGTCCATAGTGGCATACTTACGCAGTATGGGCATGGGGATATCCAAGTAGTTCTCTGGGTCATATCTATCCATATATTCATCTAGCTCTCGGTCATATCCCCCATAGGGAGTGTAATGATATGCTAGAGATTTCAAGCCATTGAAACGCATCTCATTTAGCATATGAGCAAGGGTTAGAGTATCGTGATGAATATGAGCATTGGTCAGACCATATTTACTTACTGCTTTCACGTCGAACTTACCATTCTGAAAGATTTGTATCTTGTTACTAAGCAACAAGTTAAGTTCATTATAGTCTACAATCTCCCAATCAATGTAGTATCCTTTTTTCCCATCGAAGGAGCAGGTAAAACATCCAACCCTATCCCTAAAGAAATGGAGCCCTGAGGTTTCTGTATCCCATGCCATCTCAAGCTTCTTATCTTTGTATTCCAGATAGAATTCCTTCCACTTAGCCCGGGTATCAACAGTAATAATCGTAGGCTTGTTGAAGGCAGGAGGTTCTTTCAGAGAAGCATAGTTACTCTTAATTTGCTGAAACTGATGAAGTGCAAACTGAACTCGGGAACAGTCTTTTGGTGCCCAGAACCCTGCATCATTCCCGAGTAAAGAGTATACGCCGTCAATAGGAACCACATAGGTATCTGTTTCTGGGGAATAAAAATAGGTCTTATTAAAGATGTAATCATAGAAACATGATACAGAGATATCCGGGCTAAGGGTGATGGCGTTGATAGCCATGCCTAAAGTACAGACAATAGTTCTATCTGGTCTAATAAACTTCTTGAAGTCAGACTGTGCTCTTTTATAGAACCTATAGATTCCTTCCTCTTTTATCTTTTCCACCGACACATCTAGGATTGAGGCAGTTACTATGTCATAGGAGTACTGAGGGAACTGCTTTCTTACCCATGTACTTAAAGCACCCGTTACCGGATTGGGTAGGGGTTTCTCTACTAAGAATAGTAGATGTCCCATTTCCTTATCGTGCGTATAGGTGGTAAGGAGAATATCCTTAACCTTCTTATCTTGCTCTGACATCTTAATAGAGGTATCTAGTACCCCAAAGCTGAAATCACTCATAGCTTGAATGATAGCTCGTACTAAGACAAAAAGCAATAGAGGAGGAGTAGATTTTTAGGAATGTATTAACTCCAAAATCTCTAATATAGGGATTTTCATATCTTAAAAGTTTTCAGAATCAATTCTTAAAAGTTTGCAGAATCCTATTAGTATAATATAGATTAGTAAATACTAAAGTATATATATTTAGGCTTGGCTCGGTAGACCCAAGACCAAGGAATATAAAAATGATGAGTTTTAAAGCAACAAAGCTATTGACACTTATTAATACAGGTGCTATAGTACCTGCAACAAAGGGGTACTGAATGTCCGAAACCAAGGTTAAGAAAGCTAAGTTTGTCCCATTCCTCAAATGGATTACCTTCCTTACCATCAGTTGTCTGATTGGTTACCTTAGCTGGAACCTGTTCTATAATATGGGTTCTGATGAGGCACACAAAACTACTCTTGGTGTGTCTGCTATCGTTATTGAACTGCTGAAGATTATCTCCCTGGTTACTGCTAATACGTTTTTGTATATGGCACACCAGATTAAGAAGAAGAACCTTCGGGCTTTTAAAGATGGTAGTGTTAAAGATATCAATACTATTACTGATGACAAGCTCTTCCTGGACATGGTTCTCTATAAGGATATGTTTCGAAGTGCAGTTCTTTCCTTTGTATTCTACGGGGTCTGTAGCCTTGTTACTACAACCTCTGTTATGGGATTTATTCTAGAATCGGTTGAATCTGGTAAATCCTTGGCTGTTAGCACAGAGATTACTATTGATGACCAAATCACTCTGGTAAATGAAACGATTGTGGGTCGCAAAGATACTATCGGTGCGAATAAGGAAATTATTGCCAATAATAAGGACATCGTAAGTAATAAGAAATCCGAACTGTCTTCTTTGGACAAGACTTCGGATACCTATGCAAAAGACAAGGCTCGACTAGAACGAGAAATCCGCAGTTTGTTGGATATCAACACCAAGATTTCAACTACTAATACTGAGCTACTTAATCTTAATACTCAAGACCTTACCAAGATGGCATCTAAGGCTGTTACTGTTAAGGCAGAAAAGAAACAAGAAGCTAAGGATATGTACACTCTTATGAGTGAGGCTATCAATGTGTCTGCTTCCACTCTGCGCTTTGTTCTTCTTGCTTTGATGGCTGTCATCTTGGAGATTGGTCTGTTCTTTACCTCGCCCCACATGAATAAGATGGAAGAGGAAGAATCTGAGGAAAAGAAGGAAGAAATAACTACCCCTGAAACTGCCTCTATTAAGGAAGAAATTGCTGAGAAATCAATGGTTCCTTCTGGAAAACGCCGTGGTCGCCCGGCTGGGTCCAAGAACAAGCCTAAGCAAGCGTCTGAGGGTACTTCCTTTGCACCTTTGGAGGTTGTAGGTACGAAGGACCCCGTTCCAACGGAGAGCGAATTAAACCCCCTCCACAGCGTTTTGGTGGAAGATGGTATTGTTGCCTCTTCTGGTCTGGTTGTAACGGTTAATTCCCCGGCTTCTGAGCCCGTAGTGGAAACCCCGGAAGCTACTGTAGAGCCTTCCGTTATTCCAACTGTGGTAGCAGAAAAACCCTCTGCTAAGGAACGGCTTATTGGGGCTCTTTGGGACAATGGTGGTAGCCCCTATTTGAAGGAACTGTCAGAAGCGGCTAAGGAAGAAAACATTCCCCTGGTCAATGCACAAGGTACCTTTGAATGGCTTCAGGTGACCAAGTATGAGAAGTACTCCCTGATTGAATTCCGCACTACCACCAAGAAATGGTATCCCAATGTGACCAGTGAGATTGCTAAGAAACTCGCCAAAGAAAACTAAGATAACTCTTGACTTCCCAGGGTATATGAATTACTATATACACTGGAAGGTACTATTATGTCATCTTATCTTAAACTGGGGAGTTATGAAAAAGCGTTAATTGAAGAAGTGTCCACTATGTCGGACTTTTCTCCAACTATTATTAGAGATGTATTGGAATTGGTATTCCTGCATCAGATTGAATCTATTATGCAAGGAAAAGACTTTAAGGTACCTTACATCGGCAGGGTTAAACCCATCTACAATGGTGATACCTTTGTTGGGGGAGAAAGAGAAGCAGATGTAACTTGTCTGTTTTCTGCCTCTGATTTACTAAAGCGTATTATTGGAGATATTCAGGATGGAGAATCTAGTATTCTTGCAGACCTGCTACCTAAAAAAGTAAAATCAGCCTTGCAAGAAACACTAGAACAATAGCTCTACAGAGAATTAATAACATCCTCAGCAATGGGGATGTTAATGTCCCACTGAGGACAGAAGTTAAGAAATACTAGCAGTGCTTTGACTCGATTATCCTCATGAACATTGGAGTTGGGTTCGAAGATTACCTTAACTACATGGTCTAATATATCCTCCATGTACCCCGAGTCCTTCCACCCCCTATCACTGTCTCTCACCCATTCTCCTAAGGCGAAATCTACAGATTGACTCTCGGCATCTTGACCGGCTCGTTCTTTTTGGTCCTCTGACCAAAGCTCCGAGTTTCTCTTCCAGTGTTTACCCTCTTCCTTACCGGAACCCTCGCATACTCTACAAATACTTCTAGTAATGGGGTCGGAGAAAAACTTCTGGGCTTTTTCCTTATCAGCGAGATAGTATTTTCCATTCATTTCCCTATATAAAGAACTGAATTCTTGAGCTTTACTCTCTCCTCCTGCACTGCCATACTTAATTTTATCATAAATCCTGTCGTATTCTTCTTTGCTAAGATTTGGGGAATATTCCGAGCCATCCCATATATATAGCCCTACACCTGAACCACCACAGGTCTCGCAATCCGATGCTTCACTAGCTAATTCCGGTTCTTCATCAAGGTACTCCCAGGGAGAGTCATAACCCTCAGAATATGCTACTCCGCCACTATCATAATTAGATTCCACTTTCTCATAAAAGATATTTTCAAGTGCATATTTTCCTATATCACCAGGAAATAAACGGGATAGTCTATTGCCACTTACACCACTATCATCGAATTCTCTGAATTTGGATTTACCTAGTAGTCTTTGCTTGATTTTGTCCTTGTGCTCTCCATTAAGAACTGTTCTAGTCACTTCCTCTCTTGTGTTAACAGGTAGAAACTCAAAGTACTTAGCTTTCTTAAAAATAGCTGTTCTTGCACCATCTGGTAATATAGACAGTAGTTCCTCATGGTTTATGTCATTATTGGCGGCATCCTTCCACTCTTCTGAGTTACCATTAATATAAATCTGCCACTTCTTGTTGTCCTTATTGATAAATATAACAAGGTCACCATTAGTGTAGTACCTAAACATATTATCCTGTCTACCAGCGGTACACCATTTTGTTCCCCAACCATATTTTACTGCGGCTTTCTCAGTTAAGGGTTTGATTATGAACCAGTTCTCATCTTTGTACCAGACAGCATATTCATCCTTACCTACTTTAGAGAACTCAACCTTTCTAAGAATCTCATCGGCTTCGTCAGAATTAATAAATCTATAGAAAGACTGAAAGTCTTTATAGTCCATTATGTTTTTTTTATCTGGAGGAAGTTGGTTTTTTATGGTAAGAAAGGTATTAAAGTCATCCTCATTAATTTTTTGGTACACTTGGAATTCCTCTAATATCCTAAGCTCTCTACCAACTTTCATTTCCCCAACCAAATTTGCTAGGGAGAAACATGGACTTGTTCTACCGTCTTTAGTACCCCACATCACATTGTTCCAAATAGAAGTAGCCGCTTCAGTGATACCACCATTGCTATTATCCGCACCAAAGTCCGTAAACCCAGAGACAGCAGTTTTAACATAAGACGTTTTTAAAGGGCTTACTATTGTTCTAATAGTTGTCTCTACCAACCATCTACCAAAGTATTTTTCTCTAGTGGGGTCTTTTTTAAGTATATTATCAAATATATCTTTGCTAATATGCTTTTCATAATAGGAATACTGTACGGCTTCGGTTAACCTTGTTGATTCTGTCATACCTTTACCTTTTTCTAACCACTCACTAATCCAACTAATATTTCTAACCATATCATGGTTATACTTGCCCCGTGCCTCAATAACTTTCCACAGTTTGGATACAATTTTAGCGACTACAGGTTCTGGTTTATCTAGTATATCCCCTTCGCTAAAATACTTATAGGCATCACTAAAACCCTTTTTTACTTTTTCCCAGTCCTCTGGGTTGTTCTCAGGAGTAGGGTAAGAGGTACTACTAGTGTGAGTAGCCGTGTTAAGAACATTCTCCATACTTCTAATTGCATTATATAGGGCAATCTTATCTTCATCAGTGGAAACTTCCAGTACCATAGGTATTCCTAATACACTAAGGAGTCTAGTTAGGTCTTGGTACATTGCTGGAAATCTTCTAAGACTTTCGGCGTTTTTCTTAGCCCTTTCCCCAGCATAGTATTCATCCTGCTGTTTTTTATATGCTTCTCTATCTCCAGAAGGGGTATGGGGTGTAGATTCCTGGTCAACCAAACTATTGTATTCCTGAGTTAAGCTGAGAATATCATCCTTAAGGCTATTATTGGAACCAACTGTCCTAGTTAGGTTTCCCTTAGGACCAGATAGGGTAACTGAGTAGTAATGGGGGTTCTCCTTGTTACTTCGGTGTAGCTTTTGACCCGGTTTTGTATTGTTCATTCTCCAATTCAGTGAAGAATCCTTTTCTAATATTTCAATATGGGTCTGTTCAGCAGTGTACCAGCCCTTATTAATAAGACTGGGGTATGCTCCATCAGTTCTTAACTCTCCCTTCTGGTCTGGAACCAGCTTCTCCCCAAGAGAGGAGGCAATATAGGCGGCTAACTTTCTAACTTGTGCATCCCCAGCAATTGTGTTGGTGGTACTCCCTACCCCTTCTTGGCTATCAAGGTTCTTCTTAGAAAGAGTAAATGTTTCTTCAATGTTAAAAGCTTGTGGGTATAAAAATATAATCTGTTCAGGCTCTCGTTCGTTAATAATTGCCTCTCTATCTTTTTTGGCATTATCTTGAATGGCATAATAACCAGATTTCTTTAACCGAGCACTCTGGGTAGTTCCAGGAACCTGATTGTACTTATCATTTTTCCGTCCTTTAGATGAGGTGTCATGTTGAATACCATAGAAGAAACATACCCCCGGTAGTTTACGAGTAAACCACTCCGTATTTATATTAACTTTTAGTCTCTTATTATAGGCTTCAATATAGCTCTCTGCTCGCCCGTAGGCATACTGAGCCTCTTCTTCCCCTTCGAGACATTTATCTAACAACTTTCTTGCTTGGTATTCTTGCATGTGGTTCAGGAATAAGGTTTTACCTGGGAATTTGTTGCGAATAACTCTAAGATATCGGTAGTTTGCCCCATACCAGATATCTCCTGGGTAACTCAGTACATACTCAAGGGGGTATCCATATACTCCTATAGGGTCTGTATGGTTGGGGTTGGGAGAGGGATTTTTTTGTAGGTCATTGCCAGTAGCAAAGTTAGTGAAGTTCACATAAACATCCGGGTCTTTCTTAAATTTCCTATACTTTTTAACGAATTCGTCCCACTGCCCACCAAACTGGTCAGAAGCAGTAATCTCGTTGAGAATGCTAGTATTTTGGATTTCATCTTGACTATTTGGCATAAAACACCTATACTCAATTAGTGCTGTGTCGCACTAACTCTTCAGGGGTAAATGACATATGGGTTGGTCAGCGGAGACTATGGAACGGATGGATAGCTACAGAACGAAGTTTGAACAAATGACTAAAAGAAAAATTAGTCAGGCGTCTTTTGGTCCAGGTGAGACCCACTTACCAACATGGTTATACACAGAGTTTTTGGAACAAGCATTAGTGGCATTAGAGAAAAAGAACATGGAGAAGAAGTAAATGAGTCGAAAGATTAAGACACGAGGAAGATGGCATATGTGTTTGCATAGTTCAGCACAGGAGACTACTTGGAAACTTCAGTATGAATCCTATTATGGTGGTGAGCTTAAATGGTGGTCATGGCTGAGATTCAATGTTATGTATGACAAAAGAGGTTTTTAATATGATTAATATTCTTCAAGACCCTACCAGTCGTAAGTGGGGAATTCGCATCACTGAGGACCTTGGTGGACTAGACCTTCGCTCTGGTGGAACCAACTCCTTTCGTTCCCTTCTGGAGGAATACAGCTTTAACTCCCCAGCAGAGGTAATGCCTTTCTGTCAAGCCTTTCAGAGGTCTATGTCAATTGGTCGGTACCGAATGCGACGAGAGGGGGGTATCTGGTTGTATGAAGTAGCCTATCCTGAGTCTAATGAGATTATGTACTCCGAAGGTGGATGGATGGACCAGACCGAACTCGATAGTCATATTAAACTGTTGGCAGTTCACTGTCAGGGATTTCCTAAGATTGCGAACGTTGCCAAGACTGTTAATATGAGCCTTGGAGACAGACCAAAGACTGCACCCGTTGGTAGTGAGTTTGAAGATTGGTCTAAGGTTGATAATCTGATGAAAGAAGATGATAGTGAAGTTGTACCGGGAGCCGGGTGGTAAAGGATATTAAAATGAGTAAAAAGAATCATAAGCATCGGAAGGAAGATATGAATAAGGGGTTGGAATATATGTCCTGGTGCCCCCGTTGCCATGCCATGGGGTATTTTCTTAAAATTCAAAATCCAACTAATCTTGTTGAAGAGGAGGCTATAATTTGTCCAAGCTGTCGCACTGATGTTTATCCTATTATTAAGGCTTTTGAGGTATGGCAAAAAGACCACGAAGAGGCAGAAGAGGGCTCTGAATAGAGAACAAAGAAGAGTTAGGCTCAAGCAATTGGGTAAGTTACCTACCAGGGAACCTGTGGATAATTGGAATGAGGTAGAAAGCTTTCGGCGTAAGTACGGATGTCTACCAGATAACTCCAATCTCGTAGACCAGATAAGAGAACTGGTGAAAAACTTAAAGCACTAATTAACAAGGAGGCACGAGATACCATTATGAAATATTCAGAACAATATCAGTTATTTGCCCTCCCCTATGCTACAACGGAACCAAATTGGGTACATCTACCCAAAGGGAATTCCCCCGAAGTCAATTCTTTCAACAAGTAATCATCTTGCTTGAAAAAGCCATTGACAAAACTTTCATAACATGCTAAGATACTTTCATCAAGGAAGTACCTGATGCCTAGAGTAAAAAAAGCAGTACTTACTGAACTGGTGGTTTCTAAAGAATCTGTCGAAGAAGAAGTAAAGACTGTTGAACATCACATTCCAAAAAGATGTGAGTGGATTAAAAAAGAGAAGGGTACCACTTGCTTTGCACTTGGTTTGTGCATATATTGTAAAGCGATGGAGCGACCAGACTAATCGTTGTGGGTTAGACACTGGACATTACTTAGGGAAGGATTTTGGTAAAGCGAGATTAAAACCAGCTATACCATAGGTAGCCTCAGTTGGTAGAGGCGGTGGACAGAGGAGGCTGTAACAGGTCCGTCCACTTGTCATGGGTTCGAGTCCCTTCCTATGGTTAGCTGGTGTTTTTTGGGTAGACTGCTGAGATGGTGGTTCAGCGCCAGACTGTAAATTTGGTCCGATTCGGTAAACATTGGGGGTTCGACTCCCTCTCTGCCCAGACTTCCTTCTAACATGAGTGGAAGTAAAATTCATGTCGCTTGTCGGCGTTATAGTGACCGAGACACTTACAAAAAGGGAGAGTCAATGCTTCATTAAAGTAATAAAAGAGAACAGGCAGTGGAGCCTGTAACTGTAGAAATTGCTTGAAGGGTGATTTCTAGAGACCCACATTTTATAAGGACGTTGGGTAGTGGCTATCCCGCAAAGTTTGGGACTTTGACATTCGCAGGTTCGAATCCCACTGGAGGTATTGCAGTAATTCTGGAGGTTAATAAAATGAAGCTAAATGATATTCTTGGTGGGGTTAACCAAACTCGATTGTCAGAAATGGCATTTACTCCTGCCATTGTTAATATGCCTCAAGAAGGGGGTGTGCTGGATAGAAACCATGAGACAATCCAGTGGATTCTAAAGGAACTTATTCATTCTAAAAGTGAACAAGGGTTTGATACTCTTGAGGATATCATCAGAGCAGAGATAGCCGTTCAGCCTAGGGCAAAAGAATACTATAATAGTATGGGGGATAAGGAACAGGAACTGTTTTGGAGAAGAGTTAGGTTTATTGATAGTTTGTAGATATAGTATGCCGTGGTCTCTTAGTCGGGTCGATAGAACTGGTTTTGTAATCCAGAGGCGCAAGCCCATCGGGGGTTCAAATCCCTCCCACGGCTTTTAAATGCTCTCAGACCAATTCTGAGATACTACCTATTGGTAGTACTAGCTGTAGAGCCTGTGCGAAACCTTATAGATGTGGTTAGCAGAGGTGGTGGAAAGTCTACGTTGGACACCAGTAACCAACAATCTTTTACTAATTAAATATCAATTTGGGGGTTCTTGTGAAGAAGGTTCTGTTTGTTATTATTATGACTACAATGCTGGTATTGGGTGTAAATGCTCAGGCTTGGGCAGAAAAATGGCAATGGCCACTGGTTGCAGTTTATCAGTCCTATAATATTGGAGACCCCAAGCCAGTAGATTCTAGTGTTGGAAATGCCTATTGGCCCTCAACTGAAAAGCTCAATGATTCTTGGAAAGCGGCTCGGGAAGGAACTCTTACGATTGAGGAATACTATCTGTTCTTTGGAGACAGAAAGAAAGGAAAATAATATGAGGATGTTTGATGATGACCCGATTGACTGGGATGATACACCTCTTGGGATATCAAGTTCTATGAAGGAAGATATTCATTGGGATTATACTCATCCTGAGGAAGCTAAGAAGAGATTAGGTGCTTTGGAACAACAACATATTTACCGGGATAATAAATACTTCTGGGTGGTGTAAGTTTGTGTACTAGGAAACAAGAATACCTTCTTAATTAAAAAGTGGAAGGACTGGATACCGAGAGGACCAGCAGAACCCTAAAGACACTACCAAGAACTAATTATCTATGAATATTACATTTCTTCTTGACCCTATTAGGGCACTTAGAGAGGGCAATGAACCAAGTTCTAACACAGTTCCCTTGATGACAAGGAAGGAACTAAAGAATCTTTATTCCCAGGATAAAGAGTTCTCAGGAGGAGATATCAAACAGATTCTTAAAGGTAGCACTAAAATATCAAGCAATATCCCAGAAGAACGGGATATTATTAGAAATCTATTTAAAATTGATATTAAGGTTCCTTCTAAAATAGAGCATCTTCGGGATCGATTCCCAGATATATATGACAGCGAGAGATGGATTGTTGGGGAGTCAATTCATTTTAGAAAAAGGTTATATGATTATAACCGCTCTGGGGAAGAATTCCGGCTTAATAAAGAGTATAGAAATAGAGTTCTGGCAAATATTGTTCATTATGCCTCTGGGTTAAGTATGGGCGACCGACTAAACCGGGGTAAAATTGGTAAGTATGTAGCTATAAGCGGACATTTCAAGTATAAAATCCCGTTTATCATTGTAAATGATACTAACAACAAGTCTTGGAAAGTTGTTCTTATTACTCTTCTATCGGATGATATGAAAGTTAACCTGTCAGACCCTTATATGATAGTGGAAAAAGATTCTTCAAAAGATGTTGACATAACTTTTAGTTTGTGGTAGTATATAGAAGTCAAGGGGACGTAAGAAACCTTGACGCCAGTTTCAACCAAGGAAAATCCAGTTGGCCGAAAGGTTGGTTGGAAGGGGAAGCGGTAACGCCCTCCGGTTGAGGTGGTGACCTAAAACCAACCAAGGAAAATCCAGACAATGCCGTAAGGTGGGGTTTGGAAGGACAAGCAGTGATGCCTCCCGGTTGGTTTACATTGCGGATTGGTGTAATCTGGTAGCATAATACTTACCTATATACTAATTATATATGGAAGAAAAACTGTATTACTTTATGTACCAGATAAAAAACAAGATAAACTCCAATATTTATATAGGTTATATCCCCGTTGTCCCGTGGGGTGCTAACATTAACGGGTCTGCATCCCTTTAAGTAAGGGAACTGTCGGTCATCAGAACCGTCTGAACGTAGTTAAAAGGCTACCAGCTTGGGTGAGAAACTATGCCAAGCAACTCTATGGGTCATTAGCTCAGTTGGTAGAGCGTCTGCTTTGCAAGCAGAATGTCATCGGTTCGATTCCGATATGTATCCAAGATGTTGGGTAGCGCCCAAATGAACTGGAAAAAGCGGGATAAGTCCAGAGAGATTAACAAGAAAAGCCCGGCCATTCTACTCAAGACTACGTGGTGAGTCAGCAGACTGTTGAGTTATCTTAACAAAGATAACTTTAGTAATCTGCCATTTGCTAGGTTCGACTCCTAGGAGTAGAGAAAATAAATAATACTAATTATTTATGAACCTTCAACTTATTCTTGACCCTATTCGAGCACTTAGGGAGTCTATTCTTTTTAGTCAAGACCTATCTAATAAGGATAGGGCTTTTATAAGAAATGCTTCGTATACTCTTGGGTCAACTCCTGAGGAGTTAGAGACTATGTTCAAGCAGGAACGTAACATTCCTGAGGTCAATTTAGACAATCTTCCAGAGTTCTTTAAGTTTCTTAACTTTTACATGGGAGAAGACCCAGAGGAGGAGACCGGGAAACTATTTCAGGACTTCCAATGGAAAGAGTGGATAAATGATGGCAATCCCATTCTTCTTGAACCCAAGAATCTCTCTCCCGAGTTTAAAAATGAGATTGAATCAATTATTTCTAATCTACAGAAAAAACAGGTAAAAGCAAACCGCTCAGTTCTAATAACAAGACCCTTTCTAAAGAACTTGGATGTTGTGTTTAAGGCCGGAGTAAAGCAAGCATTTATTCGTAGTCTAAACTTGGTAACAGAAGCAATTCTGTGCGGGGTGACAGAAGGAAGAAGGGTAAATGAAATTCATCATTTGAAACTAGATGGAGAGTTTCCTGAGTATGGAGAAGCTCATGCTTGGAATAACAATGCTCTATGGCTTATATGGTTTAAGCATACGGTAAACCCAGTTGCTCTAACTGGGGTAAGACATCATGATAGTGTAGGAAAATAAATAATTTGAATGGGAGTGCTTGACACTTATTGAAGGAAGTGGTATGATGAGGAAGATTCAAGAAGGGGAAACAAATATGCCTAAGAAATTTTTTGAGGAAATGGAAGAGGGTGTTAAGGACGCTCAAATGTTCTTCGCCAAAAAGGAAGCTCTCAAAGAGGCTAAGAAAGCGGAGTTTCAGAAGAAACTCCAAGCTCTTCGCAACAATTAAGATAGCCCCTGGGTTCATAGAAAGATGGTCGAGCGGTCTAAGGCTCCGGTCTTGAAAACCGGCGTTCCGAAAGGAACCGTGGTTTCGAATCCCACTCTTTCTGAAAAATCCTATTGACACAACAACAATAGTATTGTAAAATACTATTATCCTAAGAACAAGGGGCATTAAATGCCGGTTACTAACAGTATCACTGCGAATATCACCATCGAGTACAAGGAGTCTCCCAAGGCTTCCAACAAAAAAGTTTCCCTCCTTCAGGGTCCGAGAGTCAGCAAGTCTTATGATGTAATGTACATCAGCGACCGCTATCCTGAGGATTATAGCCTTCAGAAGGTTAATGAGGCTATTGATAATGTTGGTTACGCCATTTATGAGGCATATACCCTGTTTACTAAGTTGGGTAAGACTGTCTCGGATATGCGCCTGACCATTTCTTTTACTAAATCCGCCTATAATGAAGAATACACCAAGGTTCGTCCTGACACCTATCACTCATACTGGCTCTGCAAGAGCTTTGCCTTTAATAAAGGGGTGGTGGTTCGTCGGTGTATTCCAAATTCCTGTTTGTCTACCAACTCCGAGGGGTTGGATAAGCACACCGAGTATGAGGGAACGGACCTCGCTAAAGCCTCCAACAGGGAGAAGGAACTACTACTTAGGAATCTGTTTCAGGAAGTCAATACTATTGCGGTAGCTTCCGGTGAAAAAGAATAAAAAAGGAGAATTGAGCTATGACAACTAATATTGTGATGTGCCAGGATGAATTAAAAGACTTCGATTGGCTGGTTAATGCTACCGTCTTGGACCAGTGGGAGCTTGCAGAGCTATTGTGTGACTATATTAATACTCATAAGTGGTTCTTGCAGGAGAATATTCCATTCAGCGTTAGCTTTACTCAGGCGGTATTTAGTTACTTTGAGAACGTATACCGTCCTATGATGGAGGCTATGAAGTCCACTCTGCTGATTGATACGGTTCGGGGTAATGGTCCTGGACTGTTTGGTCTTATTAAAACTGTATCGGATACTCATTTCTTCAAGAATGAAAAATCCAAGGTATACTTCCCTTATGAAGAAGTGTGTAAGCATATTCTAAAGGAAACAAAGGGACACTGGCTGACCAAACTCCGCTCAGTAGTTCTCAGTAGGTAATAAACATGGGTAGACGTATATTCATCTTTGAAGATGATGAGAACAGGATTGAGCAGTTTAGAGAGTATCTTAGTAAGGATACACTAACTATCACTGATAATATCCACGTAGCCAAGAAACTACTAAAAGAACAAGTCTTTGACGTGGCTTTGTTGGACCACGATATGGACCATCAGTCAATGGTAGATTCGAGTGAAGAAAACACTGGGTTCCAGGTAGCTTCTTTTATTGTAGAAGAAAAGATTCCCCTCTATCAGGTTATAGTTCACTCTCATAACCCAGTAGGGGCAGAAAGGATGATAGATGTACTTAATAAGTTTGGTGAGCATATCAAACAAGTACAAATGCTTCCTTTCTTTTATCTGTCGAGGGAATTGAAAATTTTGCATGAAAGAAGTTTGTATAACACTTGACCTCTTGTGGACACTGTGATATATTGTAAGTAAGCCAAATCCCGTATGGGACAGGTATTAATGAATGAAGGAGGTATCTTTATGGCAGTAGCCAATAGATACCAGAAGACTGACCGACAAGTATTTTTTGATGAGATTAATAGCAGTTTTCCAGACTGTGCGGTTGAGATGGACCCTAGGGGTAGAATTTGGGTATTTTCTTATCCAACTCCTGTAATGTTCTCACAGGAGGAAGTAGTTCCTGTGCATAACAATGTTCTCTCTGAACTTCTACCTGAGGAAGTTAAACCTATTGTGGTGGTTCCCTACCACATTTCAGAAGTTAAGGAAGCAATTGTGGCTATCCATAACTTTCTCATCCAAAGTATTTAAGGAGATAATAATATGCAACATGATGACACTGCGATTCCAGCGGTTGATAACCTCGATATGGAACATGAAGTACCTAGTACTGTAGGTCCCAATATGAACCATATCCAACAGACCCTCGGACCCTTTATGAACCGTGCCCGAAGGCGAGAAGTTACCAAGGGCGGGGGTAGAAAGACAAAGATGTCCAAAGATTACCAAACACTTATTACTCCTGCTATGCAGGCTAAGGGTGCCTTTGGTAAACCCCATGGTAAGATGGCATATGTCACGAAATATAGTGATGATATGCACAAGTGGGTAGAACCTAAGAAGAGTAAGAAACCTACTCGGGAATAGATTAATATAGGTAACCGCCGTCAGCCAAGGTGCTTGAAACCACCTGAAAAGGTAGGCTCTAAACTGATAAGTTTAGAAACGAGGGTTCAAATCCCTCCGGTAGGTATAGTTCAAGTGGATGTTAGTGTTAGTGGTAGCACACCAGATTGTGGTTCTGGTAGCAGGGGTTCGAATCCGCTATATCCAAAAGGCAGGGGTTAAAATATGAAGATGGTTTTTAATGTTGGTGTATATCGTGTGTTAAAAGGTAGCATACTCTGTACTAACTGCTGGGTGGATTTTGTTCCGGGAATACAGATTGGTGATAAGGTACAAATAGGTGAGGATGTCTGGACTATTAAAGACACTTTTACTGGGTCTACCAAGGAAGAGGTTATTAACATCAAGGGTGCTGTTTTTGGAACATTGCTTGATAAAGGGAGTAAGGATGAAAACTAATCTTTCTATTGAGTTTGAAAACATCGATGAAATGAATGAATACCTTGGTCTGCAAAGGTACAAGGCGGCACTGGATTATATGTACTCCCAGGTAGATCCACAGCCCAATATGCCTTATTACCCCAATATGCCCTTTAACAAGTTACCAGATAATGTGCTAAAAGACATGAAGTATGTCTTGGATGCAGTTTTCTTAGAGTACTGTATTAAAAAACCTATTACTATACCATTTTAAGGAGAGATAATATGACCATTGTAGATAAACTTACTAAAGAACGCTATGCCCTCAAGGACACCAACCCTATTCGCTCCAATACGGTTATTCCTATCTTGCTGTCCGAAGCAAAAAGTGTTGCCAAAACAGCAGGGCGAGAGGTTATGGAGGAGGATATCCAGGCGGTAGCTAAGAGCTATGTAAAGAAGCTGGAGCCTCAATTGGAGTTGTATAAAGATAATGATATCGCTCTTGCCAAGGTTACTAAGGAAATTGAGGAATTCCGCAGTTTTCTTCCTCATATGCTTACTGAGGAGGGAACTCGTAGTTATCTTGCTAGTATTCTTGGTTTGGTAAAGATTCCTACCTCTGAGATGGGTAAGATTCTCAAGTCACTGCCTAAGGATGTCGATAGGGGTATTGCATCACGGATTATTAAGGAGTTTATGTAATGAGACTAGAAGAGTTCACAAACCCCAGTAACCACTGGAATGAACAAGTTAGTGAACATTACTATAGTCTTGATTACTCTGAACAACTGAGGTGGGATTCTGCCATTATGCACAAGCTCTCAGAGATGTCTGTTGCCTCAACTGGACTTAAGTTTCTTGGGTATAGAGTCGATAGTATTAACAGTGTAGGTTATGACTCCTTTGTATCTCAAATGTCCAGCACGGAAAAGGAGCATCATAGGTTAATAACTGACTGGTCTGATTTGGTGGATATTGTGAATCTTACGTTGAAATTGGACCCACAGCACAAAAAAGAGTATCAGCACCTAAATACTGATGAGCAAAGAGAATACTGGACCACCCTAAGAAACTGGTTCAATAGATATAATGATGATTTTAACAAAAGAGGTACAAAATGAGATTTTCAGATGAGGAACTTGCTCAGATTTATAGTTACGTTGCGGATAAGCTTATTGCAGAAGGATACTTTGAAAAGGCACTAAAAGTTGAACCATTGGCTGTTTTTGAGCCCCCTAAGTATAAAGGAGCTTTTCAGGCTCCCCCACCCCCACAGATGAGGAATCAAGAAAAAGACGCTGGTGGGCATATTCCTGATTCAGTATTGAGAGTTCCTAGCTATGCTGAACTGAAAAGCCACGGCATGGACATGAACCACCGTGAGTAAGGTAACTCACGGCTTCCTGCTTCACAGAAGCATAGTTTATCACAGAATTTACATCCTGTCCAGTGACTTTCTTCTCCACAGGCTTAAAATCGGGCAGTCCCTGCCCTACTAATCCTAATTCTCTTAGACCATAATTTTTTAGGTTGATACCTGCATTTTGGTCCCGATTGTGGCTACGGCCACAGTTGGGACATGTCCAAGTTCTCTCTTGTAAGAGTAAATCTTTCTTGAATCCGCAAAAGTTACATGTCTTCGAAGAAGCAAACCATTTGTCGGCTTCAATTAATAACTTGTTACTCTGTAAGGATTTATACTGGAGTTGACTTACAAAATCTGAATAACCTAAATCCATAACGGACTTGCCAAGCTTTAAAGCTTGGCTCATCCCTGCGAGCGATAGAGTCTCGACAACGATTGCATCGTTGTCTGCAATGAGCTTAGAACTCAGCTTTTGGGTGAAGTCTTTTCGAGAATTGGCTATCTTCTCATAAATTCTATTCACTTTTAGCTGTGATTTTTGTCTGTTCTTACTACCTTTGACTTTTTTACTACATTTTCTTTGAGCCTTCGCAAGCTTTGGCTCTGATTCCCTATAAAACCTTGTGTAATTTGGAGAATTCCCATAGTTATCCACATAGAACTTGTCCAAACTCATATCCAAACCGATAACTTTTTCTTTATTAATGCTATCAAACATGATAGGTTTTGCTTCAAAGTCTTGCTCGAAGAGCAAGGATACGAAGTACTTGCCGGTCTTCGACCGGCTTACTGTAGCCTGCTTTATTTTTCCAGCGAAGGAGGTTCTTTTGTCTCTGAACGGAATCCAGCCTAGTTTCGGAAGCTTCACTGTGGACTTGGAGAAGTCCACAGCCATATTATTGTGGTTGTTGGGGGTTCTAAAACTGTTTTTATGTCCTTTCTTCTGAAACTTTGGAAACCCTACCTTAGCACCCTTTCGGGTGCCCTTGAGTGAGTTGAAGAAGTTTGAGTAAGCAGAAATCAAGTCCAATCTTGATTGCTGTAAAGCATTAAATTCTGGCTCAGAAAGCCATTCATACTCTTGCTTAAACTGTTTTTCTGTGGTATACTTATATTCGTAGAGCAATCTTCGGTCTTGGTCCTTAAGTTCTTTATAGACTTTGATTCTTTCTTCAAGCATTTTGTTGTAGATAAACCTACAGCTTCCAATTGTTTTTAGGATTTGGGTTTCTTGAGCTTGAGTTGGGTAGATTCTGATTTTAAGAGACCGGTGTATTGTTCCCACGTTTAATTAGTGATTCGAGATTTTGAGGGTTGCAAAGTTTACTTGGATATACCTACCCCTAAGTAAAAGCTGGTGAAAAGTTTGGTGGCAGGCATTGACAATCTTGGCATCGGATGATATAGTATTAGAGAAGACCGGTTGTGTCTTACAAAATTAAATAGCCTTTATTGGCTAAGGAGACTGAGAAAATGAGTATCAAGAGTGAATTTGTAAAGGAACAGCTTAAGAATAAGCATCTAATTTCCTATATTCTCGACGATTTCGGCTATGCCAAGGGAGTTGCCGTTGCGTTTAATAAAACCCATATTGGTTGGGCGATGGTAAGCCCCGAGGACTTCCGATTCAAGAAGGAGAAGCCTCATAACGTTCCTGTCATCTCATACCTGCTTCGAAATGGCATCGAGTGGAACGACATTGTTCCTGGTCCCCTCTTTCAGAGGTTGGTGAATCATGGGTTCATTGTTAGGTTTCCCCTGTTCTCCCGGGAAGTGGGTCTTACCAAAGCCATCCACCGTGCCTTGGCCAAACGAACTGAGGTTACTACTTATGAGAAACCAGACCAGCCTACGGTAATCTTGGGGGATATTATTCGGGATGAGGATTTGTACGTGACACTGGAGCTTCTGTCCAAGAGGGCAAAGAAGTACTTCAAAGAATAAATTTTTACCCAGACTGGAAACGGTCTGGGTTTTTACGTCCCGGTCGCTCAACAGGCAGAAGCAATGGACTTAGGAGGGCTTTGAGATAGAGCCCTGCTAAAATCCATAAAGTATGGGTTCGAATCCCATTCGGGATACTAAGCAACTAATTAATCAGGATATATAACTATGATTAAACTCAAAGAACTGCTCAATGATTTCAATGCTACTGGTGATGAGTATGAAGAAAATGATAACGGTCATTGGGTGTCTACTATTATTGATATCAAAGGGCACAAGTTTGACCTTCAGTCCATGATTATGGATGTACCTCTTAGCGCTATTGCACAGCAAGTTGACATGTCAAGGGTGAGGATTAATAATTCTAATAGGAGAGCCTTGCAGTTCCAATTTAATTATGTCCTGGAGGATGGAGTTCCTACTCAGGAGACTCAGAACTTTGGTGGAGTTACTGTAGTTATTCCCCTTATTAGGGAGATTGCTAAGTATTTGAAGACTAAAGAAGCTCTGGTGGATACATTCCTATTTGGTGGAGACAAGAACAGAGAGGGTCCTTATTCCTTGTTTGCTAAGATTGTTGAGTCACAAGGGTGGGTGTCTACTAAAGGATACGGAAAGGGTCCTACGGGGGAACCGGGGGTGTTCTTCGCTTGCTTTAAAAAAGGTTCATAGTTATACTTAACTTATAGAGGAAGATACTAAATGAAGCATCATAACAATAACATCCATGAGAAACTTATTCATGTAGCAAGAGCGTATCAAAAGGAATACAATGATATGCTAAACGACGGAATTAGTCTATTTCCAAGGCGATTCTTCTTTAGTTCAGAAAATGATAGTGTCGGTAGCTGGGAAGAGTTGGAACATCCATACCAGGAGGGGTATTTTTTTACGCTTCAGATTAATGAAAGTGAAATCCGAAAGCTACATGAGGATATGGAAGCCAAGATTAGGGCTCTGTTGCCTGAAGTAGTCGAGGAGTTTGTCTGTTATGAGAAACGTCCATCCTGGAAAAAGAACTGGAGTGTGGTAGATGATATTATCCGTCACCCTAAAAAGAAGGATAAAAAAAGTGATAATGAGTCCAGAGATGGTCACTTTTTCAAGTGGATTTCAGCTAAGAAGAATGATGACGGTTCAGTTCATCCCAACTACTATCATGTAAAGAAAGAAAAACAAGATTTCTTCAATCACCATGTTAGACCATTTATGACTATTGAAGTCATTAATAGCCTTGACTGGCGGGGCGACAAGGTAGTAGATTATTACTTTGTTCTGGACAAGAAGTGGAGAAAGTACTTTGAGTTCCGTAGGTACGAGAGATGGATTACCCATAGGTATGTTCTTAATGGAGAAGCTATTTCTCGTATGAGTTATCTTAATAAGAAGCTCTGGACCGGGGATGGGAAAAGAGCGGGGTTAGCCTATATTTTGGACCGGGGGCATCATAGAGATATGGATTGGGCTTTGGAAGGTAAAAGAAGAAAAGATAAGGTTATGATAGAAGATTTCAAAAAGGAAATGATAGACTTAGACATCTAGAGTTTGATGAGGGTTGGGATATTGGTTGTCCACCAGAATTTGGGTCTGGTATAAGTAGGTTCGATTCCCACACCCTCAGTAAGTAGGAGAGTTTGTTATGACCACACCAAAAGAGACATTATTAGGTAGCCTCAGTAAATGGCTAAAAAAGAACTTTGAGGGATTTCTTGTTGGATTTGTTCTGGGTATACTAGCTGTAGTAGGTGGACTTATTTGGCTTATTTTCTTTTCGGGTGTAACACTTTAACATTAAGTAGGTAAAGGATATGGGTAAAGAAGTAGCTATTAAATGCTCAACCTGTGGATGTGAGCTTAATAAAGATAGGAATCCTCGGTTCTATAAGACAGAGATAGCCAGCCCTAAGACAGAGGTTTGTTGTGATTGCTATAGAAAGATAGATTTTCCAGAGTATTTCATGAAGCTGTTTGGAAAGAATAAGAGGTGAATAAACTGAACTCTAACTAATTAACCGAGGGACAGCAGGTTGCCGCCTGTTGAGAGGATTCATTCCCCTCTCTAACCTCTTTTTTCTTCCTGCACTAATTATGTATCGTCACGGCAAATGACGTTAAAGGTAAAAAGAATGAAAAGCAAAAATCCCATCATAGGCATATATAAACTCACCTCCCCCTCTGGCAAAGTCTATATTGGTCAATCAGAGGATGTTGAGGAAAGATTTAAACATCACCGGACAGGTAACAAGAGAGCTAACCCCCACCTTGAGAGGGCATTCAAAAAGCATGGGAGGGAAAACTTTGTCTATGAAATAATAGAGGTAGTTGACCATGTAGACCTCTTAAATGAGGCTGAGATACGGTTGATTGCTCTGTATCAGAGCAATAACTCCGCTAAGGGATATAATAAAACCACTGGGGGTACTTCTAGGTATACTCTTACGGACGACACTAGATATAGGATGAGTAGTTCTCATAAGGGACTAAAACATCCTGAGCATGTAAAAAGAAAGATAACTGGGAAACCCCCTGGAAAAACTCTTACGAATAAGGAAATCCAATCGAGAAAGGAAAATGGTATCCAATATCGGGGTAGGAAAAATGGCCCATTATCAGACGAGGCAAAAAAGAAAATGTCTGAGTCGGCTAAGAAAAGACCCCCTATGACACAGCAGACTAAAGACCTAATGAGTATACAGAGGACCGGACGGAAGATGCCCCCTCTTTCTGATAAAGACATAAACAGACTTAAGGGTTATAATAAGGAAAGGATGGTTAAGGTAGTCTGCGTTGAGACTGGTGAGATTTTTGAGTCCTTTGGTGCCGCTGGAAAGGCTCTGGGTGTAAGTAATGTAGGAAGTGCTTGTGGACACCCCTCAAAAAGTAGAGGAGGGTATCATTTTAATTTTGCCTAAAACAAAAAACCCCAAGATTGCTCCTGGGGTATTTTTTTTGTCTAAATGCTTATCCTATCAGGACTTATATTTTCCAGCCAAAAAATCTTTGAACGAAAAGTTTTCGTCAAGATTCTCAAGCTTCTCAGTAACCTCAGCAGAAGGAGTCTTCACCGATTCTTGTCTGCGTTGAGCCCTGTTATTCTGAGCCTTCTGTTCAGGTACCAGTGAGCTTGTTAGCCACATCAGACTTATTAAAGTCATCAGAGGTCTTACCAGGGTCATCGGCTTCAGCAAACTTCCCTTCCTGAACCTTCAGCCACTTTTCAAAGGAGGTCTTGGTAGACTCAACCTTCTTAGCGTGAGCAGTGGAACCACCTTTCTTATCAGCACCGGGTTCATACACAGAGGTAGAAACCGTAGGGGTATACTGCTTGCCACTAGCGGCACGGTCAACAACAGCCAAGTCTTCGCTACCACCAACTTCCGAGAAATCGAAACCGGGTTCACCCTGCTTATTCAGCACGTATTCACCAGTAAATAGTTCCTTCAGTTGCTTCTCAGCAAAGCTCTTCATAGCTAAAGCCTTCTTAATAGCGGCTTCTTTCTTAGGATTAGCCTTATTAGCTTTGATTCTCTTAATGGACTCCTCAATGGCTTGGTCAACTTCATCGTCCATATCAACTTCGGCTTCCTTAACTTTCTTGCGGGATTCCTTAGTCACATCCCTGGACTCAGCCTTCACTCCACCATGGCGACCAAGCTCTTCATCTTCAAATTGGTCACCACCGAAGTCACCTTCGCCAGCACCCATTCCTTCGTCTTCGAAGCCTTCATCTCCCATGCCGTCATCAAAACCTTCTTCACCACCCATTTCATCTTCCATGGGAACGAGTTTATACTGAACACCACCGATTTCAACGGTAACGTCCTCAGCAACTTCCTCACCACCGCCGATATCCCCTTCCATGCCTTCATCTTCAAATTCAGCAGGAACATCATCAAAGCCCTCATCACCACCCATCTCAGGACCAGCACCCATGTCGGCACCTTCCATGCCTTCATCTTCAAAGCCTTCGTCCTCGAACCCTTCCATAACTTTGGAAATAGGTTTGCGGGTAGGTTTCTTAACTTCTTTCACTTTTGGATAATCTGTCTCAAGGGGGTCAGCACTCTTAGTAGTCTTCTTACCGGGTCCTAGAGCATCATAATTCTTCTTGAGGTCGCCGTTCTTGGCATACCCAGTGCTCTTGGCACCACCAGAAGTAGCTTCACCGGGGGCAGTTCGTCCATCCCAGCCAGCATTGAAATTGGCACCACTATATTTCTCCTTGAGCTTGGTACCTTCAGGAATTTCTCCTGACTCTCTCCACCACTCTGCTTGTTTGCGGGTGCGGATAGTAAACTTGTCATTAGCCATAATACTATATCTCCTTATAGATATTTGAATGTAGTTCTGTATTACTTTTGTAAAAGATTTCCGCTTTCCATATACAGTAAGGGGTCTTTTCGACATCTCAAGGCATGTATGCTTGGTGTCTTTGTTACATATTAGTAGATTGAACAACTTGTGTCCCTTAATTAGTGTAGGTGGGTGTTTGGAGGTTTGGGGGATTATTCTAGTAAAAACTTAAACTGAGGAAGTATAACTAATTATTAAAGGACTTTGAAGGTATGAAAGCGGTAACTAGGGAAACATTTGAGAATAGAGTCGAAATCACCCACGGTAAAGACAAATTTGACTTATCGGAGTTTGTACTAAAGGGTGTTGATACAAAAGGACAAGTAAAATGTAAAGTATGTGGGTTTGTATTTATGATAAGCCCCTACCAGCTAACAAACCGTCGTGGGGGCTGTAAGAAATGCTGGCATAGGGATATGCAAGTAAATCGCTCTCTTTCCTGGGGGGAATTTCTTAGAAGGTCTAAAGAAACATGGGGAGATAAAATATGGGACTATTCTGAAACAGAGTACACCTCTATTCTCCGGGTAGAAAGAATTATTTGTCCTAAACATGGTCCCTTTAATCAGTGCCTTTCTTCTCATCTCAAAGGTATGATTGGGTGTAAGGAATGCCTAAAAGACCACTTCAAAGAAAAATGGGATAAAACAACGCTACAAATCTTAGAAAAGTCTAAAGAGTTCAATAATTTCTCGGAGTTTAGAAAAAGTTCAATATACACTATTGCTCATGGACATGGGGTTGTAAAGGACATACAAAAATTGTTACCATCAACCGGAGGGGATAAATATAGAAGGTGCATATATGCCTATGAGTTTGAGGATAACCATGTGTATGTAGGTCTAACCTATAATATGGAAGAACGGCGAAAAGCTAGGTTTAAGACTAATTCCAGGGACTCAGCGTTCCTATATCTAAAGGAAACTGGGGTATCCTATCAAGTAAAACAGCTTACTGAGTACATATCTGCCCAAGAAGCGAGGTTAGAAGAAAATAACTTTATTGAATCATATCGAAGTAAGGGGTGGGTAATCTTAAACAAGAACTCTGGAGGTGGACTTGGGGGTTTTGGACTACAGTGGACAGAGGAAAAATGCCAGGAAGCAGTAAATAAGGTGAAAACATTTAAAGAACTAAGAGAACAAAACAAATCCGCTTATAGTTCTATTATTAGAAACGGTTGGCACTATATGCTGTCTACATTAGTAAGAGATAGGGCATGGATAGAGAAAAAGGTTAGAAAAGTACGATGTATTACTACTAATGTTGTGTATTCATCTCTTAGGGAAGCCAGCTTGGCAAGTGGTATATTAGCGCCAACAATACGGAACTGCGCTATAAAGGGTGCAAAAAATAGGTCTACACAAACATACTGGGAGTTTGTAAATGAGTAATACAACCCTATCTCCAGAGCAAATTAGTTCCATTAGTAATATAGACATGAATAAGGTTAGGCAAGCTATTACTTTTATTACTAGCAGTAAGGACTTAACGTCTTCACAGCAATCTACGCTATTAAATGAACCTTGGAGGGTTAATTTTAGAAGTCGGCCCCCTACTCCAGAGGAATTCTTAACAGTAAGATACATTGGTCCTGTTGCAGAGAATATTTATCCACGAATAAAACAGTGCTTTATGGAGTTCTTTGATGAAAACCAGCCCTATAGACATGCTGTTTTGGGTCCATTTATCGGTTTCGGCAAGACGTTGCTATCTAATCTAATCATGTTGTACATTACTGTACACCTTGCAATGATGAAAAATCCAAAAAAATACTTTGGTCTTAGTTCTCATACTACCTTAGCATTCGTGTTAGCATCATTTAACCTAGCAAAAAGCTCTGAGTTACTACGGGAGCCAATACAAAACATACTTGAGTCCTCGGAGTTCTTTGAAAGGTGCAGGACTAAAGAGGATATGGTAAGAAAAGAGAGGGAGTTCCAGAGACAAAGTGGTGAAATTACTAAAATATATTGGACTACTGCGTCTCCGGGAGGTATCTTTGCTTTCCAGTTCTCAGGAAACTTAGTATATAAGCTCGTATCCTCTACACATAACCTGCTCGGACTCACAATAGTAGCAGGAACCATGAGCGAGCTGAGCTTCTGGGTTCAGGCAGGCCGACCAGAAGAGGAGATTATGCGCTTCTACTTTGACCTTCGGGGTCGTATTTGGAGTCGTCTAAAGGGAGACTGGTATGGTCGCTCAATTCTTGACAGTTCGCCAAATTCTCTAGAAAATCCCGTGGACCAGTTTGTTCAGTTTGAATCAAAAAAGGACGAAACTAACTATGTAGTTACTGGTTCCCATTATTCATGGGTTGAAAGTGACTATTTAGAGGAGGAATTAGCCGATAGATTCCCTATTTTCAAAGGTTCATCGGGAAAACCCCCCATGATTCTAAGTTCTGCGGAAGGATATAACCCAGTAGACATTGAGTGGGTACCCAGAAGACAGAAGGGAGTAGATTTAGAGGGAATATATAGGTCAGACCTATATAAGGCACTAAAAGATATTTCTGGCATTCCCCAAGGAAACCTAGACCGTCTCTTTTATGATTATGAAAAAATAGAACAGTGCTTTATCCCCCAACTCAAGTCCCTCTATTACCCCATTCGGGCAGACAGTAAAATGTCCCCCTTTGGTTTAATATGGAACCAGATAAAAGACACTTTCTTTGTAAAGTCTGGTCACGGATACAAATTCTACTACAAACCATCAATACCTCGTGTGTTCCATATTGACCAATCCATTACTGGGGACACAACAGCCATTGCGATGGTACATGTTGAGAGAAAAGAACAAGTTATGGGTAGACAGTTTGATGCCAATAGGGACTTGGTTTATGTAGTGGATTTCTGTATTGAAGTACACCCTTTTGGGGGAAGAATCAATCTGGATGCCATTAAGGAATTCGTAATAGACCTGTATACCCAAGGAGGAGTTTCAATAGTCCAGGGTTCCTATGACACATTCCAATCCGAAGCCGCTATACAGTATCTTGAAAGAAATGGCTTAGAGATGGAAAGGGTTTCAGTGGATGAAACCATGGACCCCTATCTATTCCTGTCTCAATTAATAGAGCAAGGAAACCTAAAGACTGGACGAGACATCTTTTTCAAGAACAACTTGAAGTCTCTTCGTATAGTACCTACTAAGATATCCAAGAAGTTAAAAGTAGACCACTCTATGGGGGATACAATCAATCCCCAGGGTGCCGACTATACCTGGGAAACATCCCTAATAGGTATCAATGCAAAGGACGCCTCAGATGCAATAGCAGGAGCAATATATAATGCAAAGATGTTCTTGGCTAATGACGGAAGATGTTTGAGTCAGGTTTTTGATAGCTCGAATATAGTGATAACACCGGAGAAGGTTCAAGCTAAAGTTATGGGTTCTCTAAAAGAGATGGGATTTATCTTACCGACTGGTTAAGACTACATCCCATCCTTTATAAATCATTTACTTAAACTCAAATACTTGACCAGGAATAACAAAACCTGCAAGACCATCTTTCCTAGCCTGCTCTTGCCAGTTAACCGAGTTACCAAAGGCGTCCTTATGAAGAACAACATGGTCCCCATAGTGACTCATCCAAGTTTTTTTCTTGATTTCAGGGGTAAGCTTGGTGGCATTTGCCGAAGGGTACCCAGCATGTTCAGCATAAGTTGAATGTACACCGGACATAAATTTGATACAACCCCACTTATAGGGTTCAATACCCTGAGCCAGCAATTCCATAACCATCATACCATTAGGGTCAACTTCCTTTCCTGGCCAGGGTAGAGTAACCTTTTCACCATCTTGAATGGTGTCATAAACTTCAGTGCCTTCCGGGAACTTAAGATTTGTACCCGCAGTTTCGCAATCGGTGATAATAAAGGTAGCCTTATCATAGAAGTACATAACCTGCCGGGGCTGGAAGAACTGAGTATCCCCAGTAAGGAAGATTCTATGCTCACCTTTTTCCATGAAAAGACCATGGGCGCTCATAATAGTTGAACCTGTCATCACGTGAATTTGGCTCACGAGTTGCATATCCCAACCCTCGAAGTCCCAGTGCTGATTGTTAGCGATTGGGACTACTTGGAAGAACGTATCCAGGGTACCAACAAATCCTTCGTTAGTTTCCAATCCGAGCCTAAGAGCACCCCACAACTCATCCTTAAATGACTCTGCAAGATAAAGCTTTGGTGCATAGCTGGGGTCAGGAGCTTTGGACCAGTGAGTTGGCTTATTCTTCCAATCATACCTTCGGAGTCCCAGAGTACCAAGACCCCCAATGTGGTCATCGTGCCCATGAGTAATAAGAATAGAATCAACATCCTTCATACTCAAACCTTGTTTCTTCATAGCATGGGGATAAACATCCTTACCCATATCAAAGAAAAGTTTTCTCCCGTTCTCCTCAATCATAAAGCTTTGGTGATAAAGATAATCATTATCAGAAAAAGCACCTCCGCAACCGATTACTGTTATTTTAATGGCACACACTCCTTTGGGGACAACCCCATAACCAAAGATAAAGCGGATTGAGCTATTTGTCAACCCCACAGAAACAAAAAACCCAACCTTCTCAGATTGGGTCTCTAAACTAAGACAGGTAATTCTACTTCTTCTTGGAAGACTTCTTAGCAGGCTCTTGCATAACAGCTTCGGTTTCATTAGTAGCAACCACTACTTCCTCAACTACAACAGTAGTGGGAGTCTCATCGGGTAGGTCTAAACCTTCATCACCATTATCCATTACCGCCTCACTAAAGGCAATTTCCTCTACAACCGCCTCAGGCGTCTCTACAGCAGGCTCTTGCACAACAGTGGTAACTTCCGCCACAATTGGCGAGGGCTCACCAGAAACCTCTGGCGTGGTGTTATAGCCAAGAGCCACTAAGATGGCGTTGACAATCACTTCTTTACGGTCAGCATCGACATCCTTCCAACGAGCCAGTTCCTCACCCCGGAACAGTGAGGTATCCACAATGTATCCGTTGGCTTTAATAAACTTTCCTTCACTGGTGAGTTCAAACACAACTCCGGTTTGTCGAGCATCCAAATCAGTAATAATAGCAGGGCTAATCATATATATTTCTCCTTATGATTTTACCTATAATTAGTGAGGATGACTAATTAGGAACCCGAGGTAAAATTATGTCTGGTAATCCACTACAGCAGTCACGATATACTGTTGACATTGCCCAAGCTTCTACCTCTGGTGACGCCGTAATTACTACTACCTACGCCGATGATGGAGTAGCTAAGGGTTCATCATTTACTTTTGAGAAGAACATCAATATTAGCATTGGGGCAACAGTGTATGTTCTATTTGATTACAGCACATATACCCCAGACCCGACTAAGGGAGAATTTGGACAAGTATATGTTCTCCCACCATCTTTTGCCACTACCGCAGGACCGGTACTAGTAAATCTATATCGGGGAACTGACTACATTGGTGGTACACCTTTTCCAGCATATAATCCTAATATTACCGCTACCAAGACCGTGTGTGAGACAACCCTAACTATTAATCCTACCGGTACAGTTAAAGGAACACTTGCTCTTGAATACCTAGTGGGAGGCGACGGAACAAACCAAAATACTGCGTCTGGCTCCTCTACTGGCTTATCATTCTTCATAAGAGCTAATACAGGAAAAGCCCTAGTAGAGATTATTAATCAGTCTACTAAGGCTATTATCTTTCACTATGGACAGGTTCTCTACGAAATATAGCCTCGTTTAAGAACTTTTGGTCCAATAATAAACCATCCCAAGCCTGTTACCAGAAATACAATCCACCACCCCGGGTGTACGGGGGTGACTCCAAAACAACCCAAAATAATAGTCATAATCACCATGTCTACGCAGAACCCTGCCATAAGAATAAGCATATTAGCCACCTTACTATTTTATTACTCAAAGAAATCAACGACTTCTTGGCTGATAAACACAGTCTCATTATGGTCGGATACATCAACTGCTGTCTCTGACCTACAAAGGAGTGTAGCATTAGCATCATAAAGTGTCAAGAGGGTTTCTTTGGCACCCATACCTTTTAGAATGTCGTGCATGAATTTCTGGTCCATGTCCGTAAGAGTGGTAGAAAGGGTCAATTCCAAATCTCCACCGAATTCGCCTTTATTGGGGTCAAGGTCTGGACTGCTGTACCCATTTAGGTCATATACATGCCAAATCTTAATTTTGTTCATTTACTTTGTCTCCTTATCCACAGGTTTTGCATCGACAAATGCTTGGGCTACTTTCCAGATAACCTTCATTTCATCGGGGTATCTATTGAGAAATAATAATCCTGCATTGGCAATTACTCCATTAAGAATTGCGTTAGCTACTCCATACAGCTTTTGTTCCCCTGCATCTTTCATACCCTTATCAAGGAACTCTTTCTGGGTTATGGCTAAACGTGCTTGTTCTTCATTAGCCCGTTTGGTAGCCTCAATCATCTTATTATAAGTAACCATGTCCATCTGTTCTGTTTCTTTCCTAAGTTCGGGGTCGGGAAGATTATTTTGTGCATCATAATAACCTCTTTTATAACCAGCTTCCCATTCTTTCTTAAGATTATCTAATTGTAGAGCTTCTTGTGCAGAAAGATTAACAGATGTTGCTTTTTCGGGGTCTGTATCTTGCCTCGTAATAATGACTTCATACTCTTGTTCAAATTCCTCTGGTGAAAGCACTTTTCTAGTTTTTTCGTCCATAGTAATAATCCAATCGTCTTCTGTCAATACTCTAAATCCTATACCAGTAAGGATAACTGGTTTTTGTTCTGCCCTGGGCATGGCCTCACCTTTTTTAAAATAACCTATATAAGACCCGTCTAGTCCATAGCAAGTATACCCATCTTCCATTCCTGGTTGGTACTTAATTGCTTCTTTAGTTGCTTTACTTCGTATTTTCATTTAAGGTCTCCTTTTAATAACGGACACTTTGATGGAAATCCGTTTTTAATATCTTCTGTCCAAGAAATAATCATCTTCTCTTCAAATGTCTTCAGAGATGGGTGATTACAAATCATACACTCGCTATCTCTTCCAAAGTAAGGACAACAGTGAAAGCAGTGGTCGATGTCATATTCCTTAGCTGGGGTAACTACTCTCATATTACCACCTCAATATCTGTGTTAGCTTTAATATCTTCAATAACCTTTTCGACCTGTTCTTTAGTATAGATAGTCTTGGGATAAGCAATATCTTCCCAGATGAACCAGAAAAAATGTTTTCGTACAGTGTAAGCCCCAATAGATAGTGAGTACTCAAACCTGTAGCGTTTTTGTTTCATTTTTCTTCCTCCAAAATTTTCTCAATCTCTCTATACACCCAACTGGGCACCGCCATATCGTGTTCCAATCACACTCAATAGTTTCACAATCCCAATCTAGTCCTGTATAATAAGTCATAGGTCTACCACAAATTGGGCAGTCTTCAGTTCCTTCATCCATTGTTATACGTCCTTACCAATATCATTCATTTCGCTAACCTAGGGATTTTCCAGTCCCCAAGACTAGCCAACCGGTCGTTGCCAGTACGGAGAGTTCTATCGGCTTCGTTGTAACCCTTAATCCAGTAGAGACCACCATTAAATAAACCAATCCGAGTTTTTCCAGTATACTCCAGAACCTGACCAACAAAATCATTCGGGTCAAAGGTTTCGTTACCTACATAACCCATGCAGTCATTAGGTAGGAAATTCTTTGAAGGAGTAATCCCATTTTTACGTTCTATTCGAATCCAAATACCTCTTGGATAAGACCAGTCAATATGGTATTCGTAGTGGTCACTAGGAGAGTAGAAAGCTAGGCTCCAGCCATCATTCAATTTCTGTTTAATCATCACCCTGTCATTATGATTTAGAACATAATTAAGAGTGAAATCACCCTTAAGAAATAAACCTTCTGCGTTAGGGATATATACGGTTGAATGGATTGGTTCTTTGGGCTTCAACTGGAGTGTTATCATTTCAATACGAGGGTCCTCATTAACACAGGTAAACGAACCAGGAATTAGATGTTCTGGGCATTGGTCCTTGGCGGTTAATAATGTCATAAAAGAAGATAGAGGTTCTTTTTCTAAGCTCATCCAAAACCGCTAAAGAAACTGAGTCTTTGTTTAGCCATCTGTTTTACAATTGTATCTTCAAAAAGTTTAAGTAGCTTAATGTTTACTATCATTTCATGTTCTCCCCTGTACAAGATAACCTAATTACTTCTTATTGGCAAGAGGTGTTACAGCCACAATCTCCCAATAATAAAGATTATTTATATAATAGCAGTACTCTTCCTTAACCCGGACCCTTTCAAACCAGTATGTTGTATTCAGAAACTTTAGAGGAAAAATACACCAAATTGTCCTCTCTCTAATATCCCCCTCTACAGGATGACTAATAATCATTTCAATCCCTCCGTTAACTCCTGAATGAGTACTCTCTTCATAGACTGCCAATCGTTGATTTCGTGTTCTTCATTGAAATCATCCCACTCGTCAACAATCTCAGTAATTTTTTCTTTTAGATTTTCAGTGTTAGGAACAAGAAGCTCCATCCCACATTTCTTGCAAGTCACACTATCCCCCCATCCTCAAGTCATGAATGGTGCCAAATATGTTTCTTCTAGTCTTTTATCATTTGGTTGAGTAAAATGCCAATACCTTGCGTCTAAGAAGTTTGTGAGAAGGTCAGTATAACCCATATTAAATCTCGTTCCAGTCTTTACCGACCTTTTCAGCATCAAAGGGCTTAAGGCTACCCCTTCTGAACCACCCCTCAGTGGTACCGGATTTAATATAGAACAGGGTATTCTCATCTATTTTTGTGGGGTCATACTCCTCACTTTCTGCTCTGCCAATATGAATACTTCCATTTGCATGTAGAAATACTAGCTCTTTGTTCTTTGGTGACCAAGGTGGCGTAGGAGCATAATAGTATTCACCAATTTCAATCTTTCCTTCAAATTCTTGTGTTACACCCGGGTTTTCCCAATCCGAGTTTTTCCAAGAAACCATTCCGTGCTCATAAACAATACGGGCTCCTGTGGCTCCTGGGAATTTCTCCCAATCTGGAACAATAGCATCCTTAGCAGGAATCATTCCCTTACGTGCGGCATCCCAGCACCCTTTATACGTTTGTTCTGGGCAAGATTTCCACTCTTCAAATGTCATCATCTTATCTCTCATCTTTTAATACCTTCCTTTACTAGGATATCTCTTAGGCAAACGTTTCTTGGTTGTAGTTGTGGTAGTGTAGGTAAAATTACCATACAAGGGTAAGGGTGGAAAATAAGTATCTTCCTCTTGAAGCTTATTAACCTTGTTAGTCAGAGATTCAATTATTTGGAGTAGCTCTTTTACTTCTGCAACATGGTCGTAATAAAGGACAAGTGAGCCTGTTTCATGGGGGTCATAAGTAGCGTGTCCATCTTCTATGCTCCATCTCTGGACACTCGGCACCACTGGCACTTGGTTGGTGGGGAGAGTGGCTCGGAGTGTCTGAAAATCCAGAA
>JFJP01005310.1_pt1 | contig 44152 bp, 39 predicted proteins | sample 431651 | NCBI WGS metagenome assembly JFJP01 (sample SAMN02602958, study PRJNA72255) | Microbial mat metagenome, whole genome shotgun sequencing project. | biome: fresh water; feature: sink hole; material: water; isolation source: purple microbial (photo- and chemosynthetic) mats found in...
TTCGTACTTCCTAAGCCGGTGCGTGTCACATCGCCAAATTCAACCTGCGCTAGCGTGGGTCCGCTTGTCCAAACTAGCGTGGTGCGTAACAAGCGCATTGACCAGTGATGCGCCAGGACGCAAAAGGAAGCCTTGATGGTCGTCGTAGATCCAGCAATCAAGTGGCCGCTCGGCTTCACTGGTGTGAAATGCCAGCGAGGTTTTTCGCGCCGCACGTACCACATTGCAGCGTATGCGTACGGCGGACTCGAACTCCTGCACACTGGGAAACGCATGGGCAACGGGCGCCATCAGCATGGCCACCACCACCTCGCGGGTGAGGTCGTCTGGACGGCGCCATGTGTCGAGCTGCAGGGTCTGGCTGAGCGCGAGCGTGTTCAAGTGTGGTGCCCACTGATTGGCAGTTTGTGGCTTCAGATGCAGGCGCAATGTGAAACCATCCGACACGGGGGTGATTTCACGGTCGACGTGGGGCGCAAGATCCTGCAGGCCAAAGGCAGTCAGAACTTGCAGCGTGGAATGTGCAGCGGCTTGGTCTGCGGTCGCGCGAATCTGTACCCCGCACAGCCCCGGTAGATCTGTACTTTCGCAGTTCTGCATACTGGGCACCTTGCAATCAAACCGTCGGGCGGGCATTGCAGCGCTTTACCACTGCACGTGTTGAATTTCGCCTCGATCGGTAGCCACCAAGGCATGATCGCTTGGCAGTGGCACGACAGAGGGCCGTACAGGATAACCGAAAGGGATCTGTATTAGCTCTTGGCCCGACTGCTTGCCCAGTACGTGCAGTACGTGCCGCATGTCCAGGGCATACAGGTAGTCGTCATGAGAGGTCAACTCTGCCATCAGTGGACCCCAGTTGGCACTGGACTGGCGGTAGTTGTTGGTTTGGTGCCGCCAACGGACTTTGCCGGTCGCCACATCGATGGCGAAGACCCATCCTGTGGGGGACCAGAGGTAGGCAGTGTCTCCAGCTACGTGGTGCGAGTTGATGAAATTGCCGGCGTTGAAGGTCCACAAGACTGCTCCGGTGGAGATCGAAATGCCGTACAGGAGCTCCTTGTAGCTCCCGGCGACGAGGATGTCGCCACTGATGTGCAACTGACGCAGGTACTGCCACTCATGGCTGCGGTCGAGGGTCCAGAGCAAGCCGCCCGTCTCTGCAGACAAGGCGTACAGACGCCCGTTACCCGGGCCAAACAGCACGGTGCCGCCGGAGACTGTGGGTGCGTACGAAGTCAGTGTGTCGGGGGTACCTGCAAAACGCCACGCAACTTTGCCGCTGGCATTGTCGATCGCCAGCAAGTGGTGCCCATCGCCCATGAATGTCTGCTGCTCGGTGACCCAGGGCGTGCCCAACTGGACATCGGCGGTGTAATGCCACGCTGGTCGGCCGTCCGCCAATCCCCAGGCACGCATTTCTGCAAGGCTGCCCGAGAGAAGCAGGGACCCCGTGCTGCGCGGCCGAAAAACGGCTGGCAGCACCGAAGTGTGCGCAGCGCGCCAGACCATCGCGTGAGTCGTCGTATCAATCCTTCCAACGCTGCGGTCACCGGCGAAAAGGAGCTGTCCGTATTGGTGCCCCAAAGGTGCCAGCAGTGCACTGCCGCTATCCCAGCGGTGCAGTACCCGCGCAGACTGCACAGTGCGTGCCGGTGCAGCGTTTGCGGCCCAGGGTGACGCTCCAGCAGCGAGCAAAGCCGCCAGCACCTGGCGACGAGAAGGGCGAAGTGACGCCGCCTCTCCTAGTTGCACTTGGCTCCCTGTTTGATCCACTGCGACAGGATCGTGGTGTTGGGGTGGTCGCGGTTTTCGCCGGGGCTTATGCCTGGAGGCATGCGATCTTCTGCAAGGTGTTGCCACAGGAAGCTGAGCTCCGGCTTGCCGGGAATCACCACCTTGGTTGCTTTGTCCACGCCCTTGGCCACAGAGTCAGCGCCCAGCATGACGCCGGCATGGGTGCTCAGGTTGAGCTCGTGGAAACTGGGTGGTTCCTGGTTGGACATGTGGCAGGCGGTACAGGCCGGCGTGTCGGGTCCGAAGGCGTTGGCAGCGGAAAACAATGGCAGTACGTTCTTGTTGAAATGCTCGTCGTTCTTGGCGCCATCGGCAATCCACTTGGTGACCAGCTCAATATTGGGGCTATTGGTCGGGATGTGAAAGCCTGCTCCGAGAGGCATGCGGTTATTACGCAGACGGCGAATCAGCACGTCGCGTTTCGGATCGGTGCCTGCCACAAAGAGTTTGCGTTTGGGTTTTTCTGTGGAGCCCTCAATGATGCCTTTGCAAGTGGAAAGGTCCAGACCGCGGTAGCTCTTGCTGTTGTCCGTGGAGCTGTGGCATACGGTGCAAGCGACACCAGGGCCGAATGCGTTGGGCGTAGTCATCAGGGTATTGATGTACTCGTAGGAGATGGGAATATTGCGCTTCACGATCAACTCCTGCACACCACCGTCACCAGTTTCGGGACTGATCTTTCCGTCCTTGGCATCCTGTATGAACTGCTCGGCCAGGGTGCGCCGGTGAGTCTCTTCTGCCTGGGCGCCCGTGAAGGCAAACAAAGCGATCGCAGCAGCAGTAAATCCTGCCAGCGTTTGGCGCAAATGTGCACCTCGAATAACCAGATGGTTCATTGTTTCTCCTCTTTTTATAGCAAGGAGAAAACTATAGGTGCTCGCCGCCACCCGCTCCGTAGGTGTTTACGACTACAAAGTGTTACATCTCGCTCGAAAACGTCCAATCGACATTGGATACACGTGACTTGCGTCAATTCCTTGCCCTTGCGGCGTGTCTCCCGCTTTAACTGGCGCGCTTTCTAGGTACCCGTTTTGACGGCGTAGCCGACTGTTTTGCAGGGGCGGTTTTCTTCGCGCTCGATGGGGACGGCTTTGCGGCGACCGGCATGTCCACCGAGCCCGTGAGTTTGCAGGCCAGATCCATCACGCGCTGGGGGTCGACATTCAGGGTGTCGATCAGGAACTCGATGATTTCCGAACGCGGGTTGGACAAGGTGGGCTCGATCATCATCACCGCTGCGGAAATGGCCAGAGCGCGCTCTCGGCTCTTGGTGTCGGGCAGCATTTCTTCCAGCGCATTGAGCGCTTCGACCGGTGTCACGGCGATGATGCGCGCCTGCTCCTTCATGAGGCTCAGCCAGTTGGTGCCCAGCGCCTGGTCGCCCAGGGTATCGGCCGGCAGCTTGGCCAACAGCTTGGCCAGACGGAAACTGCGCCGCTCGAAAATTCCCACCGAGGACATGCCAGACAAAACAACGCGGCACACCGCTTCGGCAAAACCGCCGTGGTTGATATGTCCGAGAACAGTCGCACGGGTCAACTCAAGTTCGTGCAAGGCCCGCGTGCGCGCCACTTCAGAGTCCGGGGCGTCGGGTTTGAAGATCATGCCCAGGCCCTTGGGACCGTAGAGTTTGCGTGCCAGGTCGACGGCGGCGGCATCGCGCTTGTCGCGAAACTGGTTCAGGCTGGCGCTGATTTTTTCGTCGAGCAGGTGTTCGGCCTTGCGCATCGGGTGGTCGTCGGGCACGCTCACGCGTTCCGAGCGCGCCTTGCGGGCCAGTTCACGAATGAGTGGAGCCAACGGAAATGCGTCGGAGATCATTTGCCGCTGCATGCGCAGTGGGTGCATTTTGCCGATGGCGTCACCCATGGGGCGGGTGGCCATCAGCTTCACCCAGGGTCGCACAAGCGTTTTGTACAGCGTGGCGTTGAGTTCGGATACCTTGCTGATAGTGGAAAACAGGGCCTCTTCTTCGCGACCTTCGGGGTTGAGCGCCAGGATGTCGGCCATCTTGCGGTGTTCGTAGTGCACCGTATAGTCGCCGGGCTCGAGCTCTTCCCAGCGCATGGCCTCTTTGCCTGCCTTGGCCTCGAGCTTCATCTCGTATAGGCCGGGCGGCAGGCTCTCGATCACGTCCAGAGACGTGACAAGCTGGTCGTGTTCCTTGCGGGCGATATCGCCGCCCACAAAGATGCCCAGGTGCCCGACGCTTTCGTGCAACACGTAGATGATGGTGCGACCGGCGGCTGTGATGGCGCGCTCGTCGCCCCAAGTGTCAATGATCCAGTCCAGCGCTTGTGGAACCGGTGTGATGTTGTCGCCGTGCGAGGCAAACACGACCACTGGCGAAGTGATGTTGCGCAGGTCAATGTTCTTGTCGCCGTCACGTACCGTGCCACGTGCCAGCCGGTTGCCAACAAACAGGTTTTCCACGATGGCTTCTATTTCCGCGCCGGTCATGCGGAAGAAGCCACCCCACCATTTTTCGAACTCGAGGAATCGCTCAGCCTCGGTGTCGATGTTGGACCAGAGTTTGTAGTAACGGCTCCACAGCGTGTTTGCGGGGTTGAGCTTTTCGAAGTTGTCGACCAGGTGGGCGCCGTCGAACCGGTCGGCGCCCATGTCTGCGGTCATGGAGGCGAGCCAGGAGCCACCCAGGGCCGCGCCCGAATAACGCATGGGGTTGAGTGTGGATGCGCCTGCCCAGTACGACAGCGGAGCGCCCACGATCATGAGCGGTCCAAACAGTTCGGGGCGCGTGGCATTGAGCGCCATCATGGCCCAGCCGGCCTGGCAGTTGCCAATGACCACCGGCTTGGCTTTGCAGTCGGGGTGGCGTGCAATCACTGCCTCGATGAAGCGCGCCTCGGAATGCATCACGGTAAACAGGGTTTGCCCGTCTTCGGGCTGCGGCCGGAAAGTGATGAAGTACACGGCGTGGCCAGCGCGCATGGCGACGCCCACCTCCGAATCGAACTTGAAGCCGCCAATGCCGGGGCCGTGCCCGGCACGTGGGTCCACCACCACCACCGGGCGCAGTTTGGGGTTGACGGGCATACTCTCGGGTGGCAGCAGGTGCAGCAGTGCATAGTTGCAGGGCTGCTCCAGGGTGTGTCCGTCCATGACCATCTCGAAGTCGAACTTCAGCAGCGGGGGTGTCCCTTTGTCAAGGTGCTCGATGTAGGCATTGCCCCGATCGAGCAAGGTGTCCAGGAACAGGACCGTGCGCTGGGCAAAATCGGTCAGGTAGGCATCGCCCAACGGGTTGTTCGCAGCGGGTGCAGAGGTAGTGGTATTGCTATTGGCCTCGCGGCTCGGAGTCTTGTGCGCATTCACGGTGGCATCCCTTCGAGAGTCTTCAACGCAGGTCCCCGCCCAAAACGGTCTCGCAGAGACGACTGGAGGGGCATCGCAACCATGCTAGCAGTTCCACAAACGGATTGTTTGATGCAGCGCAGGGTCCGTGCAGCAGGTTCAATGGCAAACTTGACGTTTTCCACTGTTGTAAAGCGGCCTGCCATGGAACTCAAAAGCCTTCTGGACCAACCCAACAAGCTGCCCACCATTCCCAAAGTGGCCCAGCAGCTGATTACGAGTTTCAGCTCGGAAGATGTCTCGATCGACGAGATTGCGCAGCAACTGTCGGCGGACCCTGCGCTGAGTGCCAAGCTGTTGCGTCTGGCCAATTCGGCCTACTTCCACCTGTCGCGCACCATTGGCACCGTGGACGATGCGTTGCGCATGCTGGGCTTTGTGATGGTGCGCAACCTGGTGCTGGGCAACAGCATGGCGGCGGCGTTCCGCAATACCAAAGGCATGGACCTGCACCAGTTCTGGCGCTACAACCTGTACACCGCGTGCGCCGCGCGCTGGCTTGCCGGGCGTGAGGGCGTGAACGCCGATCTAGTATTTACCGTGGGGCTGATGCACGGTATCGGGCAGTTGCACATGCACGCCGGAATCCCTGCCGAAGTGGCCCCGCTGGACAAAAAGCTCAATGTGCTGGACAGTGGGCGAGCCGACCTTGAAAAACAGGTGCTCGGGTTTCACCATGGCGAAGTGGCTGCGGAGCTGGCCAGCCTGTGGAAATTTCCGAAACCGATCATCGAAGCCTTGCGTGACGTGCCCTCACCGATGGCTGCCAAGGAATTTTCGGAAACGGCCGGATGGGTGCACCTGGGAGCATGGCGCGCCCGCACCGATGTGCTGGTGATGAGCGAACAGCAGATTCTGGACAGCTATCCCGCCGCGGTGGGTAAGAAATTGGGATTGGATCCGAACTGGGCCCCCGCGCACGCCGCGCAGTTTCCCGGCCAGACCATTGCCACCATGCCCCCGCTCAGTGAGTTGACCGAGGGGCTGGATGCGATGCTGGAGTAGAACGGACATCCACGATCGGTTGGGGACAGAGCTAAAACTGATCCGGGTTTTTGCCTTTGAACGGGGCGTAGAAGGCCTTGATGGCTACCATGTCGGCTTCCAGGTCTCCGGTGGGGCGAAACATGGGGCCGATGCCGGTGATTTTCTGGTGGTAGTCCATGTAGGACATCACGATGGGGACCTGCGCCGCCACCGCAATGTAATAAAAGCCGGTTTTCCAGTAACGCACCTTGCTGCGTGTGCCTTCCGGGGGGACCACCAGTTGCAGTGGTCCGTCGGCCGCTTGTAGCGCCTCGGCCGATGCTGCAACCAGGTTGTTGGCTTTGGCGCGGTCTACAGGAATACCGCCCAGCCACATCATGAGGCCACGAAATGGCGGCTTGAAGATGGATTCCTTGCCCATCCAGTAAATGTTGAGCCGTAGTGCAAACGCCACCATCAGGGTGTAGGGCAGGTCCCAGTTGCTGGTGTGCGGCGCCGCGATGAACACGCTCTTGCCGCATTCTGGCGGCAGGCTGCCTTGCACCTTCCACCCGGTAACTTTGAGTAATGCGACAGAAAACAGTCGCAGCAGGGTGTTCACCACGGGGGTGTCGAAGATGGTTCTGTGCATGTTGTGCTCCAGTGTAATGCGCGAAGCCGCAGATCCGCGGCAGACCTCTGGTATCTTTGTCACATGCTTTACTACACAACCGTCGCCTTCCCGATCTATTTCAACGTGTCAGGCAGGACGCGGCGCAATTCGCAGATGTGTCACGCATGAAGAAGTTGCCTTCCGGCGCTTTTGCGCCTTGCCCGTGTGGCAGCGACCAGACCTATGGCGAGTGTTGCGGGCAGTGGCATGCAGGGCTGGCGCAGGGTGTGCATGCACCCACGCCCGAGGGGTTGATGCGCTCACGCTATAGCGCCTATGCCTTGCAGTGCCAGGACCCCGGTATGGGCGAATACCTGCTGGCTACCTGGCATGCGTCCACCGCACCGGGCGAGATGGAGCCCAACCCATTTGTGCGCTGGACAGGTTTGGAGGTGCAGCACAGCGCCAGTTCTACCGATGCCGGTGTTGTGGAGTTCACCGCCCGCTTCAAGGAAAACGGCCGCGCCGGCCAGATGCACGAAACCAGCCGCTTTGTGCGGGAAGAAGGGCGCTGGTATTACGTGGATGGGGTGGTGGGCGAAGACCGTTAGCGCTGGGGTTTAGCTGAGGTGTTTGCCGGCAATGCCTGCCAGCGCGAACATGTTGACGGCATCAGCCTCCAGCACGGGGTGCAGCTTGGCATCGGCCAGGATGGTGCGCTTGTCTTTGGGGTCCTGCAGGTTATTGGCCTTGATGTAGTCCCACAGCTTTTTCATCACTTCGGTGCGCGACACCAGTTCCGGCCCGATCACCGCGGCCAGTGCGGCGCTGGGTGTCTTGCCGCTGGCAGTTGTGGTTTTGCGCGGCGCCTTGGGTGGGGTGGCCTTGGCCGTAGTGGTTTTGCTGGCAGCTTTTTTTGCAGGTGCTTTCTTGGCTGCAGCGCCCGTGGAGTCTGCGCGAGCAGCTCCTGATTTTGTAGCGACTGTGGCTTTTGCAGCCGCTTTGACAGCGGGCTTGCGGGGCGGGAACTTGGAGGGCGCGAACTCAAAGTTCACCTTGCCCGCCGCGGGGTCCCAGGCCAGCATGGCCTTGAAGGTACGCCGTGTGCGCATGCTCACAAACTTTTCCAGCATATCGGTCTTGCCGGTGGCCAGCAGCTTTTGCATTTGCGCACGCTCGATGGGCTGCTGCAGGATGATCTGGCCACTCTTGAAATCACAGCTCGGCGTGGGGTGGGCATGGGTGGGCACCGAACGGTCACAGATGTAGTTCTTGCCGTGCTCATGTACTTGACCGCCGCACTTGGGACAGGTACCCAGCGACTCCTGGCCGCTGAAGTCGATGATTTCGCCCGACTCTTCTGCGGCCTTGTCGTCGCCAAAGTCAAATTCAAGCTTGTAGTTCTTGGTGTCTTCGTCAAACTTGATGACCATCTCGGCCACAAACGGCCAGCCGGCTTTGGAGCGAAAGCCATCCAGCGGGCCAATGTGCCGATCTGCCAGAAACTGCTCCACTTCGGCGGGCTCAAAGGTGCGGCCGGCGGGGGATTTGCCGAACGAAAAGCCGCAGCCGTCCTCGCTGCCGGTCTTGCCGGTGCAGGTGTAGCGGCGGTAGTTTTCCTTGACGATGCCGCCGCAGTTGGGGCAGGGCGCCTGCAGGGTGGCATAGTCGCCTGGGATCGTGTCGCGGTCGTACTCCTTGGCCTTTTTGACCATGCGCTCAGTCATCGCGGCTATCTCGGCCATGAAGGTGGTGCGCTGCAACTTGCCCTGTTCCATCTGGGCCAGCTTGTATTCCCATTCGCCGGTGAGCTCGGCTTTGGAGAGTTCTTCGACGCCCAGCCCACGCAGCAGCGTCATCAACTGGAAGGCCTTGGCGGTCGGGATCAGTTCCCGGCCTTCGCGCAGCATGTATTTTTCGGCGATCAGACCTTCGATGATGCTAGAGCGGGTGGCCGGGGTGCCCAGGCCTTTCTCCTGCATGGCCTCACGCAGTTCGTCGTCTTCCACGGTCTTGCCAGCGCCTTCCATGGCACCGAGCAGGGTGGCCTCCGAGTAGCGCGCCGGGGGCTTGGTTTTGAGAGACTTGGGGTCTACAGGATCGCCCAAGACTTTTTCATTTGGTAGTACTGGCACCAGGTTCTGCCCCTTGTCGCCGTCCTTGGCGTCTGCCACCTCTTCGGCGGCCTCCTTGCCGTAAATCGCCAGCCAGCCCGGTTTGACCAGCACCTTGCCTTCGGTCTTGAAGCTGTGTTGTGCAGCGACAGTAATGCGGGTGGTTACCTGGTATTCGGCGCTGGGGAAAAACACGGCCATAAAGCGTCGCACCACCAGGTCATAGACCTTCTGCTCGGCTTCTGACAGACCGTGGGGCGCCTGCAGCGTGGGGATGATGGCGAAGTGGTCGCTGACCTTCGCATTGTCGAAAATGCGCTTGCTGGGTTTGACATACGCACCCTTGACCGCCATGGCCGCGAACGGTGCCAGATGCTTCATGCCACTGTCGGCCAACATGCCGAACGTGTTCTTGACCACTGGCACATAGTCTTCTGGCAGGTAGCGCGAATCGGTACGTGGATAGGTGAGTGCCTTATGGCGCTCGTACAGGCTCTGGGCAATGGATAGCGTGGTTTTGGCCGAGAAGCCAAACTTGCCATTGGCCTCGCGTTGTAACGAGGTGAGGTCAAAAAGCAATGGCGAGGCCTGCGTGGTGGGCTTGCTTTCCTCAGTCACGGTTGCCTGTTGACCACGCACGGCAGCGGCAATTGTCTCGGCTTCACGGGCAGACCAGACGCGGTCGGCCTTCTTTTCCGCATCGTCTGCGTCTTTCTTCCAGGCCGGGTTAAACCACTTGGCCGGGTATTCGCCTGCCTTGGCATTAAACGTGGCGTGGATTTCCCAGTAATCGCGACTGACAAACTTGCGGATCTGTTCTTCGCGCTCGACCACGACGGACAGCGTCGGCGTCTGCACCCGGCCGACGGTAGTCAGAAAAAAGCCGCCATCGCGCGAATTGAACGCCGTCATGGCACGTGTGCCGTTGATGCCGACCAGCCAGTCGGCTTCGCTGCGGCAGCGCGCCGCATCGGCCAGGGGTTGCATCTGCGCATTGGTGCGCAGGGCGCCAAACCCGTCACGAATGGCCTGCGGGGTCATTGACTGCAGCCACAGGCGCGACACCGGTTTGCCGAGCGGTTTGGCTCCGCCCGCGTATTGCTCAATCAGGCGAAAGATGAGTTCACCTTCGCGCCCGGCGTCACAGGCGTTGACGATTTTGTCCACGTCCTTGCGTTTGGCCAGCCTCACTACGGCGTTCAGGCGGGTCTTGGTCTTGTCGACGGGCTTGAGGTCAAAGTGCGGTGGAATGACCGGAAGGTTGGCAAAGCTCCACTTGCCGCGCTTGACGTCGAACTCTTCGGGTGCCTGAATTTCCACAAGGTGGCCCACCGCGCTGGAGACGACATAGCTCTCGCTCTCGAAATATTCGTCGTGTTTTTCAAATTTGCCCGCGGTCGGCGTAAGGGCTCGCACAATATCTTGCGCGACCGACGGCTTTTCGGCGATGACCAGTGTTTTGTTCAAGACTTCGATTTTCATCTGACTACAATCCGTTTCTCGCGTGCGCGCAGGCGCACACGCATACGTGGGCGCGCACACGCACGCCCATACGGTTCACCATACCAAATTTTTGAGTCATTTTCTGACGTCCGGATGAGAAGGAACAACCGTGAGCAAAACCATGCCCCGTGGCGACAACCGCAAAATTCAAACCCGTCGCTCGGGCATCCACGGCAAGGGGGTGTTTGCGTTGCAGGACATCGGCGAAGGCGAAACCATCATTGAGTATGTGGGTGAGATCATTACCTGGGAAGAAGCGCAGGCGCGCCATCCGCACGACCCGAAGGACCCCAACCATACGTTTTACTTTCACATCGACGAAACCCATGTGATTGACGCCAAAGTGGGTGGTAATTCTTCGCGCTGGATCAACCATTCGTGCGATGGCAATTGCGAAGCCGATGAGGTGGATGGGCGCATCTTCATCAAGGCGCTGCGCGACATCGCTCCCGGTGAGGAATTGAATTACGACTATGGGCTGATGCTGGAAGAACGCTATACGAAGAAGCTCAAGGCCGAGCATCCCTGCTGGTGTGGTGCCCCAAACTGCCGTGGCACGCTGCTGGCGCCGAAAAAGTGAAACACCCCCGTGGCGGCTGTCGCCGCCTTCCCCCTTGCAGGGGGCAACGCCAGTGGTCCGGCGGAGCCGGTCCCACGGCATTTCTGGCAGATGCCATTGCATACCGCTCGGAGTGTGGGTGATGATCTGGCCGGCTGAGGCGATTTGGGAGGCCGTTGAGCCCCGGTTGCCGGGGTTTACGGTGGAAGTGCTGCCGGAGGTGGATTCCACCAATAGCGAATTGATGCGTCGCGTGCGCGCTGGTGATACTGCGCCGGTGCTTCTGGTGGCAGAGCACCAAACCGCAGGACGGGGCCGCCTGGGGCGCACCTGGGACAGCGCCAATCGGTCGGATCTGACCTTTTCTTTGGGCATGCCTCTGGCACCACACGACTGGTCGGGCCTGTCGCTGGCGGTGGGCTTGTCGGTTGCGGAGAGTCTGCACCCTGCGCTGAAATTGAAATGGCCCAACGACGTGTGGTTGGATGGGCGTAAGTTGGCGGGCATCCTGATTGAAACCGCCAGCATGGGCGGCCAGCGATTTGCCGTCATTGGCATCGGGGTCAACATGACCGTGCGCAATGAAGAAGGCCTGCGCACGCCACCGGCAGCGCTGGACGAAATCTTGCCAGGCATGGACGCTCCCCGGGCGCTGGCGACCATCGTGCCGGATCTGGTGCGGCAGATTCAGCGCTTCGAGGTGCAGGGTTTTGCGCCACTACGACCGGCGTTCGCGTTGCGCGACCATTTGCTGGGGCGTGAAGTGCTATGCAGTGACACCACCGCAGGCGTGGCGCACGGGGTGGATAGCACGGGTGCCTTGCTGGTGCATACTGCGGCGGGTGTGAAAAAGATAACCAGTGCGGAGGTCAGCGTTCGACCGACACCACCGCGCGCCGAGAACACTCACTGAACCTATGTTGCGATTGCTGGTGCTGGCGCTTATTTTTGCCAACGGGATCTTCTTTGCCTGGAGCAACGGGTTGTTGCGTGCCTATGGGTTTGGTCCGGTGCAGCAGCGGGAAGCCTACCGCGTCGAACAGCAAATCAGACCTGAAGCGCTTCGCATCCTGACCCCTGCGGAATTGAAGCGCGCCGAGGCCCAGGCGCAGGCGGATGCGGCTCCCAAGGAGTGTTTGCAGGCCGGCCCCTTTGATGACACACAAGTGGCGGCATTGCGCAGGGCACTAGAGGGCGCACTGGGACATTCGGGCTGGCAGTTCGACGCGGTGGTGGTGCCAGCGCGCTGGATCATCTACATGGGCAAATTTGCCAATGCCGAAGGGCTGGCCAAGAAGCGCGGCGAACTGCAAGCCATGAATCTCACACCGCATGGGCTGACCAATCCGGCGTTGGAGATCGGTTTGTCACTCGGATCTTTTGACAACCAGGCGGCTGCCACCACCGAACTCAATCGGCTTGCCGCGCGCGGGATTCGTACGGCTCGCGTGGTGCAGGAGCGAGCCGAGGGTCGCGCCAACCAGCTCAAGTTGCCCGCAGTGAGCGAAAACCTGAAAGCGCGCTTGCAGGAGATCAAGCCCGCGATGGCCGGCAAGCCCTGGGCCGCCTGCGTCGGTTGATCGCTCGGGCGCAGCCGCTCAGTCGGTGTCGCGTGCGCTGGCAAAGCGCACGGTAAAACAGGTTCCGGGGGGGATTTGGCCCGGACGGCTGTCATCGACCGATACGGTGGCATGGTGTTGGCGGGCGATCTCCAGCACGATGGGTAGCCCCAGCCCCGAGCCATCGGCCTCCGTACCCAGGACCCGGTAAAACGGCTGAAAGATGAGTTCCCGCTCGGCGATCGGAATGCCGGGGCCGGAGTCTTCCACCTGCACCACCAGCACTTTGCTAAAGGGGTCTGACAGAACGCGTGCGGTAATCATTCCGGATCTTGCGGCACTCGACGGGGTGTAATTGATCGCGTTGTCGACCAGGTTGCGAATCATTTCTTTCAGCAACGTTGCGTTGCCCTGCAGTGTGAAGCCCGCAGTGCCCGGCTCGGGCCCTTCGTAGCCCACGTCAATATGCTTGTCCATTGCGCGGGGCACACAGTCGCGGATGACATCCATGGTGAGGTCGGCCAGATCACAGGTTTGGTGGCTCATGACGGCGTTGCTGCTCTCGGCACGCGCCAGCGCAAGCAACTGGTTGACGGTGTGCGTGGCGCGGATGCTGGAGCGCCCGATCTGGCGCAGTGACTGCTTCAGGTCTTCGGCGCTGGCATTTTCCCGCTGTGCCAGATCGGCCTGCATGCGCAAGCCAGCGAGCGGGGTTTTGAGCTGGTGCGCTGCGTCTGCGAGAAAGCGCTTTTGCGTGGCGATGGAGTCTTTCAGACGCAACAGCAAGTCGTTGACAGACGACACCAGCGGCGCCACTTCCATCGGCACGGCATCGACATCGAGCGGGCTCAAGTCGTCGGGGTTGCGCGCACGGATACGTTCTTCCAGGTGGTTGAGGGGCTTGATGGCCTGCACCAGCGCCAGCCACACCAGCAGCACTGCCAGCGGCAAAATGACAAATTGCGGCAGCATCACGCCCTTGACGATCTCGGTGGCCAACACCGAACGCTTGTCCATGGTTTCAGCCACTTGCACCAATGCCGGCTTGCTGTTGGGCAGTTCCAGCTTGACCCAGGTGTAGGCGACCTTGATGGCCGACCCGCGGAACTCATCGTCGCGTATCCGCACTTCACCGTAGACGATTTTTTCATCTTCAGGAGGCGATGGCAGTTCGCGATCGCCACTCAGGTACTCGCCGCGCGTGCCCAGCACCTGGTAGTACACATTGTCGGCGTCATCCGCGCGCAGCAATTCGCGCGCTGGCAGCGGCAAGACAAATTGCGCCTGCGACTTGTGAACGGTGATGAGTTGGGCCAGCGCTGTCACGTTGTATTCCAGCGCGCGGTCAAACGGTTTGCCGGCGATACCCTGCGCTACCAGCCACGTGAGCACCAGGCTGACCGGCCACAACAGCAGCAAAGGCGTCAGCATCCAGTCCAGGATTTCCCCGAACAGACTGCGCTGTTCGTGCTGGAAAATCTTCACCACCCCCGAAGCGCCTTCGGCGCCTCCCCCTCAAGGGGGCGCCACCAGCGGCTCGGCAAAGCCGGTTCCGCGGTGGCCCTGGAGTCCGGTGCGGGTGCAACCGTCATCCGGGGATTTTTTCCAGGCAATAGCCCAGCCCCCGCACGGTAGCGATTCGGATGGGACCTTTTTCAATCTTCTTGCGCAGACGGTGGATATACACTTCGATGGCGTTGTTACTCACCTCCTCGCCCCATTCACACAGCCGCTCAACCAAATGGTCCTTGCTGACAAGTCGACCGGCACGCTGCAGAAGCACTTCCAGCAAGCCCAGTTCGCGAGCTGACAATTCCACCATCTTGCCGTCAATGGTGGCGACGCGGCCGGCCTGGTCATAAATCAGGGGGCCGTGTTTGATGGTGCTGCTGGATGCGCCCATGCCACGGCGCACCAGGGCACGCACCCGGGCCTCCAGTTCCTGCAGGCTGAATGGCTTGGCCATGTAGTCGTCCGCACCATAGTCAAGTCCTTTGACCCGCTCTTCCACGCTATCGGCAGCAGTCAGAATGAGTACCGGCAGCGATGAGCCGCGGCCACGCAATTTTTTGAGTACGTCCAGACCGTGCATCTTGGGCAAGCCCAGATCCAGAATGAGCAGATCGAACTCGGTGTTGGTCATGAGTGCGGCGTCCGCCTCAGAGCCACTGGCTACATGGTCCACCGCAGCGCCAGCAACACGCAGTGCGCGCAACAGGCCGTCAGCAAGTACCTGGTCGTCCTCGGCGATCAATATCCGCATGCTTGTCTCTCCGGTTGTTTTTCAACATTCTAGGCGTGTGCCAGTGCTGATTCTCATTGTCCCGCATAGGCTTCGAGTCCCAGGGCGATCACCGTGGCGACTTCAGAGCTCACGGCATCGCGCATTTCAGCCTCAGTCTGCGCGACTGCTTCCTGGTAAGCGTTGAGCCAGGCCAGCCCGATGGCGGTGAATTCGATGCGACGCGCCCGAGCGTCGAGCGGGTCGGATGCGCGTTGCACCATGCCCCAGGCCTCGCACTGTGTCACCAGTGCGCCCATGGCCTGCTTGGTCATTCCTGCGCTGTGCGCGAGCGCCGCCAGACGTGTGCCGTGCCGTGGAAGATGGCGCGTGATGTGCAGATGGGCCGCCCCCACTTGCGCACGCGCGACAAGGTTGGAGAGCCCCAGCGGTACCGCGGGATCTTGTGCCATCAGCTGCAGCACACGCTTATCAAAGCGTTCCAGGGCCAGGCGCAGCCAATGGCCGAGGTGATTTTGGCGCCAGGATTCTGTGTCTTTTGGTGGTGGCATGGATGGATGTAAATAGTAATGCAAACTGACTAAAAAATGTGTTTACTATTTCTGACATGGCGCGTTAAACTACTGTTCAAGCATCCAGCCTGTATTTAATACCAACTGGTTGCAGGACGTTAACCCATTGATATTGAAGGAGATTTTCATGGATGCACCGGTAAAACCATTGGTAGTCAACAGCGAAAAGGCAAAAGCCTTGCAGGTGGCCCTGGCCCAAATCGAGAAGCAATTTGGTAAAGGGACCATCATGCGCCTGGGTGAAGGCGAAGTCATTGAAGACATTCAGGTGGTGTCTACCGGCTCGTTGGGGCTGGACATCGCACTGGGTGTGGGCGGTCTGCCGCGTGGTCGCGTCATTGAGATCTATGGCCCGGAGTCGAGCGGCAAGACCACGCTCACTTTGCAAGTCATTGCCGAGATGCAAAAGCAGGCTGGCACCTGTGCCTTTGTGGATGCAGAGCACGCGCTGGATATCCAGTACGCCCAGAAGCTGGGAGTCAACCTGCAAGATTTGCTGATCAGCCAGCCCGACACCGGCGAGCAGGCGCTGGAAATTGTGGACAGCCTGGTGCGCTCGGGCGCGGTCGACCTGATTGTGGTCGACTCCGTGGCGGCACTCACGCCGAAGGCCGAGCTCGAAGGTGAAATGGGCGACAGTCTGCCGGGCTTGCAGGCGCGCTTGATGAGCCAGGCCCTGCGCAAGCTCACAGCCCACATCAAGAAGACCAACTGCATGGTGATTTTCATCAACCAGATCCGAATGAAGATCGGTGTCATGTTTGGCTCGCCTGAGACCACCACCGGCGGCAATGCGCTGAAGTTCTACGCTTCAGTTCGTTTGGATATCCGCCGCACCGGCACCATCAAGAAGGGCGATGACGCCATTGGCAACGAAACCAAGGTCAAGGTGGTGAAAAACAAGGTGGCGCCTCCCTTCAAGACGGCCGAGTTTGACATCCTGTTTGGCGAAGGTATCAGCCGGCACGGCGAAATCATCGACATGGGGGTGAACGCGCACATCATTGAGAAATCCGGGGCCTGGTATGCCTATCAGGGCGAGAAGATCGGCCAGGGTCGCGATAACGCGCGTGAGTTTTTGCGTGAAAACCCCGAACTTTCGATCGAAATCGAAAACAAGGTGCGTGACTCGCTGGGAATCCCGCTGTTGCCCGTGGCAGAGGCAGAAGCCAAGACCAAAGGCAAGAAGGCAGACAAAGCCGACAAAGCCGAAAAATCTGAGTGAAAAGTGCCTCTAGCGCCCGCTGAGAAAGCGCGAGCAGCTATGAAAAATATAGCGTTTTCCGAGTATCCAAGGATCGGCTTGTGGTGACCCAGACCTTGTCTCTGACCGGGCGGGCTTTGCGCCTGCTCAGCACGCGAGAGCATTCGCGCGCTGAGCTGGAGCGCAAGTTGGGGCGCTTTGAAGAAGAGGCCGGTCAGCTTGCCAAAGTGCTCGACGCGCTGGCAGCCAAGGATTTCATCAATGAGGAGCGCGTGGTGGAGTCGGTGCTGCACCGGCGCGCCGCCAAGCTCGGTGCTTCACGCATCAGGCAGGAGTTGCAGTCCAAAGGTTTGGCGCCCGAAGCCGTAGCACAGGCAATAGACGAATTGCGCGGGAGTGAGTTGGAACGTGCCCGTGAGGTATGGCGCAAGAAATTTGGACAAGCGCCTGTGGATGCGGCACAGCGTGGGAAGCAAATGCGGTTTTTGGCTGCGCGCGGGTTTGGGGGCGAGACCATCCACAAGGTGGTTTCGGGTGGCGACGACTAGACTCAGGGAGGCTTTTTTTGCCCGCCCGCTGACGGCACGGGGTATGCGTTTTGCTCCGTGTCCCCCGCCCTTCGGGCTCCTCCTTTACCTGCGCAAAACCCATACCCCGCACCATCGCTGGAAATGTGGCGCCAGCAGGGAAGTCCAGCGATACTGAAGCGCACACTATCGGAGAACCGGCAGGGCGGTGCGATTTGCGCAGGTAAAGGAGGAGGGCCCTCACGGCCCGGGGGACACGGAGCAAAACGTACCGCCCTGCCGGTCCGAAGCAAGCGAACCTGCGGCTTTCAAATCCCCAACATCAACTTCAAATTCTGCACAGCAGCCCCCGATGCGCCCTTGCCCAGATTGTCCAGACGTGCCACCAGCACGGCATGACCGGCTTCCTCGTTGGAAAAAACACGCAGTTCCATCTTGTTGGTGTCGGCCAACGCCACAGCGTCGAGCTTGAGGTCTGGCGTGGCGGGTTCCACAGTCACCCAGGGACTGCCTGCGTAGTGATTTGCTAGAGCCTCGTGCATCTGACGTGCGCTGGGCCGACCGGGCAACATGTCCAGATGCAGGGGCAGTTGCACCAGCATACCCTGCCTGAAATTGCCCACTGACGGGACAAACAAAGGGCGGCGGGTGAGGCCGGTGTAGCGCATGATTTCGGGGATATGCTTGTGCTGCAACCCTAGCGCGTAGAGCTCCATCGCTGGCGCTTTGCCGCTTTCGTACGCTTCAATCATGGCGCGCCCACCCCCTGAATACCCACTGATCGATGGCAGGCATACCGGGAAATCTGCCGGCAATAGCCCTGCGTCGACCAATGGACGAATCAGCGCGATGGCGCCGGTGGCATAGCAACCAGGGTTTGCCACTCGTTGCGCCTGACAAACAGACTCACGCTGCCCCGTGGCCAACTCGGGAAAGCCATAGACCCATCCAGCCGCCGTGCGGTGTGCTGTGGAGGCGTCAATGATCTTTGGGACCAGGCCGCCAGAACCACGGGGCAAGCTGTCGATCATGGCAACCGATTCCACCGCGGCATCGTCATGCAGGCACAAAACCACCAGATCCGCCTGAGTCATCAAGTCGCGCTTCGCCTGCGGGTCTTTTCTGCGCGCCGCGTCAATGCTGAGTAGTTCGACCTCCACCAGACTTTGCAGACGCTCACGAATTTGCAGGCCCGTGGTACCGGCTTCGCCATCAATAAATATTTTCTTCATGTGATTCCCTGTCAGTGGGTGGGAGCCGAGCTTCAGAGGCCTATGCCTGTAAGACTGGCACAAGATTTGTGCGTTGCAACATGATACATTTCCCGGTTGATGTGTCCAGTGCCGCGGTCGTGAGCCTCTGAGCTTGTGCTGCGGTGAAGATTGTTCAGCCAAAGCAGAGTCGCCATGAAAATTCACGAATACCAAGGCAAGGAAATCTTGCGTCAATTCGGCGTACCGGTGCCCCGTGGCATCCCCGCCTTCACCGTGCAGGAAGCCGTGGAAGCGGCTCAAAAGCTTGGCGGCCCCGTGTGGGTGGTCAAGGCACAAATTCATGCCGGTGGCCGCGGCAAGGGTGGTGGCGTCAAAGTTGCCAAGAGCATTGACGATGTAAAACGCCTGGCAGGCGACATTCTGGGCATGCAGCTCAAAACCCACCAGACCGGCCCTGAAGGCCAAAAAGTGCGCCGCTTGTACATCGAAGATGGTGCCGATATTCAGAAGGAATATTACGTGTCCGTAGTAACCGACCGCGCGTCGCAAAAAGTGGCATTCATCGCCTCCAGCGAAGGCGGCATGGACATTGAAGAAGTGGCGCACTCCACGCCTGAGAAGATCATCACCGAATTCATCGACCCGCTGACCGGTCTGGGTGATGCGCAGGCGAAGAAAATTGCCGACGCCATTGGTATGCCAGCAGGCTCCACTGCCCAAGCCACAGATATTTTCCAGAAGCTCTACAAGTGCTACATGGATACTGACGCCTCTCTGGTAGAAATCAATCCGCTGAACCGCGACAGCAAGGGCAACGTGATTGCTTTGGACGCCAAGTTCAATTTTGACGCCAACGCGCTGTTCCGCCACCCTGAAATCGTGGCTTACCGTGATCTGGACGAAGAAGATCCGGCCGAAGTGGAGGCTTCCAAGTTCGACCTTGCCTACATCAGTCTGGACGGTGATATCGGCTGCCTGGTGAATGGTGCTGGTCTGGCAATGGCTACGATGGACACCATCAAATTGTTTGGCGCAGAACCAGCCAACTTCCTGGACGTGGGCGGCGGTGCCACCCCCGAGAAGGTGACAGAAGCCTTCAAGATCATGTTGAAGAACCCCAAGGTCAAGGCCATTCTGGTCAACATCTTCGGCGGCATCATGAAGTGCGACACCATCGCGACCGGCGTGATTACAGCTTGCAAGGCGGTGAACCTCTCAGTGCCACTGGTCGTGCGCATGAAGGGTACCAACGAAGAACTCGGCAAGAAGATGCTGGCCGAGAGCGGCCTGCCCATCATCAGTGCCGACACCATGGCCGAAGCGGCCCAAAAAATTGTCGCAGCGGTCAAGTAAGGCGGAGTACGAACATGTCTATTTTTATCAATAAAGACACCAAGGTCATCACCCAGGGCATTACTGGGAAAACCGGTCAATTCCACACTGAAAAGTGCCAGGAATACGCCAATGGCAAGAACTGTTTTGTGGCTGGCGTCAACCCCAAGAAGGCTGGCGAGTCGATCTTCAATATCCCGATTTTTTCTTCAGTGAAAGAAGCCTCGGCGCAAACAGGTGCCACCGTCTCGGTGATTTATGTGCCACCTGCGGGCGCTGCTGCGGCCATTTGGGAAGCGGTCGAAGCCGATTTGGACCTGGCAATTTGCATTACGGAAGGCATTCCAGTGCGCGACATGCTGGAAGTGCGTAACCGCATGAAAGCCAAGGAACTTGCTGGTGGCAAGAAGACGCTGCTGCTTGGCCCCAATTGTCCCGGACTCATCACGCCGGAAGAAATCAAGATCGGCATCATGCCGGGGCACATTCACCGCAAAGGTCGGATTGGGGTGGTTTCCCGCTCTGGCACCCTGACCTACGAAGCGGTGGCGCAGTTGACCGAGATCGGCTTGGGGCAGTCGTCAGCAGTCGGTATTGGTGGTGACCCTATCAATGGCCTGAAGCACATCGACGTCATGCGCGCCTTCAACGACGATCCGGATACCGATGCTGTCATCATGATTGGCGAAATTGGTGGACCCGATGAGGCCGAGGCAGCGCGTTGGTGCAAACTCAATATGAAAAAGCCCATCGTGGGCTTTATCGCCGGGGTGACGGCACCCGCCGGTAAGCGCATGGGACACGCGGGCGCCTTGATCTCTGGTGGGGCCGATACAGCGGACGCCAAGTTGGCTGTTATGGAAGAGTGCGGTTTCAAAGTCACTCGCAATCCGTCAGAGATGGCAAAACTGCTGAAAGCCATGCTATAAAAAACGGCCGCAGCAGCGGGCTGCAGTTATTTTTCTGAAAAAGCCGGGTTTCCTGAGGGACAATCCGGCTTCTGCTTTTGTGGGCCGCGCCCCGCACACTTGGGAATCACCGTGGAAGAATTTCTCACCGCACACTTCTGGATTGCTGTCGGTCAAATCATCATGATCGACATTTTGTTGGGCGGAGACAATGCAGTCGTCATCGCATTGGCTTGCCGTCAGCTACCTGATAATTTGCGCACCAAAGGGATATTGTGGGGAACTGCCGGAGCTATTGTGCTGCGGGTCATACTGATTGCGTTTGCACTGACATTGCTGCAGTTGCCCTATCTGAAATTGGTTGGGGCGGCGCTTTTACTCTGGATCGGGGTAAAACTGCTGGTGCCCCAGGAAGATGATGAGCATTCCAACATTGCTGGAAGTGACAAATTGTGGGGTGCGGTAAAGACGGTGATCATTGCCGATTTGGTCATGAGTGTTGACAACGTGATTGCAATTGCAGGCGCTGCGACGGGAGCGGGTTCAACACATCAGTTACCGCTTGTGATTTTTGGTTTGCTGGTGAGCATTCCGATCATTGTGGGAGGCAGCCAACTGGTCTTGAAATTGATGGACCGGTTTCCAATCGTGATCACGGTCGGCGGGATGCTGCTTGGATGGATCGCCGGTACCATGGCGCATACGGATCCCGCGATCAAGCATCTGTTGCCGCAGGATGCCCTTATCGGCTATGGCCTGGGTGTATTTGGGGCGGTAATGGTGTTCATGACAGGGTACGTTCTGAAGAGAAGGCAATCCGCAACGGCTTGATTCCAGCAAAGCAGGCGGCGCGATTGGTGTCGTGGTTTGTGGAAAAAGCCACAGTCTGCAGGCGAGGAGTTTCTTGCCAGAGGGTGCCCCCTCTGATAACGTAGCAGAATGTGTGGTTTGGTTGCGCGTTTGGCGTCCACGCTGGCTGGGCTACTTCAGTCACAGGTCGATGTTTTTTTCCGGTTATGGGGATCATGGTGGCGAAGTCTTCTACTAAGGCAGGTTCTTTCTGGCGTACCGACTGGTTTGCGGGCCTGGCGGTTGTGCTGGCCGTGATCGTGTTCCATTCGGCGACCGACATTCTTGGGGCGTTGGAGCGTCGCTTTTATGATTTCGGGAGCACAAGCAGTTCAAGACAGCCATCGGATCGTATTGCCGTGATTGCGATCGACGATCAGAGTATTGCCAATCTGGGGCGCTGGCCCTGGCCGCGCGATGTGCATGCGAAGCTGATTGACAAGTTGGCCGCTGCACAGGCAAAGACCATTGTTTACACAACGTTCTTTTCCGAACCACAGGTTGATCCGGGTTTGGGGTTTATCCAGAAGATCAAGAGCGTACTAGGGGCGACGACCGACGGTGGCCTACAGGCCGAGCAGTTGAACACGCTGATTGCCGAAGCTGAGGTGGCTCTCGATACGGATGCAGTCCTGGCCAAGAGTGTGAAGGCAGCCGGGAATGTGCTGTTGCCGTCGTTTTTTGCCTTGGGTGAGCCTTTGGGTAAACCCGACAAACCTTTGCCTGACTACGCGTTACCGAGCACGCTGGATGAGGGCAATGGCTTTTCAATGTACGCAATGCGTGCCCAGATGCCCATCGAGTCCATTGGCAGTGCGGCTGCTGGCATCGGACACCTGAACCAGATGAATGATGTGGATGGAGCTGTCCGCTACGAGCCTTTGCTGGTGAATTACTACGGTAAAGCAATGCCATCGATGGCCCTGCTTGCCGCCGTGAACAGCCTGAATTTGTCACCGGCTGATATCAAACTCAACGTAGGCGATTCGGTACAGATCGGCAAGCTGAAGATCAAGACCGACGCAGCAGCGTTTATGTGGCCACAGTTTTACAAGGGCCGCGATGGTAAGCCCGCGTTCGCCCAGGACTCGTTTTTTGACGTGCTGACAGACAAGATTCCCGCGTCCAAGTATGCGGGCAAGATTGTCATCATTGGCGCTACAGCTCCCGGTGTAGGAGTTCAATTTCCGGTGCCTGGTTATGCTGCCTTGACCCCTGCGGAGACGATAGCGCATATCACGTCGAGCATCTTGAATGAGCACTTCATTGTTCAGCCACCGTGGGGCGTGTGGGTCATGCTCGCGGCGTTGCTCTTGGTTGCAGGGTACGTCATTGGGATTTTGCCGCGCTTGTCGGCTGGGATTGCTGCAGCCTTCACGTTGGCTCTGTTCGTCACGCTGTTGGGAGTCGAGTTTGGTCTGCTATCGACGGGTGCCATCTGGCTCCAACTGGTGTTTCCTGCAGCGGTCTTGTTACTTGGCCATATGGCGCTGACGACCAAGCGCTTCCTGATGACCGAGGCCGGCAAAGAGCGTGCGGACGAGGAGTCTGCCGAGACCAACCGTATGATGGGTTTGGCATTGCAGGGTCAGGGTCAACTCGATATGGCGTTTGACCGGTTCCGCCGTGTACCCATGAGCGATGCCGTCATGGGTAACTTGTACAGCCTGGCCATGGATTTTGAGCGAAAGCGCCAGTTCAACAAGGCCGAGGCGGTCTACGAACACATGGCGGCTTTCGACAAGAACTACAAGGACATCAAGACCAAACTGAGTCGCGCCAAGAACCTATCGGAAACGGTCATGCTTGGAGGTGGTGCAACCCATCCCGGGGGAACTATGCTGCTCGACGGTGGTGCGGTTGAAAAACCCATGCTTGGGCGCTACCAAGTGGAGAAAGAACTGGGCAAGGGCGCGATGGGCGTGGTTTACCTTGGCAAGGATCCGAAGATCGGGCGAGTGGTAGCCATCAAGACCATGGCGCTTAGTCAGGAGTTTGCCGGTGAGGACCTGGTGGATGCGCGCGAAAGATTTTTCCGCGAAGCAGAAACGGCAGGGCGCTTGCAGCATCAGAATATTGTGACCATTTTTGATGCCGGCGAGGAGCACGACCTGGCTTACATTGCCATGGAGTTCCTGAAAGGCAGGGATTTGGCTGATCATTGCAAGAGTGAGAGCTTGCTGCCGGCCCCGTTGGTGTTGAGTATCGTTGCGCGGGTGGCTGAAGCACTGGCTTACGCCCACAAGCAACATGTCGTGCATCGGGATATCAAGCCCGCCAACATCATGTACGAGCATGAGAGCGATACGGTCAAGGTAACCGACTTCGGCATCGCACGCATTACAGATTCCAGCAAGACCAAGACGGGTCTGGTACTTGGAACGCCGAGCTTCATGTCGCCGGAACAGTTGGCTGGCAAGAAGGTTGACGGACGCTCTGACTTGTACTCTCTGGGCGTCATGTTGTTTCAATTGCTGGCGGGCGTTCTTCCGTTTCGGGGAGACTCCATGGCCGAGTTGATGTACAAAATTGCCAATGAAGAGGCACCTGACATTCGCATCGTCCGACCTGAATTGCCCAGCGCCTTGGCAGATGTGGTCGCGTTGGCGCTTACCAAGCGTCCAGAGACGCGCTATCAGGATGGAGATCAATTTGCTGCAGATTTGCGCAAAGTGATCCCTCTTTTGGGCAATGCGCCCGCCGGTACAGCCCGGGCTGCGCTTTCAAGTGACACACCTTCGGCGATGGAGCCGACGGTTGCGTTTAGCGCGAAGGATACTCAGCCAGTGGCCGATTTTGAGAAGACTGCCGTGCAGCCAGCGACACCACCGACCGCAGCGCGACCCAGCGGCGCAACAGACCTGGATATATAAAGAGTTACATGAATTACCAATTTTTTGCCAAAACGGATCCAGGTCGTGCGCGCAGCAACAATGAAGATTCCGTGGCTTTTGATGACTCCACGGCCTTGATGGTTCTCGCTGATGGAATGGGCGGTTACAACGCGGGTGAGATCGCCAGCGGAATGGCCACGGCCTTCATCAAATCGGAGCTGAGCCGCTGGTTGTCCGAGGCGGGAGACGGGGCGCCTCTGCGCGAGGTGCGTCGCGCGATGGAGATCTGTGTTGACAATGCAAATTTGTCAATCTTCAATTCTGCAATTTCCAATACACAGTATTCCGGGATGGGAACAACGTTAGTCGTGGGCGTGTTTCGTAACGACAAACTGCTGTTGGGGCACATTGGTGATTCGCGCTGTTACCTGTACCGTTCTGGAGCACTCGTTCAAATCACCAAAGATCATTCCTTGTTACAGGAGCAGATCGATGCTGGCTTGATCACCCCTGAGCAGGCTGCTACGTCGTCGATCAAAAACTTGGTGACGCGGGCACTGGGGGTTGAAGAGATGGTGATGTTGGAAATCAACGAGCACCATGTGGAAGCGGGCGATATCTATGTAATGTGCTCTGATGGGCTATCTGATATGGTCGGCGATTCGACTATCGCTAAAATTATCGGAGAAAAAACAGGGCTCAATGAGTTGGCGGGTCAACTGATTGATGCTGCCAATGGAAATGGCGGGCGTGACAATATCTCGGTCCTCCTGGCGGAGGTTGGGGGCACGACTGAAAAGCGCGGTTTAATCGCACGACTGTTAGGGAAGTAAAGGCACAAAATGCGTTTTCCAGCAATAAAACACAGGAAAGGAAGCTGATCATGCCGAAAATGATCGTTTCGATCGACGAGGTCGTGATCAAGGAGGTGCAGCTAACCAAGGACAAAACCACCTTGGGCCGGCGACCGTACAACGACGTTGTCATTGACAACCTCGCTGTCAGCGGTGAGCACGCGGTGCTGCAAATGACCGGCAGTGAAGTATTTCTGGAGGACCTCAACAGTACCAATGGCACTTATGTCAACGGGAAAGCGGTCAAGCGTCACCAGTTGCAAAACGGGGATGCGATCGAGATCGGCAAGTACAAGATTAAATTTGTCGGCGACAACGTTGCAGAGAACTTTGACAAGACAATGGTGGTCAAGGCGCGGCCGCCCGAGCACGCAGGGGGTGCTTCCGTCGCAGCGATGCCTGCAGGTCCAGCGACCCATCATGCTGCCGATGCTCTGGGTCAAAGTGCGTTGAGCGGAGCTATCAAAGTGCTTTCGGGAGCCGCCTCGGGCAGGGAAGTTCCGCTGACCAAGGTGGTCACCACAATCGGCAAGCCGGGTGTTGCGGTGGCTGCGATTACCCGTAGGCAGCACGGATTCGTTGTTCACCATGTGGAGGGTGCCGGCAATCCCAGCCTGAATGGAGCCCCTATTACCAAAGAGCCGGTCGCCCTAAAGAATGGAGACCTCATAGAGTTGGCAGGCACGCAAATGCAGTTTGTTCAAAACTGACGGACCTATGTTGTTTTATTGCAGCTTCTCGGTTTCAACGTGAGTTGACATGCGCCAGATAGCCAAGCACTGGCAGCGAATCGCTGTGACATTGATTCCGGTGCTGATAGCGCTTTTGCATGCCGCTGGCACCATCCATATTGGCGTGCTTCAGCGTTTGGATGACATCATCTACGATGCCCGGCTACGGGCCACCATGCCGAACACAATGGACGACCGCATTGTCATTGTGGATCTCGATGAGAAGAGCCTGGGTGTAGTCGGACGTTGGCCATGGAGTCGAAATAAGCTCGCGGAGATGATGGATATTCTGTTTGACAAGCAGCATATCGCTCTGCTGGGGTTTGACGTTGTGTTTGCAGAACCTGACGATAGTTCGGGTCTCTTCCAACTGAACAAGTTGGCGCGTAATGAGCTAAAGGACCAGCCCGGGTTCGCTGAGAAACTGGAACGATTACAAGAAAGTCTTGATTTTGATGGACGGTTCGCAAAAGCTCTGGAGAACCGCCCCATTGTCATGGGCTTTTACTTGACAGGGGACCGTGGTGGCAATATCTCAGGTGTTCTCCCCGAGCCGGTCTTCTTAAAGTCGGACTTGCGCGGACGCAGGATTCAGTCGGATCCCTGGAACGGTTACGGTTCGAACATTGCTTCTCTTGCAAAAGCTGCACCGATCGCTGGTTTTTTTAACTACACAACCGTTGAAGGCGATGGCGTGGTGCGGGCTATTCCATTGGTAGCAGAATTCAAGGAAAAGTACTATGAGTCCTTGTCGTTGGCAATGTTCCGCTCGCTGGCTGGATCACCCAGCGTCGAGCCCGGATTTTCTAGCGAGAGTTTTCTGTCCAGAAGTCTGCAAGGGCTGGATCGCCTGATATTGCGATTCGGTGAAAAGACTTTGTCAATCCCTGTGGATCATCGGGTGGCTGCCTTGGTGCCATTTCGTGGCCCCGGGGGGCCGATGGGGAAGTCATTTCAGTATATTTCTGCGTCGGACATTCTTTCTGGCCACATTCCACCCGATTCTTTGAAGGACAAAATTGTTTTGCTTGGAACGACTGCGCCGGGTCTGAACGATTTACGTGTCACGCCCGTTGGCGAGGCTTACCCTGGCGTTGAAACCCACGCAAACATGATCTCCGGGCTATTGGATGGGACGATGTTGTTGCGGCCGGATTACGCGCTCGGCTATGAAATTGCGGTGGTTCTGTTTTCTGGATTGTTGCTGGCATTTGGATTGCCCCTGTTGAGTGCGCCCAGGGCAGTCGTATTGAGTGTCACCGTTCTTGGAGTATTGGGGGGCATGAACTTTTGGCTGTACATGTCAGAAGGCCTGGTACTCCCGCTTGCGACGGTAATGACTATGGGTGTTACAGCGTTCGCACTGAACATGAGCTATGGTTACTTTGTGGAGAGCCGATCCAAGCGGGAGCTGGCGCATCTTTTTGGAACCTACGTGCCGCCAGAACTTGTGGATGAGATGGTGAAAGACCCGGACAGCTACTCGATGAAGGCCGCAAACCGGGAGTTGACGGTCATGTTTTGCGATATGCGCGGCTTCACAAAAATGTCGGAGCGCATGGAGCCGATTCAGTTGCAGGAGTTGCTCAACGGAGTGTTTAGCCGTTTGACCAGTATCATCCGCAGCAATCGGGGCACGATCGATAAATACATGGGTGATTGCGTGATGGCCTTTTGGGGCGCGCCCGTGGAAACCACTGAGCACGCCCATTTGGCAGTCAAGTCTGCCATGGAGATGGCCAACGCCATACAGGATATCAATCAGGAGCACAGGGATCGTGGTCTGCCCGAAATCGGCATCGGCATCGGGTTGAATACGGGGTCCATGTGCGTTGGTGACATGGGGTCCAACATTCGCCGCAGTTACACCGTGATTGGAGATGCGGTTAACCTCGGGTCACGTCTGGAAGGGCTTTCTAAAGTGTACGGCGTGGATACGGTTGTCAGTGAATCGACCAAACTGCTGGCACCGGAGATTGCCTGGCAAGAGCTCGACTTAGTGCGTGTCAAAGGTAAGGAGCTTGCGGTCGCAATTTTTTGGCCAAAGGCAACGGTGGCGGCGTTGAGTCAGGAGGCGAATAGCGAGCTCAAGACCTGGAGTTCCTTCCTCAAAGCGTATCGCGCACAGGATTGGGACCAGGCGGACGTCCAATTACTGAATGTGTTGCGAATGAATCCCAACAAATACCTGTACCAGGTTTACGCAGAGCGAGTAGCCTCGATGCGTCTGTTGCCGTTTGACCCGGAATGGGACGGCGCAACCAATTTCGAAACAAAATGAGGCGAATCCTGTGAAAGTACGTGTGCTTGGATGCTCCGGCGCGATCGCCAAGGATTGCAAAACGACGTCATTTCTTATCGATGGTGAGATTTTGGTTGATGCGGGTACAGGTGTGGGCGACCTTACCCTTGAAGAAATGCGAGCCGTCAATGCGGTACTTCTCAGTCACTCCCATCTCGACCATATCGCAGCGCTTCCGCTCATGGTCGACTCGACAGCGGCGACGCGAACGGAGCCTTTGAAGGTTTACGCCTTGGCAGGCACCATCGCGGCGCTGAAGACACACATTTTCAACAACATCATCTGGCCCGATTTCACTTGCATTCCATCACCCCAAGCGCCATTTATAACCCTTGAAGAGATTCGGGTTGGACAGACCATCCGCTTGAGAAACAAGCTTGTGGAAGTGCTTCCCGCAGTGCACACAGTTCCAGCAGCAGGTTTCGCCATTACGGCCGGCAACGGTTGCTGGGTGTTTACGGGCGACACCGAGCGTAACCCAACGCTCTGGGCGCGACTCAATCAGCTGAATGTTGCGATGCTGGTCATTGAAACCGCATTTAGCAATCGTGAAAAAGACCTTGCCCGGCGCAGCCTGCATCTCTCCCCGAACGTATTGGCCAATGAGCTCGATTGCATTGCCAAGGGCAAGAACTACCCGATTTACATCACGCATACCAAGCCCGCCGAGACAGAATTGATCATGGCAGAAATCCAGCGATTCGATCAAACGCAGCCATTTGGACCCAACGTAACCCATGACATTCGGTGGCTTCGAGTGGGTCAGGAGTTTGAGCTATGAGTGCAGTGATGTCCGCTGCCAATCCTGCACCCACATCGGAATCAGCATTTTTCGAATCCCAAAAATTGCCTGCAGACAAGCGGGGAATGACTTTTGAAGCATTGTTTTATCGGCAATTGCACCATGTTACTGCCCGGATTCACGATACCGAAAACGTCACGCAGATCATGTTGGAGGCCAGCCAGGATATTTGCAAGCTGCTCAATGCGGATCGCCTTACTTTGTATGTCGTCAATGAAGATCAGACAGCTATTGTTTCCAAGATAAAGACTGGGCTCAACAGCAGCAGCGACCTCAAGCTGCCGATTTCCCCGCAAAGCATCGCTGGGTATGTTGCGTACAGCCGAAAGTCGCTGAATCTGGCCGATGTCTATGACGACGAGTCGCTGAAGCAGATCCACCCGTCGCTCACATTTCTTAAAGTCGTTGACAAACGGTCTGGCTACCGTACCCGACAGATGTTGGTGGCGCCCATTTTGGATGGCAATACACTGCACGGCGTTCTGCAAGTCATCAATAGCAAGAGTGATGAGCCATTCGGGGAACTAGAGGTGGATGGCGTTGCCGAATTGTGCAAGACGTTAGCGACCGCAATTAGGCAGCGCGTCAACAGTGCTGCGCCTCTCAAAAAGGCCACGAAATACGATGGCCTGGTGCAGGACGGCTTGCTCACAGAGGATGAACTCAACCAGTGCGTGACCGACGCTCGCAGTGAAGGCAAGCCAGTCGAACAGATGCTCATGGCCAATTTCAAGGTCAAGCCTGGTCAGATCGGGCCATCACTGTCCAAGTTTTTTGGCGTGCCCTATGAACCACTCAATCCAGGGCGGATTCGCTCCGAGATGTTGCACGGCGCCCTCAAACGCGAGTTCATTATTGAGCAAGGCTGGATCCCTCTTGAAGAGTCACCTGAAGGATTGGTAATCATGTGTATGGACCCGGAAGCCATCCGCGGTTCGCGCATAGTCCCGCAGGTGTTTCCAAGGATCCCCAAATTCGCTTACCGTGTCACAACCCAGGTCGAGTTTCAGGAAACGCTGGCGCAACTGTTTGGCGCTGCAGCCGACGGTACCACTGTCGACGAACTGCTCGCTGGCATGGACAGTGCGCCTCTGGACGATGGAGCGAATGATGACTCGCTGGAGTCCGCGGCCGCAGACAATGAACTGGTCAAGTTCGTGAACAAGGTCATCATTGATGCCTACAACCAGAAGGTGTCCGACATTCACATCGAACCTATGCCAGGCAAATTCAAAACGGGCATCCGGTTTCGCATTGACGGCAGCTTGGTACCTTACGTCGAGGTTCCAGCCCATTTTCGGCAAGCGATGGTCACGCGTCTGAAGATCATGTGCGACCTGGATATTTCAGAGCGCAGAAAACCGCAGGACGGGAAGATCAAGTTCAAGAAATACGGCCCGCTAGACATAGAACTTCGCGTTGCCACCATTCCGTCGGCCGGCGGAGTCGAGGATGTGGTCATGCGTATTTTGGCGGCAGGTGAGCCTATCCCTCTGGAGAAACTTGGGCTTACGCCGCACAACAAGGCGCGACTGGAAGCCACTGTCAGCAAGCCTTACGGGCTCTTTTACGTTTGCGGCCCTACAGGATCTGGCAAGACCACCACGCTGCATTCAATTCTCAAATTTCTCAATACGCCAGACACCAAGATCTGGACCGCAGAAGATCCGGTTGAAATTACCCAGAAGGGTCTGCGCCAAGTTCAGATCAACAAAAAGGCGGGAATTGACTTCGCCTTGGTGATGCGGGCGTTTCTGCGTGCGGACCCAGACATCATCATGGTGGGTGAGTCGCGCGACAAGGAAACTGTGTCGATGGGCGTGGAGGCGTCGCTCACTGGTCACTTGGTGTTTTCTACACTGCACACCAATTCCGCGCCCGAGTCCATTACACGTTTGATGGACATGGGCATGGATCCCTTCAACTTCGCTGATGCGTTGTTGGGCATTTTGGCGCAACGCCTCGCCAAGAAGCTATGTGATTGCAAGACTTCCTACATACCCGATGCTGAGGAGTTACGCCTTTTTGCAGCCGAGTATGCCGAAGAACTGCGCCACTCCAAGGCCTGGAAGGAAGACTACGCAGGCGAGAGCAAAAAGATGGTCGACCAGTGGATTCAAACCTATGGTGAAAATGACCAAATCAAGCTCTACAAGGCTGTTGGCTGCGATAAATGCAATAAGACCGGCTACAAGGGTCGCGTCGGTTTGCACGAACTGCTGGTGGCAGATGATCCAGTCAAGAAACTCATTCAGGAGCGGGCCCGAGTCGCAGAACTCTTCGCGCAATCGGTTGAGGGTGGCATGCGCACGCTCAAGATGGATGGCATGGAAAAAGTGATGATGGGCTTGACCGACCTCAAGATGGTTCGGTCGGTATGCATCAAGTAGTGCCAGCAAGGAGTGACAATAATTGTCAACATTCGCCGTTTGTGCCACGAAACGACAGATGCTTGGGCGGGTGATGTCGTTATTTCGCGTTTCCCCTGTTCCCGGAAGCCGTTTTGACCACTAGAATGCATGGCACAGAACCTGCTGCATGGTAGGAGGCTGTTTTTGTCATTGTTTCTTAACCAAGGAGTTTCATATGAAGCGTTCTATGCAAAAGGGTTTCACCCTGATCGAGTTGATGATCGTGGTCGCGATTATCGGTATTTTGGCTGCGGTGGCGTTGCCGGCGTATCAGGATTACACCGCCCGCGCCAAGGTATCTGAAGTTGTGCTGGCTGCGTCGGGTTGCCGCACTTCCATTACCGAAGTGTTCCAGACTGGCACCTCTACACCTACCGCCGATGGCTTTGGCTGTGAGCAATCTACAGCAACCAGTAAGTACGTGGCGAAAATCGAAACGACGGCTGCTGGCGCAGTTACAGTGACATCAGTTAATTCGACTGCTATCAATGCAGAAGCAAAGGGAAAGAAGGTTACTTTGGTGCCTTACAAAAACGATACTACAAAAATGACGGTTACCGACACCGGTTCTGCAATATTCAAATGGGTGTGTGGTGCAACTGCTGACGGTACAGACATGCCAGCGAAGTTTTTGCCTGGCTCCTGCCGCGGTTGATGGTTGAAAATTGCTCGAACAAAAACGCTCCTTAGGGGGCGTTTTTTTATGGGTGAATGAAATGCAATGAACATTGGACTTTTAATTCTGGCCGCGAGTTGGCTCGTAAGGGACCATTTTGGCCCCTGGAATTCATTTCATTCCGAGTTTCTGGCTTTCGTGGGGCTGGCAACAATAATGCTGGGCTGTTTGCGTGGCGTAACGCGTAGCGCGACAGCTCCCATCATCATGTTGCCGGTATTGGTGGTCGCAGCGATTCCCTGGTTGCAATTTGCTTTAGGAATCACCTATTTCGCTGGCGACGCAGTTGTCAGCACCCTTTTCCTTGCCGGATTCGGGTTTTCAATTTGGGTTGGATTTTACTTGTCCAACCCGGTGTTGCCACAGAAGCCGGGCAACGCAATCGCATTTGCCATCGCAATGCCTGCGCTCATTTCTGCTGCCATCGGCTGGTACCAATGGTTTGATATTGACGGGATGTTCGTGCAATTTGTTATGCCGAGCGCTAGCGGCCTGGCCACAGGAAATATTTCACAACCTAATTTGCTGGGAACGTTTCTATTGATGGGGTTGTTCGCGTTCACCTATCTGCTGCATTTACGCGCCATCGGTCGTGGGACGTTTTTACTGGTAGTGATTTTTATCAGCGCGGCAATTGCGATGACCCAATCCCGTGCGGCGATCGTGGGGGCATTGGTGCTTGGCCTCTTTTTGGCAGTGAATAAAAGACACTATTTGCCCACACTTTCCACATGGTCTGTTGGGGGTTGGTTTTTGGGGTTAGTGTGTGCCAGAGTGGCGCTCCCCCATGTGGCGAGCCTATTGTTCTTGCCAAGCGGTGGCGTCGCGATGTCGCTGGTGGCTTCAAATGGGCGCTTTGCAATTTGGGAACAGGTCCTGAGTGCAATATTTCAAGCACCGTGGTTGGGTTACGGATGGAATCAAACCTTCAGGGCACAGACGGTTGGCGCACTCATTCACCCCAACGAAATCACCTACACCTACGCACACAATGTGGTTTTGGACTTGCTAGCCTGGAACGGCATCCCGTTGGGCCTGCTGATTGTTGTGGCGTTTGTGGTCTGGTTGGCGGCGAGAGTTTTGACCATAAAGACTCCCGCATCAATTTTTGCCATGGGGGCTTTACTGCCCATTGTGGCTCAGAGCCTTTTTGAGTTCCCATTTGCCTACGCAAACTTCTTGCTCACTGCGGGGTTGCTGATAGGTGTTATCGAGGCAAACCACGTTACAACAAGGCGCTTTGTAGTCAGGGCGGAGGTTATTGCCGTTCTCGGCGCCGTATACCTAGTCGTCGGAGTAATGGCTGCTTTGGAATATGTCCGTGTCGAAGAAGACTACCGGATCGTCCGGTTCGAAAACCTGCGTATCGGAGACACTCCGTCCGATTACGAGGTGCCTCATTTCCAGCTCTTGACGCACATGGGTGCGATGCTCGACGCCGCGCGGACGGCTCCAGCGCCAGGGATGTCGGCGGCGCAGATTGAAAACCTGCGCGAGGCGTCGCACAGGTTTCCTTATGGACTCTTGATGTACAAATACGCTGTTGCACGCGCCCTCAATGGAGACCCAGAGGGTGGGATTGGCCAAATGCAAGAGTTAAAGGCGATCTACGGTGAAAAGTATTATCGCCAAAGTAAAGGGGCATTCTATCTTGCGACACAGCTACAACTTCCGTAGTACGAAAGTTACCATTGATAATGGCAGCGCAGTGAATACTTCCAACGCATGCTCAACGATAAATCCATCCTGATTACCGGCGGTACCGGTTCCTTTGGCAACGCCCTTGTGCAAACCGTGTTGTTGCGCTACCCTGGGGTCAAACGCTTGGTGGTTTATTCCCGCGATGAACTCAAACAGTTTGAGATGGCGCAGGTTTTTTCACCTCGACAATACGCTGGATTACGTTATTTCATTGGCGATATTCGCGACGAGTCACGACTGATGCGCGCCTTGGAGGGCATCGATATCGTCGTGCATGCTGCAGCGCTGAAGCAAGTGCCTGCCGCAGAATACAACCCGTTTGAATGCATCAAGACCAACGTTTTGGGTGCCCAAAATTTGATTGAGGCTTGCCTGAGCAACGGCATCCAACGGGTGGTGGCCCTGTCTACAGACAAGGCCGCGGCACCTGTCAACCTGTATGGCGCCACCAAGCTTTGCTCCGACAAGCTGTTTATTGCAGCCAACAACATCCGTGGCAATCGTGACATTCGGTTCAGTGTTGTGCGCTACGGCAATGTGATGGGCAGTCGCGGCTCAGTGGTTCCCTATTTTCTGGAGAAGCGCAAGACAGGTAGCTTGCCCATAACCGACCCGAACATGACCCGTTTTAACATCTCACTTCAGCAGGGAGTGGATATGGTGTTGTGGTCCATCGAGAATGCTTGGGGTGGTGAAATACTGGTGCCAAAGATTCCGTCTTACCGAATTACTGACGTTGCGACCGCGATCGCACCTGAGTGCAGGCAGGAAATCGTAGGCATCAGGGCGGGTGAGAAAATTCATGAAGAAATGATTACCGCTCGCGACAGTTTTACGACGGTAGACATGGGGCGGTATTACGCCATTCTGCCCATTGGGGGTGCCTACTCTTTAGAAGAGTATTGCACAAGAAGTAATGCAACACCCGTTGAGCCAGGATTTGCGTACAACAGTGGCAGCAACTCTGATTTTCTTGACGTTGAAGAATTAAGGCGACTGATCTTTGACCCAGCCGGTAAAGTTAACCCATGAAAATTGCCGTCATTCCTGCGCGAGGCGGGAGTAAACGTATTCCCCGAAAAAATATCAAGGCCTTTTGTGGCTTGCCCATGATCGCACGGGCCATTAGCATTGCCCAACAAAGCGCCCTTTTCGATCAAGTGGTGGTTTCCACTGACGATGCCGAAATAGCGGCAATCGCTCGCCAAGCTGGTGCACAAACGCCATTCACACGTCCCCCGGAACTGTCCGATGACCTGACTCCCACGGTGCCCGTCGTCGCGCATGCTATCCAAGCCTGCAACGAACTGGGGTGGGTGATACGGCAGGCTTGTTGCATTTACCCCTGTGTGCCATTGCTGCATCCAGGCGACATGGCGCAAGCGTTTGAGATACTGTTGAAGAGGGAGGCTGATTTTGTTTATCCGGTGACCAGTTTTGCCCATCCAGTACAGCGCGCCATGCGCAGATTGGATACCGGGCAGATGCAATTCTTGCAGCCACAGCACGAAATGACACGCACCCAGGATCTCGAAATGACATTCCATGATGCAGGGCAGTTTTATTGGGGCCAGGCCGATGCTTGGTTGGCGCATAAGAAGATGCATACCGCCGGTTTAGGATTGCCTATTCCCAATTGGCGGGTGGTCGATATGGACAATGAAGACGACTGGAGGCGCGCTGAGTTGATTTATATGGCGATTTTGGCTGACGTTGCCTGACCAGTAGTAGCCGGCCATGAAGTTTCTTGTTTTGGGAGCAAGTGGCATGTTGGGTGCCAATCTGGTGCCTCATCTGCTAGCGCAAGGTCACGAGGTGGCGGCACATGGCCGAAGTGGCAGCGGTTATGCACATGCTGACCTTACTGATGCTTCGGCCGCTTTCAAACTAATCGGCGATTGCCTTCCAGATGTCGTGATCAATCTTGCAGGATTAACCGACGTTGACCGCTGCCAGAATTTTCCGCAACAGGCTTGGTGGGCCAATGTTCGCGTTACCGAAAACGTGGCTGCGGCCTGTGCGCAATCGGGCTGTCATCTTGTGCATATCTCAAGTGATCAGGTCTATGACGGCACTCCGGCAAATGCTGAAGACCAGGCCCGCCCTGGCAATGTCTATGCCATCACCAAATATGCCGGTGAACTGGCTGCCAAGATGACCAGTGCAACCATCTTGCGCAGCAATTTTTTCGGTGTCAGCCAACATGCTGTGCGCCGCAGCCTGTCAGATTGGTTGTACGCATCGTTAACGCAGGGACAAGCGATCAAGGTGTTTGACGATGTATTTTTCAGTCCACTGTCGATGCGAACCTTGTGCAAACACATTCATCAATTGGCCATCCTGCGACCCATAGGGACGTTCAACCTCGGCTCCAGAGAGGGCAAAAGTAAAGCGGACTTCGCTTTTGCATTTGCACAAACATTGAATCTGCCCGATCATCTGTTGACGCGAATCAGCATCAGCCAGGCCCAAGGGCTGGCTGCATGGCGCCCCAGAAACATGTGTCTGAACAACGCCAAAATAGAGTCTGTTCTGGGACAGGCCATGCCGACGCTGGCCCTTGAGATTGAGCTTGCCTCAAACGATTATCGAGTCACAACCTGAAGCCACCATGCAAATCCAAGACACTCCCATTGGTGAGGGACATCCCACCTATTTCATTGCTGACATCGCAGCCAACCACGACGGCGACCTGGAACGTGCCAAAGACCTGATTCATCGCTGCGCCCAAGCCGGTGCCAATGCCGCCAAGTTTCAGCATTTCAAGGCCGAAACCATCGTCAGCGATATTGGCTTTCGCCACCTCGGCGGCCAGCAATCGCATCAAGCGGCCTGGAAAAAGTCGGTATTTGAGGTCTATCAGGATGCCAGCGTCAGTCTGGACTGGACTGCTACCCTGAAAGAAACCTGCGATAAAGCAGGCATTGCCTTCTTCACCAGCCCCTATGCCATGGATCTGGTAGAGCATATCGACCCCTATGTGCCAGCCTACAAAATTGGCTCAGGCGATATCACGTGGATCGAGATGATCGAGTACATCGCGGGCAAAGGCAAACCCTACATCATGGCCAGTGGTGCCTCCAGCATGGACGATGTGCAGCGAGCGGTGGCGGCTGGTTTGGCCATCAACAAGCAGTTGTGCCTGATGCAATGCAACACCAATTACACCGCCAGCGCTGAAAACTTTCGCTACATCATGCTCAATGTGTTGTGCTCCTACCGTGCCATGTATCCGGATCTGATGCTGGGTTTGAGCGACCACACACCCGGCCATGCCACTGTGCTGGGAGCTGTGGCACTGGGTGCCCGTATGATCGAGAAACACTTCACTGACGACACCACGCGTGTTGGACCAGACCATGCGTTTTCAATGAACCCTGTAGCCTGGCGCGACATGGTGGAAAGTACCCGCGAACTCGAAAACGCCTTGGGCACGGGGATAAAGAAAGTCGAGGACAACGAGCAACAGACGGTGATCTTGCAACGCCGTGCCGTGCGCGCCAAGCTTGATTTGCCAGCAGGTTGCCTGATCAGCAAGGATAACCTAGCCTGTCTGCGGCCTTGCCCAGTGGAGGCGATACCACCCTACAAAATGGCCGATGTGATCGGGCGTAAAACGCGGCACGCCATCGCCGCCGGTGAGCACTTGCGATGGACCGACTTCGAGTAGGAATCGTGATTCCAGCGCTGAATGAAGCGGCAACCATATTCCAGGTAGTCCAAGCCGCCAATGGCTACGGCACCTGTTTTGTGGTGAACGATGGCTCTACCGATGACACGGCGGAGCGCGCTACTGTGGCCGGGGCTGTGGTTGTGAGCCACGCCGTGAACCGGGGCTACGATGCTGCGTTGAACAGCGGGTTTCGCAGGGCCAGCGACTGCGGTTGCGATGTCATCGTGACGCTGGATGCCGACGGGCAGCACGATCCGCAGCGGGTGCAACAACTGCTCGATGCGATACAGGCTGGGGCGTTTGTGGCGCTGGGTGTGCGCCATCAGCGGGCACGCTGGGCAGAACATGTTTTTTCTTGGTTTACGCGCTGGCGCTGGGGTATTGTTGACCCGCTTTGTGGCTTGAAGGCCTACCGCACCGAGGTCTATCGGGCTTTGGGACACTTTGATGCTTACCAGTCGATTGGCACCGAGTTGATGCTGTTTGCTGCGCGCCAACATCTTCTGATTCGCCAGATTCCGTTTACTGTGCGTGAACGACTGGACCAGCCACGCTTTGGACGTCGCGTGTCGGCCAATTGGCGAATTTTGAGGGCTTTGCTAGGCGCTGTATGGCATGGGCATCCTTCTGAAAGGAACGCAACATGCTGAAGGTTTTGCTGATTGGCTGCGGCAATATTGCCGGCGGCTTCGATTGCGGGCGGCCTGCCGGCGCGCCACCACTGACACACGCCGGTGCCTACACAAGCCACGGCGGCTTTGAATTGGTAACCTGCGTCGAACCCGACGAAGCACGACGCAGCGCCTTTATGCAACGCTGGGGTGTGTCAAGCGGCTACGCGGAACTGAGCGGTTTACTGGTTTCGCAAGATCTATTCGATGTTGTCAGCATTTGTTCACCCACGTCATCGCATCATCACGACGTGCTGGCAGCGCTGACACTGCGCCCGAGACTGATTTTTTGCGAAAAGCCTCTGAGCAGTGATATGGCGCAGGCACAGGACATGGTTGATTGCTGCCAGGCCCAAGGGGTGTTCCTGGCAGTGAACCATAACCGGCGTTGGGATGCAGCCGTCACCCGCGTTCGTGACGAATTGACTGCTGGAACCTGGGGTGCATTACGTTGCGCCGTCGGCTACTACAACAAAGGTGTGCGCAACAATGGTAGCCACATGATCGACCTGCTGCAAAACCTGCTTGGGCCATTGACGTTGCTTGACGTGGGTACACCAATGCATGATTTCTGGCAAGATGATCCCAGCATTTCGGCGCAGTTCGTGGCACCTGGTGGCGTACCAGTAAACCTTCATTGCGGCCATGCTGTTGACTACGCATTGTTTGAATTGCAACTGGTGCTAGAGCATGGCCTGATCGCCATGGAGGATGGCGGACTGAAATGGCGGGTTCGCCACGCCGGCCCCAGCGCACAGTTTGCAGGTTATCAGTCGCTGGCGGATGGGCAGCAGGCACCTGGGAGCTACCTCGATACCATGACGAACGCTGTCGCCAATATTCACGCGGCGCTGACTTGCGGGATCGCTTTGGCCAGCACAGGTGAGACCGCGCTGGCGGCGCAAAAGCTTTGCGAGTCCATCCTGCAGCGGGCATTGCAACCCAAATCTGGAGAGAATCCCCATGCATGACGACACCTTGGCCATTCTGGGCGGCCCGCCCGCCATCCGCAACAGCTTCAGACGCTTCAACACTATCGGCGAGGAAGAGCTCGCCGTCGCAACAGGGGTCATCCGCAGTGGCATATTGTCGGCTTACATTGGTGCGCCCGGAGATGCTTTTATGGGTGGTCCGAGAGTGCGCGCTTTTGAAGCCGCGGCAGCCGAATATTTCGGCGTAAAACATGCGGTCGCAGTGAATTCGTGGACATCCGGATTGATCGCTGCCATAGGTGCGATTGGTCTTGAGCCGGGTGATGAGGTCATCACGACCCCATGGACGATGGTGGCTACGGCAACTGCCATCCTGCAATGGAATGGCATTCCGGTGTTTGCCGACATTGAGCCTGACAGCTTCAATATCGACCCGGTCAGCGTTGAAAAGTTGATTGGTCCACGGACCCGCGCCATACTGGCCGTGGATATTTTTGGGCAGTCCTGCAACATGCGCGCATTGCGTGAGATTGCCAGCCGCCACGGCCTGAAACTACTGAGTGACACGGCACAAGCTCCCGGTGCAACCTACCATGATCAATATGCCGGCACACTGGCTGACATTGGTGGCTTCAGCCTGAATTACCACAAACACATTCATTGCGGTGAAGGCGGCATTCTGGTGACCAATGATGATCGACTGGCACGTCGCCTGCAACTTATCCGCAACCACGCCGAAGCCGTAATTGACAGTGATGATCCCGCAGAGTTGTGCAATATGCTGGGCTACAACTTTAGGCTCGGTGAAATCGAGGCCGCGATTGCCCAAGAGCAGCTTAAGAAACTTGCGGCGAATATTAGTGGCCGACAGCGCGCTGCTGCTGCGTTTGATGTTGGCCTGGCAGGTCTGCCGGGACTAACCACACCCCAAGGCAGTGAAGGTTGCAGCCACGTTTACTACATCTATGGAATGACCCTGAACACCGACGAACTGGGCGTGCCACGGGACAAACTGGTCGCGGCACTGCGTGCCGAGGGCGTTCCCGGCCTTGTCAGCGGCTACCAAAACGTCCATTTGTATCCACTTTTTCAACATCGCATAGCCTTTGGCACACAGGGTTTCCCATGGACTTCACCGTATTGCGAACGCGAAATCAGCTATCAGCGCGGCATCTGTCCAGTGGCCGAACGATTGCATGCGAAGACTTTTATGGGCATTAACATTTGCCTAAATGACTACACGCCAGACGATGTGGCGCAGGTGGCTGGCGCGTTCAGGAAAGTGTGGTCGCAGCGCAACGCCTTGAAGGCCGGGTGATGACGGGATACCCAGCCGTTAGCCAACCGATACCCTTCGATTTGAGCGGATACCCCGGCCGGCTGGCGGTAGTCTGTCACGATGCTGGTGCAGCCAACCTCATCTTGGCTTGGTTACAGTCCGCACCGCATGTGCATGCCCATTACTATGTGCAGGGTCCTGCACAACGGATCAAAGACTCGCTGCAAATACCTGGTGCCAATGCGCCGTCGCTGATGCAGGCCATTGCAAACGCAGAAGCCGTCTTGTCTGGAACGGGTTGGCAGACTGATCTAGAGCACTCCGCGAGAATGCTGGCCCGTGAGCAAGGCAAACTTTCGATTGCCGTGATTGATCACTGGGTGAATTACAGGGAACGTTTTGTTCAAAGTGGACAATCCGTTTGGCCCGATGAATTCTGGGTAACAGACCAGGATGCCTACAGCCAGGCGAGCATCTGTTTCCCAGGCCAGCACATTGTTTTAAAACCTAACCTTTATCTCCAACAACAACTGCGCCAAATCAAGTCGCGTGAGACATCTTTCGCAAAAAGTGATGTCTTGTATGTGCTTGAACCGACTCGGTCAAACTGGGGAAATATACAACCAGGGGAGTTCCAGGCACTGGACTTCTTTATGAAACATAGGGGCCGTGTGGGGATTCCGGAACATACGCGCATACGCCTACGCCCTCATCCTTCCGAGGCACCTGGAAAATACGATGGATGGATTTCTATGAACAAACAAGCGAATGTAGTGTTGGACCAGTCGATGTCATTGGTCGATGCAATGGCAAGCGCCCATTGGGTGGTCGGATGCGAGACCTATGCCATGGTGCTCGCTATGGAATCTGGCCGCATGGTAGTCTCAACCTTACCACCTTGGGCACCGCCGTGCCGCTTGCCTCATCGTCAGATCATCAAACTAAACCAATTGCTGTCATGACTCTTCAGTCACATTGGCGGATAAAGTAATGATCAGCACAAACCTTGGGCCTACTCCATCACAGTGCATTCCGGTGGGTGTTGAAATTGATGTCAACGCATTGCCAGAGAAATCGCTCTGGCCGGCAAAGTTGTTGGAAGATTCAAAGACAGTTTTTCAAAAAACCAAACGTGAAATTATTCGGGAATTTAACGACGAGAAATGGGGCGACTTGCTAACGAAATTGTCGGAACTGGTTAGCCCCGATCATGACGCGCTGAAGCAATTGATGTTTTCAGAGTCTGAAGAATGTGTATATTCTTTTGACGGCAGATTATTTGTGAGCACGCCTAGATTAATTGATCAACTTTACAAACGACTAGTGGCCCGTGAACTGGCCGAAACGGCTGCCGCCGCCAGGGTAATCATAGAGATTGGTTCGGGCACCGGAAATTTGATTATCCATCTGGCCAGACAAAGTTCGACAGGTGATCTATACAAGGCTTTTGAGTTGACTGCATCGGGTCGAGAGATTACGAGGATCGTTGCAAGCCAGGAACGGTTAAACATCGAGACCCAATTTCTAGATTTCGATCAACCAGCATTGACTGCGCAGGAGTTCAACGGGGCCATCATTTTTTCATCTTTTGCAGTCGTTTATTGCAAACAACCTGAAAACCTCCTGCGCGCCATTTTGCGAGAAAAACCCAGTGAAATTATCTTGATCGAACCCATCTTTCAGTTTTTTGACTCAGAAACATTAACCGGTTTGCTTGCCAAAAAATACTTCAAGGTCAACGATTATTGCGATCAACTGTATCCAGCCATCCAGTCGCTTGAATCACAGGGATTCGTCAAATGCGTGGCCGTCAATAAAAATGTTTTTGGTCACAACCCGCTGTGCCCGGTTTCGTTGATGCGCTTGCGGCCAGTTTGAAGCAATTCAAGCACGTGAGCCACCACTCTGGGCGTGGCCGGTCCAATGGGAGGTAGCAACTTGGCTAGGTTGATGGGTGGCGCAAAAGATTCTAATTGCTGAATTAATGTTTCATGAGATTGAACACCCTCGGCGTAGCCGAGTCTGGCCGGGTCAAGCCTAGTCCGTATGACCATGGGCGAAAAGTTCAAGCTCAACACTCTTTTGCCTAGTATGGCCGCTTCATATCCAACTGTGCTGGCTTGTACAACCACTGTGTCGGCAAGTTGAACAAGCGGCTCCACCAATTCCTGTCCTGGGTTACTCACATAGACCCGAGGGTGGTCGTCAAATTTGGGAAACAAGTGGTATTGGTTGGGATGGTAGCGAACGATCAGGGCCAGATCAGCGCGGCTTTTTACCCAATTTCTCAACCGCTGTTCTACCAAGCTGCCAAGCCGGATACCAGCATAAGTCTCATCGACATCAGGCCCTGCCTCTTCAAGATTTCCGGCCCAAAGGATGACTGTTATTCCATGCCAACCTAGATGGTCGCGCAAAGCTTGTGCTCTATGGATGACCGAGCCATCCCGATAAACATCGAAACTCGGACATCCAGTGACGTGAATCCGAACTGCGTCGACTCCTCCTTCAATTAGATTGTTTTTGACTGACTCAGACAATACCGTGATGCGATCAGCCCGAACCCTGTGATGATAAAAAATATCATACGGTAAGGCGAACAAATCCATCATGGTCAACGACGGAAGTCCACGCAATACGGCAGCTTCTATGGCAGCCTGTTCGGAGCGAGGTGAACTGGTGCTAATAATCAGGTCGGCCTTTACATCGTCTATGACTTGACCCATGAAACTGATTGGCATAAATGCACGACGCCCGCCATGACGGTATTTCTCCTGTGCCTCCTTTATGCCAAATCGGTTAACCCATTCCATGTAGTTAATGCCGAGGTAACAGATACTTTCCTCCTCTTCAACATCTGGATGTTGGTTTCCCGTGAGCAGTTGACGCCCCTGATCAATCACAATATCTGGATATTCGACCAAGTGCAGGAAGTCGCGATACCCAACCGGGTTCAACCCAAGTTGTCTTGCCTTTTTGAATCCAAGAGTCAAGGCCAGCACTGTGCAGCGCACCCCGCCTTTCTGGAGTGCAAAAAGAACGGGGGCAACCTTGGAGATATGGGCGCCGCCGTAGGTCACAAATAAAACGTGTGGATGCAACATATCCTGCGTCAACGCTCGAAATAGGTCAGGGGCAAGACTTGACGTCCCAATCTAGCAATCCATTTGCTTTTCCAGCAGAAACCAAGTGACATCATCCTGGGACTTATCAGTATCTCGGTGATATGCAAACCCGTAATCAACCAACTTCAGTGCAGGGTATTTTTCCATCAATTCGCCAGCAAAATCCCGCTTATAGAGACGATCATGATGACCCCTATAGGGTATCTGCACTGGACTCGGGTTGTAATATTCGGCCAGAAAAATGTATCGTTTTGCACTGAGGTATATGGACTCGTATACATGAGGCAAATACTCTGGCGCGATATGGATCAGCACGGTTTTGATGAGAACCATGTCCCAAGTTTGTTTCGACTTGAACTCAAGCAGAGATTGAAAAAAGATATGGCTTTTCGGGATGACGCTGGCCAGTTCTTGCGCCGCCTGTGCATTGATCTCAACACCATATAGTTCTATTTCAGGATAGAGATGTTGTAGTGCCTTGAGATTCATCCCGACATTCGCGCCGAATTCGATAATGCTGCACGTCTGCGTCACATGACGAAAAGCGTCACGGAAAAAGTGAATGTTGTGGGACAGCATTTGGTCACCCATATTGCGTTCAATATATTGGTTGCCAAATTCGCCGGCCCAAAAGGCTTCTTGTGTAGTCTGGTATTTCTCAGTCATAGTTTTTAAGGTAAGGTTGAATTTGGCTTTTGGGGTTGAGAGATCGTTGATATTCAACTACTCACTTTTCTCCACACCGCAACAGACGCCAGCGCCCGCAGTTCCCGCGTGAAATTAGCCGCTCCCGCACGGTGTTGTTCCAGCATCAAATCGACCTCTGA
>JFJP01018587.1_pt1 | contig 44109 bp, 48 predicted proteins | sample 431651 | NCBI WGS metagenome assembly JFJP01 (sample SAMN02602958, study PRJNA72255) | Microbial mat metagenome, whole genome shotgun sequencing project. | biome: fresh water; feature: sink hole; material: water; isolation source: purple microbial (photo- and chemosynthetic) mats found in...
GCCCGGGTCAGGAGGCTTGTCGCCATTTGTTCATCCCCGCGGATGGTTCCATTCGAACTGGTGATGCCATGCAGGCAATCGGCCACCACGCGCTGGCGTACTTCATTCGGTACAACGCCGAGCTTGCGGATGGCTTCCGCAACACGCGTGAGAGTTGCCGGATTCAACTGCTGTAGAATGGTCGCGGCAGAACCCTCGTTCAAACTTGCCAGCAGGATGGCCACTTTCTGCTCTTCGCTTAAATGCGTGTCAAGGGTGATTGCACCGTTCATAACCGTCTCACTTACTGCTTAATAACGATCTTGGGTCACGGTCAGCTCTTGCCGCGCACGGTGTGGTCAATCCAGGTGGCTACAACCGAAGGGCTTTGCTCGGCGAGGCGGGAAACCACATCGAATTCCGACTGGTTATCATCGATTGCCGATAGATTCCCCGCGCCCAGCGCATGTGTGGATCCGTCAGCCCCTGCCAGCATGGATACCGGGACCCCGACGTTTTCGCGTTCGATGGACAGGTTCCTGAATGTGCGGCGACTGAAGCTTAACAGGATCGCCAGCATCGCGATCCCCGCAAGGGTGCGAAGGGCCGCCGTCGGCGAGAAGGGGAGTTGCATCAACCAGAGCGGCAGTGCTGGTTTTGGTGCCGTATCCGGTACTGGTTGGAATGCCATTTCTATCACCTCGACCGAATCCTGACGTTGACCGCTGGTAACGGCACCTACCGCGGATCCTACCATCCGCTCAATACTTTTCAACTCCTCTGCGCTGCGCGCGGTTTCCCCTTGGGCGACGGAGACTGAAACGGAGAGCCGCTCGATACGCCCACCCTGGTCCAGTATGCTTTCCCGTCCTGACGGGACCCGGTATTCGGATTCGACATCTTCACGCTTCTTCTTGCTCGTGGCCTGTTCCATAGTGACGGTTGACTTCGGATCGCCGACCGCCACGCGGGCGGCACCATCCTGAGGCGTGCCGACCGGATCGCTCGAATTTTCCGAACTGATCGTCTCCTTGAATAGAACTCGCCCTTCGGCATCATAGGTTTCGCTGTGGCGTTCAATGCGACGGAAATCGATATCGGCGCTGACACGCACCATCGCCTTGCCTGCACCGATCGCAAGGTCCAGCATGTCTTGTGCTTTGCGTGCCAGGCTGTCCTCGACGTTGCGCCGCATGTCCATCTGGCGCTGGCTTGATCCCACAATCGGATCCTTGCTGCCGCTGTCGTCGGTGAGCATTCGTCCCATCTGGTCGGTAATCGTGATATGCCCGTCTCCCATGCCGGGGACGGCCGCGCTGACAAGCTGGCTGATGCTGCTGATCTGCTCGCCGTTAAGACGTACCCCCCGGTTCAGCGTGAGCATGATGGACGCACTGGCCGCCTTGTCCCGCTCGGAGGCAAACAGCTTGTCTTTAGGCATCACCAGCATGACACGGGCAGACTGGACACCATTGACAGCCATGATGGTACGTTCCAGCTCGCCTTGCAGCGCCCGCTGGAAGTTGACTTGCTGCGCAAACTCCGTCAGACCGAACTTGGGTTGCTCGAAGATCTCGAAGCCGGTGGAACTGTCCTTCGGCAACCCGTTGGCGGCGAGCATCAAACGGGCTCGGTAGACGTCTGCGGCGGGGACGTAGATGGCCTGGCCATGGGAACGGAGCTGAACGGTGATTTTCGCGTCTTCCAGTTGTTCCTGGGCTCTGGCGGCATCCTCAAGGCTCATTCCTGTGTAGAGAAGCCGGAAATCCGGCTGGCTCGACCAGTAGAGCGTACCCCCGATGGCAAGTGCCGTGACCATCAATGCCAGGATGATACTGACTTTCTGATTGATACCGAAATGTTTCCACAAAATACCGATTTGATGTCCAAGTAAGGATATGCTGCCAGGCATGGTTGAATCCCTTTCTTCGGTTAGCTACGATCAGGCCTGCATACGAGCAATCTGCTGGTAAGCGTCGAGCAGTTTGTTGCGAACTTCCATCATCAGGTCAAACGCGATTCCCGCCTCTGTCATTCGCGTCGTGACGTCATGTATGTTGGTGGTTTCGCCGGTGATCAGGCCTTCGATCGAACGATCGGCATCCTGCTGCAAGCCGTTGACCTCGCGTACGAGGTCGCCGAGCACGGATTGAAACGAGGGGGCTCCCCCCTTTTCGGGTTTCGAACTGCTGCCAGACTCTGGCCGCATCGGGTCCGTTGATTCCAGACCGTTAATGGGACGATAAGCATCAATAGGTGTCATTTGCCGATCTCCAGTGCTTTGAGTGCCATTGTTTTTGCTGATTTGATGGCGGCAACATTTGCCTCGTAAGCACGAGTCGCGACCATCATGTCAACCATTTCTTCCATCGGATTCACATTCGGGAGGGTCACGTAGCCTTCGGGGTCCGCATCCGGGTGGCCGGGGCGGTAGGCGCGTTGCAGTGAGCTCTGGTCAACGACCGTGCGATCAATCCGGACTCCGTTGGCTGCTTCATTCTGCGGCCCGCGCCGACCGCCGAGCGTACGGTTTAATTGTTCGGCAAAGACCACATCACGCCGACGATACACATTGCCGTTGACATCCTTGGTGGTGTCGGCATTTGCCAGATTGCCTGCGATAACACGCATCCGGTACGATTGCGCGTCCATGGCGCTTGCCGAGATACCGAGTGTCGGGAATATGCTTTGATCACTCATAAGAATCGTCTCTTAAGCCGTTTAGTTACCTTTTATTGCACGTTGGAGTCTTGCGTATTTGCGCGATAAAAGGTCGGCGGATGTCACATAAAGCAACTGGTTTTCAGACATCGCGGCAAATTCACGTTCCAAGCTGACCGGGGAGGCGGAGGAGTCCTTCTTTATGGTAGGGTTGAATTGCCCGGCCTCGGGGGTGCGCTTTTGGACGGCAGACTTAAGCTCGTTGATAAAACTGACGTCACGGCGCTGGTAGCCCGGTGTGTTTACGTTCGCGATGTTGCTGGCCAGTGCCTGGCCTCGCAGTGCTGTCGCGTCTAGGATACGGTTCAGAAGTAATGTCACATCGTTCATGCTTGCCAGTATAAGCACCCTGCGTGCCATAGGCAAGCCCCCGGGGGGGCCAGATGATGCGGGGTGAAACTTGGAGAGTGGGAGATCGGTGAACGAGAACGGCGACGAGAACGGTGAACGATTTATTTTGCCGACTCGTAATCCGTTCTCGTCGCCGTTCTCGTTCACCGAAAAGTGAGACAACATGACCAAGTTACAGGCCAGCCGGCAGGGAGCCTTCCTCGCGGTAGCGATTGAGCTTGTTTCGCAGCGTGCGGATGCTCACACCGAGCAGATCGGCCGCCTGGTTGCGCTGCCCATCGGTTTTTTCCATGGCGCGCAGGATGGCATGCCGTTCCAGCTCATCCAGGCATAGCGTCGTGTTGGCCGGGGAGGGGACCGTGCTGTCCGGGGGACATTCGCTCGCTGCCTTGCCTTCGGCTGGAGGAGAATGGGGATCGCTCTGCCTGGCCGGTTCCTGGGTGGCCGAGTCCACCGGTGTGCAGATGCTGCCGTGCACTTCGGGCGGTAGCATTGCTGGCGTCAGTTCCGGCCCCTTTTCCATGACGCAGAGACGCTCAATCAGGTGCTCGAGTTCGCGTACGTTGCCAGGCCACATGTATCGGTACAGTATGTCGAGTGTATCCTGGCGGAACCGCAAGCCATCGGTTTTTCCAGTCAGGTTTCGAAGATGCCGTTTGAGAAAGTTGTCTGCCAGCATCGGGATGTCCTCTGGTCTTTCGCGCAAGGGCGGCACATGGATGGGGACGACATTGAGCCGGTAGTATAGATCCTGCCGGAAGCCGCCCTCGCGTACATAGCTTTGCAAATCGCGGTTCGTGGTGGCAATGATCCGACATTCCGCGCGCAGCGTTCGGCTTCCGCCAACACGTTCGAATTCACGCTCCTGAATTACGCGCAGCAGCTTCGCCTGCAGACCGAGTGGCATCTCGCTGATCTCGTCCAGCAGCAACGTCCCGTTGCCCGCGAGCTCGAAGCGTCCTGCCCGCCGGTTGATCGCCCCGGTGAAGGCTCCCTTCTCATGCCCGAATAGTTCACTATCGGCCAGCGATTCCGGTACGGCTGCGCAGTTCATGCGCACAAAGGGACGTTTGCGGTATTCCCCGAGTCCGTGGATGGCCTGGGCCACTAATTCCTTACCCGTGCCGCTTTCGCCTGATATCAGTACCGTCGAGGAAGAGGCGGCGACGCGTTCAATCTGCTCGATCAGCTTTTGCATGGCGACGGCTTGGCCGAGCAAGCGTTTCCCCTTTGGCATCGACCAACCGAGCTCTTCCTTGAGATAGTCGTTTTGCGCACTGAGCCGCACCCAATCCTTTGCCCGGTTCAGGACGACCTCCACCTGTTCCGGTGAGAAGGGTTTCATGAGGAAGTCGACCGCTCCCAGTTTCATCGCTTCCACGGCTTGCTCCACGGTCCCAAAGGCGGTGACCATGACCGTCAGGGTCTCGATGCCCGCCTCCTGCTTCCAGCGCAGCAGGTCCATGCCGCTGAGAACCGGCATTTTGATGTCGACGAAGGCCATGTCGAAGTCGCGTTCTTCCATCAGTTTCTGTGCCTGTGCCCCATTACCGGCCTGCACCACTTCAATTCCGGCTCTTGTGAGTGTTTCCACGACGAATTCACGCATCAGTATATCGTCATCGACCACAAGCACGGTTTCAATGCTGGAGATCATGCTTCCACTCCTGTTTTGGGTAATTCAACGCTAAAAAGACTGCCTTTCCCGGGTTCGCTGGTGATGTTGATCTCACCACCGTGGATATCGATGATCTTGCGGGTGAGCGATAGGCCCAGACCGGTACCGCCTTCCTTCGATGTAAAGAAGGGATCAAACACTTTGGACGCATGCAAGGCGTCCATTCCGCACCCGTTGTCGCGCACATGCAGGGTGACCGTGTTGTGACTATCGGTGGCCGATATATGGACGGTGCCGGAGGCGGTGCAGGCCTCAATGGCGTTGATTCCCAGATTCAGCAGTGCCTGGGTTATCTGGCGGTAATCGCCACGGAATTGTATGTCTGGCTCGGGAGGTTCGATGATGATGCAAACGTGGGTTCTTGTGGCCCGGTCTACCAGTGTTTCCCGGCAGGATTCGAATACCGCCGCGACGGATGCCTGCGATATCTGCAGCCGCATCGGGCGTGCATAGGTCATTAGGTTGGTGATGACATAATTCAGGTTCTGGGCTCCCTCGACGATCCGTTCCGCCAGTCGCAATGGGCCAGGCATGGTTTCCAGATCCCGTCGCAGTAGCCGTGCAAACCCTTCGATCGTGCCCAAAGGATTGCGAATCTCGTGAGCCACGCTGGCTGCCATCTCGCCCAGGGCGGCAAGCCTTTCCTGGCTTTGAAGGCGTTTTTCCATGCGGCGGAATTCGGTTACATCACGCAGGTTGCATATCGCACCCAGAATCTTGCCGTCGGGGGCGGTTACCGGGGCAAGGCTCAGCAGGATTCGGCGTGTTTCGCCCTGCCCATGGCTCGTGGTCCAGGGATGGTCAAGTAATGGCGTGCCGCCTTGGAGTACGCGCTCCAGGTGTGACTCGGACTCCGGCGCCTGCACGATATGCGGGAAACAGGCATCCTCGATTTCCGGACGGTTTACTTGCAGCATTCGGCATGCGGCCGAATTACACCGTTCAATGCGTCCGCCCTGGCCGACGACCAACAACCCATCGGTAAGGCTTTCAACCACACTTTCCAGCCGGCTGGAGACCTGCCGAAGCGCTTGGTTCGTGATCGTCAACTCGCTGTTACGCTCCTGCAGGGTCTTGTTGGAGCTGGCAAGGTCAGCTTCAAGCGACCGGTAAGCCTTCTCCAACTGGCGGCTTTGGCGCTCGAATATTTCAAATGCCGACTGCACGGCCGCCAAGGTACTGTCGTTTTGATTGGCGACCGGAACCGCCGCAGAAGGGGCTAGCATAGGGATGGGAAGGTGAGGGGCCTGCATGATTAATGCTCCTGGGGTACCGGGGTGTCATCGCCGCCGGCACTGATCCGATATTCACGTTCCTGCAACATCAGTTCTTCCATCGTCACTCCCAGTTCCTGTAGGGCGCAAAGGGTTGCCGCATTCAGCGGGATCCCGCCGGTGCTTTCGGCCACCTGCCGTAAATGACCAGTTAGCGCATCGGCGTATTGCTCGGCCTGGCGCAATAACGTCGTACGATTGCTGTTATCGGCAAGCACGCGGAGCTGCATGTAGATGTCGCGAATGGCTGCTGCCTGTGTCTTTGCATTTCTGATTTCAGTCATTAGTTCCATGCTGGGTTCCAATCATAAGGCGGCTGCCCTTGCCCGCAACGAAAGCCGATCTGTCTTTTGGATCCAGTCGCGAAGGGCATCGGCAGAAAGGAGTGTGTCGCCAGCCGGTGCCTGCTTCTCGGATATGGCTTGCCGATCCATCCACGCCATGACGGTTGCCGCCGGTTCCTTCGCGATCAGTCGCGTAAGCGTCTGTATCCGATATTGTTCCAGTGGCAATTGCGCTCGCCAATACGAATCATTTTCCATTTGCGAAAGCAGTTGGTCGATACGCTCGTAGGCCTCGCTCTGTAGCAACTGGTCCATTGCGGCATCAGCCGTGGCCAGCATCAGTGCTTTCGGCGGTTTGGCGGGCGCTGGGCGAGGGTGTTCTGTCGGTTGTGTCGTCAGTGCCGTTAAATCGGGAACCAGAATTTCAAATAGAGTTGACAGCAAGGCGTCGCCAGAAGGCCCGCAGGTTTGCCGCCAGCGCCTGATAGCTTCCTTGTGCTGGCCTTGCCGCATGGCAATCGCAGCCCATAACGGTGTCGATTCAGGCCAGATGCCGGCCCACTCGGAATGGGTGTTCAGCGTCCGTAGTATCTGATCGGCATCGCGGTCGCGCTCTATGCTTAACAGCACGCGCGCTTGTCCCAGCATGGCTTGAGCCATGGTCGGGCTCTTGTCGCCCGTTTCTTGTGTATGTAAGCTTCCCAGCAGGATTGCATGTCTGTAGTACGTTTCGGCGGCGGCAGGCAGCGAGAGTTCCTCAAGCCGTTGGGCGGTGATCAGAAGGCCCTCGGGACAGCGTTCATCCTGCGGGAATCGCATCGTGGCGTCGATCGCGCTTCCCACCAGGCCGGCGGTGGCCTTCGGATCCTTGGCCAGCGCTTTTAAAAGGCTGTGGCGGGCATGGGTGTCCAATTGTTTGTCCGTGTTTAGCGATATCAGTTTGTAGAGATACCGGACCTGTGCATCGTGATTACCGCGTCTGGCGGCCAGATCAGCTTGCACTTCAAATTCCCTGGCTGGATTCGTCGCCGTGCTGGCTTGCGCCTGCGCCGCTGCCAGATAGCGTTCTGTTCGATCCAGTTCATCACGTCCTATTGCCGTTCTTGCGGCACGAACCAGGATGTTGTAGGTCTCTGCTTGTCCAGGCTTCAGCATGTCTAACTGTTGATCAAGCGTTGAAAGGAGTTGGCCTACCCGCGCTGTATCGGTTGTGGCTGAGATTTCATGGTCCAGATCGATCAGTGCTGTTTCCTGTAGATGCGAGTCGGCGAGCATCATCAATCGGGCGGCGGCGGCATCTTCGATGGATCGCTCCTGCCGCAGCAAGGCAAGCAGACGCTGCGCGGCCTGCCGTCGGCCGGGGGCAGAGGTGTTGTAGGCCGCTCGCTGAAGTGCGGGAATGGCCTGATTCATGTTCTTGCTCCTGAAGGCGATTTGGGCTATGATGACCAGTGATTCCTGTTTGATCTGCGAGTTGTTGCTTTGCGCCAATGCGTTGGCGTTCTCGGTCAGTTGCTGCCGGATCTTCTCCAGTTTCTCACTGGGCGTTGCCCCTTCGAAATGCGAGCTAAGCGCATTGAACCATTTTGTGTTTGTGTATATCCGCCAAAGCACTCTGGTCTCGCAGTGCAATGCCTTGATTTGCTGTTCCCCGATCGCGGAAAATGCCTTGAGCGCATCAAGGCTTGCATAGGCCGGGGCGGCGTACCCCAAGTCAAAGAAGACCTGGAATTCGAGCAGGTTCAAGTCGAAGGGCATTTTGCCCTGGTCGCGAACCCTCGCGAGAATGCGATTCGCATGCTGTAGGGCTTGATGGTCGCGCAGTTTGCTGGCCAGTTGTAGGAAAACCGTTGCCGTGTCGACCGCGCTGCAACCATCGATATCCTGTTTTGCAAGCACCGTCGCGTAATTGGCTGCCATGCGATGACGCTGCCAGGCGGGGCGCCAGTTGTCTTCTTTTAGCAGGAATTTCGTCATGGCCATAATGGCGGTGTTCTTCTGTTTGGGCGTTTCTGCAATCTCAATGGCATCACTGAAGAAGATGAATGCCATGAGCGGATCCTTCGCCTTGTCGCGTTCCTCTGCCCACCGCAGCATCAGAATGTCGGCGGGAGGCAGCTCTTGGCTGATAAAATGATGGACCATCAATCCGGTCATCGTGGCGGTGAACGCCAGTCCGATGCCCATCAGGGCCATTGTAAGAAACAGTGCTGAGCCTTGCCTTGCGCGAGAATGCCTATTGTGTGCGGTCATGCAAATCCATTCCTTCCCGTCGGCTGGATACCTGAATGACGCTTAAAAGCTGCGATCGCTCGGCATTACCTGTCAGGCGCTGACTTTGAATGCGTAGCGTGTCCGGGCTGTCGATAATATCGACAAATGTGCCTGCGCCTGCTTCGAAATGTCTCCTGATCGCCGGCGTCTGCGCCAGGATGCATAGTCGGCCGCCTTGCGCCGAGAGCCATCCTGCCCATGCGCACAGGCTGCGCATGGCGGTCATGTCGGCCTGCGTTGCGGGGGTCGTTTCAAGCGCAATCCATTTCTCATCGCGGGCGGCACGCAGCAAGCGGGCGGCGTTGCGGGCCGTCAGCGTCCCGCGAAGACGGACGCGACGGAAGCGGCCGATTCGCCGCGCGTTGCCGCTGCCAGTTGCCGGCGTATGGGCGGCTGCCTTGAAAAGCATCTTCAGGGTACTTTGCAATTGCTCGGCCTGTACCGGTTTCTGAATAACGCTGCTGATTGCCAGCGCTTGCCGACATTCCTCGGAGACGCATTCGGTCTCTGCCGTCATACATACGACAGGGGTTTGATAGCCATTGCTGCGCATCTTCGCGATTACGTCGGTACCATAGCCATCGGGAAGACGATAATCCATCAGTACCATTTGCGGCCCGAGACGTTCCCAGCTCGCTTCGGCCTCGCTGGCGCTTTCTGCAACATTAATGCTGCATGCCCCAGGAAGCCGTTCCAGGGTTCTGCGCAAGGTGGCGGCCAGCAGCGGGTCGTCCTCCACCAGCAGGATGACGATACCGAACGCATCAGAAGTCATAACTGGCTCCTTCTGTGTAGCGTGGTATGATCAGCACGGTTCCGGCGGCCAGTACGGCAGAGGGGCTTATGCCGTTGACTTGCTGTATCCATTTGGCCAGGTCCTTGTTGCCGTAGACCATCGGGTTGGCGGCAATGCTCTCGAGGGTGTCGCCAGTCTGGACCTCGTAATATTCGAATGCTCCACTGCGCAAAAGACTCAATAAATGGTCTTTTTTGTTGATTTCCCTCCGACTTTCCTCCAGTTGCTTGCCGAGGCTCTCGATCTGCGCATTCTGTTCATCAAGTCGGGTGTTCAAGAGAGTAACTTCATCCTGGGTTTGGCTTAACTGTGCGGTTGTGGCCTGTAGCTGCACGTTCAGGTGCGTGACCTCGTCAAGCAGGGCTTGCGCTTGAAGGGCACGCCGCTCCAGTGCGTTAAGACTGCTGGTGTCTGACGCATTGGCCGAGGCCCAGAGTACGACGGCGAGACTCAGGATTGCAACGCTGGGTACGATCCATTGACGGCTACGTTTTCCGGTTCCATTCATATCGATATTCCTTGCGATGTCGAGCGGAGTCAATCATGGTCTCGATATGCTAGCAGGGGCTGTGCCGCAGATCGTGAGCGCTTGCGGTGTTTACACGGCAAAACTCGATCAATCAGACGGTTATGCTGTGTTCCTTGATTTTTCTCAGCAAGGAACTGCGATGGATATTTAGAATTTCGGCCGCTTGGCCGCGATGTCCGTTCACGTCGTGCAGGACCCGCGTAATCAACAGCCGCTCGCATTCGGCAAGGCTCATGGACGGAATCACAGAGGTCTGTCCGGTGGGGGCCGGTGGATTGGACGGTATTGCTTGCTTGGTGTTTGGAATGGCAAGATCCTTGACATCAATCTCGTTGCCTGTACATAGAATGACGCCGCGTTCGATCGAATGGCGCAGCTCGCGAACGTTCCCCGGCCAGTCATAAGCGCAAAGGGCATCCATGGCCGCCGCTGTAAATCCGCTAAGGTGGCCGCCGGTTGCTTTCTTGTGCTGATTGAGGCACTGGTTAGCAAGCATCGGAATGCTTTCCGGGTGCTCGCGAAGTGGTGGCAGAGTCAGGGGAAAAACCGACAAACGGTAATAGAGATCCTCACGGAACGTGCCATCCTTTACCATGTCCTGTAGATTGCGGCAGGTAGCAGCGACGATGCGCACATCCACCTGAATGACACGGCTCCCGCCTAAACGGCGGAATTGCTTGTCCTCGATCACTTTTAGCAGTTTCGCTTGCAGGGCGGGGGCCATGTCGCCGATCTCATCGAGGAATACCGTGCCGCCATCGGCGATCTCAAGTAAGCCGGGTTTGCTGGCTTTGGCATCGGTGAAGGCTCCTTTCTCATAACCGAAAACCTCGCTTTCCATCAATGGCCCCGGAATCGCCGAGCAATTGATGTCGACGAACGGCTTCTCGGCACGTGCGCTGAGACGGTGCACGGCGGATGCCATCATCCCTTTTCCCGTTCCGCTTTCCCCTAAGAGCAGCACCGTAGTGTCGGGGAAGGTGGCAATGCGCTGTACTTTTGTAAAGAGATTACGCAGGGCGCCGCCGCCAATCATCTCGTCGAGCTGCCAGACGTCGCCACCGGAACCGGTCGATAGCCGCGCGAGTCCCTCTACGCGCTCTTCAAGGTTGACCGCTTTTTCCACATTCCGGATGATTTTCTCGAGTTGCTCGTTTTCGTAAGGCTTCGGTAAGTAGTCGTAGGCCCCGTTGCGAATGGCTTGAATGGCTGATCTGACATCGCTGTGGCCGGTTACAAAAACAACGTAAGCTCGTTTTGATAAGCCGTTGATCTCTTCAAGGAAATGGAAACTGTCGCCGTCGGGTAGTCGCCGGTCAAGAAAGATCAGCTTGAATTGATTCTCCTTCAGCCGACTGCGCGCGTCGCTTAACGAATCGCAGGCTTTGACGTCGTGGCCTTTGCGCTTTAAAAGGTCAAACATGACCTTGCGCTGGATTTCGTCATCTTCAACTATTAGAATATCCATTATGGCGGTGCACTTTCTGCGGCATCGGACGGCGGCATGGGCATGGTCGGGCAAGATAACGTCACGGTCCATTCGTTCGTTCGGCATGGCGCTAGTTCCGCCGCGCAATCGCCGCCGGTGAGGCGGGCCAGCCGTTGCGCCAACGTAAGTCCCAAGCCGAGGTGGCGCGGTCGCGTTGTGTAAAACGGGAGGAACGCCTGCTCTCGCAGGGAGGCATCGATGCCAGGCCCAGAGTCGGACACGGTCCACGTTATGCAGCCCTCGTTCGCCTGCAGGAGCAGGCCGACAATACCTCGCGGAGCAGCCTCGCAGGCGTTGGTCAGGAGTTCTTGCAAGGCGATGCGCATAATCGACGGCGCTGCTCCTGCCGCGTCCCCCTGTTGTCGGATCTCTGCATTCGGGAAACGGCGGGCTACGGCCGCCATGGCGTCAGCTGTTATGTCGGATACGATCTCTGGCTGAATCGCGGGGGCGCGTTCCCAGAACAGGCTGAATCGATTAGCCATATCGCTTAGCGAATCACACTCCCGGAGCATTAAGGGAAAGTACTCGCGTAGATCTGGAGCAAGGGTACTTCCTGCATCGGATTCGATGAGGTTCACGGCTCCGCTGATGCCTGAGGCGATGTTCCGGAGACGGTGTCTCAGCACATGCGACATGCGCTCCAAGTCGTCGGTGCTTAAATGGGGTGGAGTAACTGAAATCATTACTTTTCTTATACATCTCGCGTCGGTCGGTGTCAAGAAGGTCGTTTCACGAAGTCGTTTGGCGTGATCACAGTGTGGCGTGCCATAGACACAAGTTCACGATCGGCCATAGTTTCATAGGGTGGACCGGCATGCTGCCGTTCAGCCAGGCATCAATCGCGGTCGGATTGAATAGCGCGTGCCGCAGCGGCGATGTAGCAATTGCCTCCTTGATCATGGGCTTCATCCACGTGTCCATCCATTCAAAAACAGGCACCGGGAAGCTCATCTTCGGGCGCTGCAGGATCGACGTCGGGACCGAATCGGTATAGGCGCGGCGCAGCAGCCGTTTGGATTCGATCAGATCCTGTTGTACAATCTCCATCACGTTCAGCCCCTGCGCGGCAAGCGCGCCAGCCGGTTGCCGCCAGTCCAGGCGGTAGGTGTCCGGCAGCGAGAATGCAAAATCAACCAGCCGGTGATCGGTAAACGGGACGCGCACCTCGACGGATGCGGCCATGGAGCTGGAGTCCACCCGCAGGAGCAAGCCTTCGAGGTTGACGCGCAGGTGGGCAAGCATGATGCGGTCCAGGGTGGATGCATTCGGGTGGCGGCTGTAGAGTTGCTGATAGAAGGCTCGGATGGCATGGTCGTTGTGCAGGTTGGCCGTGATATCCGGATGCATCCAGAGTTGCTTCTCCGGCGTGGACATCCAGGTGTTCAGCAGCAGGTGCTGGGTGGCCAGATCCGGCAGGTGCGCCTGTCCATAGCCGCGCAGTAGCGCCTGATCGGTCGCATTCATACCTGACTCAGGCTTTGTTGAGCGCGAAGCCCGGTCGAAGTCATGGGCCGCGAAATAGGCAATCGTGTAACCGCCGAAGATCTCGTCGGCACCTTCGCCGCTCAAGGCCACCGTGTATTCCTCGCGCAGTGCTTTGGAAAGCATGTAGATCGGCACTTCGTTAGGGGTGGTGAGAGGGAGACCGTTCTGGCGTATCAAGAAATCCCACAATGCGGGGTAATCGGCCGAGTCAAGCGTGATTTGGCGGCACTTCATGCGGTAGGCGTCAGCCGCCTCTTTCACAAACGGGAATTCGTTGAACCCGGGTTGCGCGTAACCCACGTTATAGGCGTGAAAGTGGTTGTCCGTGAGGGTGCTGGCCTGTTCTGCAATAATGGTTGAATCCAGGCCGCCGCTGAGAAAACCGCCCAGCGGAACGTCGCTGATCAGGCGCAGCCGTACCGCCTCCTTGATCAAGTCGCGCGTTTCCTCGGCCGCCGTTTCCAGTGAGAGCAGTGATTTGTCCTGCGGTGCAGGGCAGGATGGTGCCCAATAGCAGCCGCCATGCTGCCCGCCGCTCGCGTCGATGCGCATCCAGTGGCCGGGTTCCAGCAAGTGCACGCCGCTGAGCAGGGTATCCTGCCCGAGATTAACCCGTATGGTGGATAGGTAGTGGGAGGCGGCCGAAGCGTCAAGTGCGGGTTTGTCCGGCAGCAGGGCCAGCAAGGCGCGCATCGACGAGGCAAAACAGAGCGTCTTGCGTTGCTGTGCCCAGAATAGCGGCTTTACGCCCAGTCGGTCGCGGGCCAGGAAGAGCGTGCGTTGGCGGGGGTCGTAAATGGCGAAGGCAAACATGCCGAGCAGGCGATCCAGGCATGCCGTGTCCCATTCCAGAAAGGCGTGCAGCAGGACTTCTGTGTCGGAATGGGTTTGGAATGCGTGGCCCCTTGCTTGCAGTTCTTCCCGCAGTTCCGGGTAATTGTAAATCTCGCCGTTAAAAACGATCACCGCGCCGGTTTGCGGATCCACCAGCGGTTGGTGGCCGCCGCCGATATCGATAATGGCCAGTCGTCGGTGCGCAAGCCCCATTCGGTCTGTGTGGAATCGCCCCTGATCGTCCGGGCCGCGCAAGGCCATGCAATCGGCCGCATCCCGCAGCCGCGGCAGCCACTGCTCGCAAGGGAGAGGGGTGGGGGAGGTGTAGCCGGCAATGCCGCACATGGCAACGACTCCCTTCTAGTTGTTAGAACCGCCAATTTGCCCGATCAGGTAATCAAACCCCGACTTCATTTTGCCGATGGCTTCATCCATGGCTCCGAACTGGCGCCAGAGCATAGTCTCTTTCATTTCCAATTCCCGTGTCAGACGTTCAATTTGATCGTCCTGTCGCGAGATCTCATCATTGATATTCTCGATGCCGATGTCAATCCAGCCGTCGAGATCCGAACTGAAGCTACGGGTGGACTCATACATCGTGAGGGCGATGCCGCCTTCTCGTGTACCAACCGTGGTCTCGGAGGTGACGCCACGGAACAGGTTCTCAACCTCGTCCGGATACTGCTCAAGCATCGCGTCGAGGCGCTCCTCGTCGATAATTGCCAGCCTGTTCAATTCCCCCTCGGTCCAGATGCCGATGTGTTGAAGCGAATCCATGATTCCATCCGCCCCGTTGTATTGGTAGCTGGCGTTTTCAGCCGTATGCGTTGTGTTCATCATCTGACCTGCAAGCGAACGCAGCTTGTAGGTGATTTCACGCATCATGCTGTTGTCCTGTAGCAGGCCCGGAACGGGATTGGATGGATCACTGCGATCCCAGGTCCCGTAGAACTCATTGACCTCTGCCGCCGTGTTGTAAGCATCTATAAAGGTGTTGATCGCTTCCTTGATGGCAGCATTGTCACGGCCGACCGTGATTTCGCTGTATCCGGTACTGTACAAATTCAGTGTCACGCCTTCGACAACATCGGCCAGGCCGGTGTTGGATGAACGCGTGACGGCGGCACCATTGACCGTGAATTCCGCATCCTGAGCGGATAGGAGTTCGTTGGAGGGACTTCCAGAAGCATCCAGAATGCCGAGGCTCTCTAGCGGGGTGCCGGTCGTGTCGGAGAGGGAAATGGAGTCGGAGCCGGTGTTGACGCGCTGAAGCACGAGTCGATTGTCAAGGATGGTGGCGGTGACCTGGTCGTTTCCCGGCATTGAACTGGTCGCGGCGTTGATCTTGTCGCGCAGTGAGGCTAGGGTCTCGGTGTTGCTGATGGAAAAGGTTTGCCCACCGATGGCGAACTGGTCGCCGAGACTGATGCCGGCAATATTGGTCAACAGCGTTGAGGTCGTCACGGGTACACCCCCCGTATCGGTCATGCCGGTAGCGGATGCAATCGTTTGTGCACGAGCCAGATGCGTGACTTCTACTGTATAGGTGGCACTGGCGGTATTGGCGGCGGTGGTGGCGGTAGCCACGGAGGCATTGGTGCTGGTGGACGCCATTTTTCGCCAGGTATCCATCCAGCGCAGTGAATCAGAGGCCTCGGTCAGGCTTGCAAGGTTTTTCTTGACGTCGATCCAGGCCGTGATTTTGTCGTTCCGCAGGGTCTTGGCTTCCCGGACGGACTCCAGACGGCGCCCTTCGACTTCCATGATCTTGGCGATCGTGCCGCCTACATCAAAGCCGGACCCCAGTCCACTGATTCGGAATTCTGTGCTCATAGCGGGTCAAGGTTAGCAGGTTGAATGCCATGCGCATGTTGTAAAAAAAACAGGACGCCTTTAAAGAGCGTCCTGCTTTCCGTATATTATATACCGCTCCGGATCCGCCACCACGCGAGCGGTGGCGGATCCTTCACGAAATATAAACACTACCCGATCAGTTGCATAACGCTCTGCGGCAAGGCATTTGCCTGTGCCAGCATCGCCGTGCCGACCTGCGTCAGGATCTGATGCTTCATGAACTGAGTGGATTCCAGCGCCATATCCACGTCGCGGATCGCGCTTTCGGCACCCATCATGTTCTCCTGATACGTACGCACACCTTCCAGGGAGTGGCCCAGACGGCTGCCTTCGGCACCCATCACCGCGCGCTTGTTGCTGACATGGTCGATGGCCAACACCAGCACGGCGGTCGCCTTCATGGCTGCATCCTGCGTCTCGATGCTGATGCCGCCGGTGTTCAACCCTGTCGCATTGGTTCCCCCGTTGAGCACGGACCCCCAGGTGACATTAGCCGAGGGACCGATAGTGAACTGTCCGCACGAGAAAGCGATCGGTACTGTCCCGATCGGGTCTGTACTTCCACGGTGCAGGGAAATCGATGCCCCGCAGAATAACTGTCCCGGGTCGGCACCGACCTGGGTGATCAAACCGGAATTACCCTGGAACAGGTTAGTCGTGTTGAACTTGCCACGGGCCAGGCTGCCAGTTGTGATGCGAATGATCTCCGCCTGCATATTCTCAAATTCAACCTGCAGGTTGGCGCGGTCGACCGAGGTTTTCGTGCCGTCATTGGCCGCCACGGCCAATTCGTTCATCCGGTGCAGCATGTCGTGGATCTTCTGCATCCACGAATCGGCCGTGCGCATGAACGCAATGCTGTTCTGGATGTTCTGAGCCGCCATACCCGAATTACGAACCTGCGAACGCATACGCTCGCTCATGGCCAATCCGGCCGGATCATCGGCTGCTGTCTTGATGCGCAAGCCGCTGGAGAGCTTGCTCATCGAGTTTCGCATATTATTTACGCTGGATGAATAGTTGACCCACACGCCGAACGCTGGAACGTTATTAAATACCTGCATGACCTTCCTCCTTGATGTTGTTCTTGTCTTTTTTTGTTCGTCTAACAGAGAATGCATCCATGCTTTCTCCTTTACTGGTTTGCAACCCATCCCGTTTTGCTGGTGACTCCTGCTGCAGGATTGCATGCAGCGTCATTGTCCCCTCGCACACTATTCTTTCGCTGCCACCTCCCTCCTTCTTCTCTTTGGTCCTCGTTTCAAAGCTCTTCGTCGATGTCCTCTCTTTCGGCGGGGTTGGTAGCATGCTTAAGAAAACGAAACAAAAAACACTTGATCGTTCGTTCATGGAGCAAATATTGCCGTTGGTGGTGAGGGAGGAGGGTATATCAGGAAACTATTGCCTTTAAAGAGGCGCGAGTACCGCGGTTTGAGCCGTGGCACCGGCATTGCTATATGGATGCTGTCGCGTTTCGCTGGCCGGAGGCGGGGCGCGGCAGGCATCAGCTAAGGCAGTATCTGGCGAAAAAGGGGACATAGACATGAATAAAAATAATGACGATGCGTTTGTGGTCAAGCCTTACTCGCGGCTCGTTTCGTTGACGATACGTCCCGAGCATGTTTTTCATTTCCCGCAAGGGCTGCCGGCCTTTGACGGTTTCAAGAACTATGTTTTCACGATCAAACCAGATACCAGCCCGTTTGTCTTCATGCAGTCCATTGAGCCGGCAGGGCTTTCGTTTGTCTGTGTGGATCCGTTCCTGATCCATCCTGAGTATGCACCACGGATCGGCCCCGCAGATCAGGAGATCCTGCGTCTTGAGCGTCCGGAGGCCCTGATGCTGATGTGCATCGTGACGGTGCGGTCTGATGCACGCGACACCACCGCAAACCTACAGGGACCGCTGGTGATCAATATTGAGAATTCGATCGGCAAGCAGATCCTGTGTGATGGCCAGTCGTATCCCGTCCGCTACCGTATATGGGATGCCATCGGGACAATCGCGGATGAGATGGTGGCTGAATCCCGACCAGAACGATTTGACGGGATGCAGGGAACGATGAAACATGCATTTGCGTAAGCGGGTGCTTATGTGTTGCCGGTGGGGAGTCCATCATGAGTGATTTTGATCAAAAGGCCAGGGAGGGCCGTTATGTTGGTACTGACAAGGACGTTGGAAGAGAGTGTGATGATTGGCGACAATGTGGAGGTCCGTGTTTTGGGCATCCATGGGGATCAGGTGCGGCTAGGGTTTGTGGCTCCGCGCAGCATTCCTGTATACCGCAAAGAGGTTTTTGAAGCGATACAAGATGAAAACAGGCAAGCTGCCGGTCCGGATCAGTCCGGGATGGATGCCTTTACGGATTTACTCCGGGGACGTTCGGGGCCTGGCGGTGGAAATGGAGCAAAGAAAGGAAGGTGTCGACAGTAGAGCAGGCGAAAATGCGTTGTGAAACCGGGATTACGCAGCAGGGTGGATTGCCCTGGAAATACCGGATGTTCGGTGATGATTGTCAAATAAATGGGCAAGGATGCCCGGAAAACAAGAAAATCAAGGAGGATAGAGATGCAGGTTTATAATAACGTTCCCGCTTTTGGTGTGTGGGTCAATTACTCCGCCAGCGTGCAGAATATGCGCGATTCGATGGGAAAGCTTTCCAGCGGTCTGCGTATCAAGACGGCGGCAGATGATCCGGCTGGTCTGGCAATCAGTGAGCGTATGCGTTCACAGATTCGCAACTCGGGCATGGCGGCTCAGAACATCCAGAACAGCATTGCGTTCATGCGCACGGCCGATTCGTGGATGCAGAAGATCCATGACATGCTGCACCGGATGAACGAACTGGCTGTCTCGTCGAATGACGGGACGAAAACCCAGGTCGACCGCGCCAATCTGCAGGTTGAATTCGAGAACATGCAGGCGGAGATCATCCGCATCACGACTGGCAGCCTGGCCCGCGGCAAGTTCAACACGGCTAACCTGTTCCAGGATAATGCCGGTTTGATCACCCAGGTCGGTGCCGATCCGGGACAGTTGTTCTGCGGGGCATCGCTTTCCCTGCACCGCGCGAGCAACGCCGAAATCGGGAGCGCACCGATCGCCTTCTCGTGCGGGCAGTTCACAATCGGTCCTTCGGTTACGGTAACCTGGGGGTCTGTGCTCAACGGGGGAACGAATGCGACAGGGACCTTCAACGGCGGCATCAGCATCGAGACGCAGGATGCAGCCATGAAGTCGATCGCAGTGCTGAAGCTGGCAATCGACCATGTCAGCAACAAGCGCGCAGTACTCGGGGCAGAGGCCAGCCGTCTGAATCACTCCCTGGAAGGTGTCCGCACCTATCAGGAGAACATGATGGGTGCCGAGAGCCAGATCCGCGACGTGGATATGGCGCTGGAGTCCACCAAGTTCATGAAGTACCAGATCCTGACGCAGGTGGGTACCGCGATGCTGGCGCAGGCCAATGCCTTGCCTCAGAGCGTGATGCAGTTGATCGGATAAGGACGGAAATGGCGGGCCGGTTCCGCACGGGGCGGAACCGGTCTGCCGTTTTTTCAGAAAGGATAGGCGAATGACAACGGAAAAACGGGTGGACACCATAGAGGTTAACTCCTTTGAGGAGTACACGCTGTACTCGCTTGATCAATCGTCCGGTGCCATTCTTGGCATGATGGATCGCAGCAAGCAGATCGCCTCGCAATGGCCCGATCTGGCGTCGATGTCCTGTCTGCCAGGGTTATGCAAGGATGTGGCGGCGTTGTCGAGCTACCAGCACTCCCTGAATGTGGCGGTCGGTGACTTTGATGGGGACGCAGGCGGCTCCTGGCTGCGAGCCCGGGACGCGTTGCAGGCAGTAATGAACGCCTTACAGGATTCGATAAACATCAATGATCCGGATGTTATCAAGCAGATTTTCGGCTTTGCCTTGCCGGGGGCGTTGAATGATTTCATGATCGCGATCCCCGGCCTGAAACAACATGTCGCGGGGATGATCAGCGAGGTTCAGCCCGACGTTGTCGCGGGCAATAGCGAAGGGGTCTGATGGAATCCGAGTGGTTACTGGCGTTGAAAGCGGCGGATGGCGAGGCGGCGGACGTGTTTCTGGATGAACCTCCGGTGCCTGCTGGAGATGATCCGCTTATGGCTGTCGATGACCCTCTGGGCATCGTCCGCGAGTGGCTTGGTCAATGCGTTCCGACGCCGAATGTCGTAATCGTGCCGGGCGTTTCTCAAATTGTCCTGATTGAGCCGTTGTTGCAGCTTAAAACCTCGATGAATATTCTAGTTCTCGAGCAGAATGTGAATAAGCTGCGTTGCGCCCTTGATGCCGCCGATAGCCCGGCTCTGGCCGCAGCGATTCGAGCCGGACGGCTACGGATTGATCCCGGCGAGTCATCTCTATCCACGGCCGAGCGATTTCTTTGTGCTGCCGATTTCTCCCGTTGTCCCCGAATTCGCCTCCTGGATATACTGCCGGTCAGTTCAGAGGACATGGACATGGCCACGGAGATGACCAAGGATGTCCGCGAATTGATCCGGTTTCAGGCTTGTGACCTCTCAACCCGGTTGCGTTTCGGTGCCGAATGGCAAGAGCAGACCCTGCTCAATCTGCCCCGGATTCTCCAGCATGCGCCGCTGTCTGCCTTGTTCAAGCAATTCAAGGGCACGTCGGCTCTGGTTGTGGCGGCGGGGCCATCACTGAACGATGCCATTCCTTTTATCAAGAGATTCAGGAATCGATTCCTGCTGATCTGCGTGGGACGGGTGAGCACCTTTCTTCAAAATCAGGGGATTGTGCCGGATTTGATTGTTACAGGCGATGGGCAGCATTACGTCAGGGACCATTTCAAGAACAAACCGGCGGGGGTGCCGGTTGCCGCCAGTTGCTTTACGGATCCGGCCGTGATTAATAAACTTGATCGTGTCTTTTTCATGGAGTTGGTTTCAATGCGCCTGCCCGAATGGCTGCGGCCAAAGGTCGGTGAGCAGGGCGAGATCTACCCGGGCGGGAATGTGTCGACGGCAGCTATGTCGGTCGCGGCGGCACTGGGTTGCAGCCCGGTTGTGACGGTGGGTTTTGACTTGAGCTATTCTCCTGATGGAAGGACGCATGCGGCAAGCAAGAGCGGGGGCGGTCTGCCTAAGGGAGAAACGTACTTCGATGTTCCCGGAAACTTCCAGGATACGGTCAAGACGAATCGGCAGATGTTTCACTATATCGGTTTCGCAAAGGAGTTTGTTGCTGAGCGCCCGGAGGTACGCTTTGTCAATCTCAATACGGCCGGGGCGCGAATCGAAGGTATGGAGATTGCGAGGCACGGGGAACTGGAAAGGTATGCAGGCCCCGAAATCGATGCCGCACGACGAATCGCGGCCTTATATGAGTCATGCGCCGGGGAGCCTGAACGCTCTGCAACTTGTATCAAAGGCTTGCGGGACGATATTCCGGTCCTGCAATCGCTGCGGATGGAGTGCATGCAGGCCGCCATGGTTTGTAATCAGATGATCATGCTGATGCGGCGGCCGGGGACGGTAAAAGATCCGGAAACGGTGTTGCGCGAACATCTTGACCGCGTGGCCCCGGTGGATACCCGGCTCAAGACCGATCCGATTATGGACTTGCTGGAGGCGCGGCTGGAGGGCGTCTCGAACGCGTTGACCGAGCGCATGGTCTCGCATGAGGAACGGGCCATGTCGCCCGCGGTTCGAAGCCATCGTCGCTGGCGTGATTATTACACCGCGGTTGCCGATGCCTGCCAGATGTCACAGGGGCTCTTGGAGAACATAGTCTCAAAACTTGAATCGTCGTCCTGTGCGGCGTCTTGCGATAATCCGGGAAAACGAATGGAGGTAGCCGTATGAAGGGGTTGCAATATGAATCGCAGAAAGTGCTCTCAGCCTCGCCGATGGAGTTGATCCTGATGCTCTATGATGGCGGGCTGCGAAGTCTTGAATGGGCATTGGATGCGTTTGGCGAGCCTGACGAACTGAAGCGGATGCAAGCGATTAATACCCATTTGCTCAAGGCGCAGAGTTATATTACCGAATTGGCCTGCTCGCTGGATATCGAGCAGGGTGGGGAAATGGCCCGATCAATCGAACAGATTTATGAATTCATGATTAATCACCTCATCAATGCCAATACATCCGGCAGCCGTAAGCCGGTTGAGGAGGTTCGCTCGATGCTTGCTGATCTGCGTGACGGTTGGAGGCAGGCAATGGATGCGTTGCCCCGAGACCAGACGCCGGAACCTGTGGCGGTTGAACGAACGAGCAGTTTCAACTTTTCCGGCTAGGATGCTGCCATGCAACGAATGCTTGAACTTGATTATGCGATTCGGGAGGCACTTGGTGCTCGCGATAGCGAGGCTGTATTGCGGCTTGCCGGCGAGCATTATCAGGCGATTCAAGCCCTGCTTGATAAGCAAAACGGCGTGGTGCGCGAGCGTCTTGTCCGCCAGGCGGCCGACCTGCTGGCGGAAACGCTCAAGATTGCACGGCAGGTGCGCGAGCATTTGCGGGAAGAATTGAACATGACGGTTCGCCAGCGGCAGTTGGCAGGAAACCGGCACGATTCCGTTCCAGCCCGGTCCTATCGGGCGTGAACATTGGAGTCAGCCGCCTGTGGCACGGAGGCTGCTTCATTTCCGCGTCATGACAGCGTTAGAAAAAAACACAAATCAGTTATATCGACAGAAGTATTTTGTTGAAGAAAGTAACGTGATTCGCTACCGACCACCGTCGGCGGCCCCTGGCTGTACCAAGGTCTCAACGGTGATTTCGAGGCAATCTGCTCGTGTGTCCGAGATCCGGGTTCCGTTAAACGGCCCCCCGCCCAGTTCCGATGCCCAGATCGCGGTGCAGCTTCTCCATAGTGGCGCGGCGCTAAGCGGTATCCGTATCAAATGCCCGTGTGGACGGCATGCGGAATTAGATTTGGATACCCCTGCCGGCGTTAAAAAGGGGGGGGGATGAGCTCCTTGTGTGTTGGCGGTTTACTCCGAGGCGGGCTGATCGTCGGCTTGGCCCTTTCCCTGTGCGGGTGTGCCACGCGGCAGGGGCGCGATTACGGGAATATCCTCTTTCCTGGGGCAAACTATTTCCAGGTTCAGGTGGTCACGCCGGATGCTTCTCTGGCCTCGCCGGTACCGATCGCGGATCTGCTGCTGCTGCCACCCGTTGGCGATGTTCCCGAGAACCTGACGGATGGGTTGCAGCTTACGTTGTGGCAGGAACTGCAGCAGATCCTGCCGGGTGCGGTTCGGGCCCCGAGGCCGCGCGGGCGCTATGTGCCGTATATGCAAACTTCAAATATACTGATGGACGACGGGCGTCCGGCCATCGAGGAACTGGTGCGCATCGGGAAGCTGGCGCAGGCATCGCATGTGCTGCTGCCAAGGATTATCGACTACCGGGCCTATCATCCGCAGCGGATTGTGATGGAATGGCTGATCGTGGATGTAAATCGCGGCAGGACTCTTTTGCTGCTTGTCGGGGGGCTCGATGTCTCTGAACAGCGCGTTCTGATCAGTGCGGATTCGTACTTGCGCGAACGCAAGGCAAAGCCCTATAATACGGCCAATCTGGAATTACTGTTGCGTTCACCGCGCGAATTCAACGGTTTTGCCGTGGCGCAAGCGGTGGATGCCCTGAGGGGACGTCTCACGCCTGATAAGAGTGATCCATTTAAGCGCGTCATGGAAAGTGCCGAAGTAAGAGAATATCTGAGTGATTTGCAATGAATATAATAACGAATAACATGGCTGAGAACGTAAAACCTGATCTTGCCCTCCGCAAATCAGGGCGCGTTGCCAAGAGGTCCTTGTGCCAAAGCGAGGTTGTGAAACGAGGGGTGAAGCATGATCAGGACGGTACCTCGGTGATGGGGCGCCTTGTATCTCAGGAAATGCTTCGTGCCAAGCGTGAATACAGCGAGGCCCCTGTATCAGCGGATCGTTTGCAGCAGGCTGGCTCAGATCAATTTGATCCGCCTTCGGATGCCGCCCTTGATGTGATTTTTTCCCGTATGGCCGGATTTAGCGCCGTCGGGTGATCGTGTCCGATATCTATGCTCCCTAACGCATCGGCAATTCTTGCCGGTGCGTTTTTTTTGTGTCCCGCTTCTCATGGCATCCAGGCTGCTACCGTTTTGTGGCAGAGCTTTGAGACGGAGGCAGAAAATGGACGATATGGCGTGTGGACTTCGCAACGTGTATGGCCGCTCGACGCGGCGGCTGCAGATGATCGCAGAAAACCTTGCAAATACAAGTACGCCGGGGTACCGGGCGGGCGAAGTAACGGCGCAACCGGTGCGCTCTTTTGAGCGTGTCCTGGATGGTCATGTATCGACCAATCGGGAACGCGATGCGACGGATCTGACGCAGGGGGCCATCCGCGCGACAGACCGTCCGCTTGATTTCGCCCTTGTGGGCGACGGCTTCTTTGTTGTCCGTGATGGCCGAAACGAGTACCTGACGCGCAATGGGGCATTTGAGGCCGCCACCGATGGATCGTTGCTGACCGCTGCCGGTCATGCCGTGATTGATGCGAATGGCGCCCCCCTATCGATCCCGGCTGGTGTCGCGCTTGAATCCGTGCATGTCGGCGAGGATGGCGTGTTACGGCAGAAAGACGGCAAGGAAATCGGACGGTTCATGCTCGAACGTGTTGCCGACGAGCAGGATCTGTCGCGCGTGGGCACGACGCTTTTCCAGGCACCACTCTCCCGGCGTCAGCCGGCGGAGTCGGTTCGCGTACTCGGGCGTACACTTGAGTCGAGCAACACGGTTGTGTTCCAGGAACTGAGCAGCATGATGCTGCTTACCCGCACGGTGGAGGCGCTGCAGCGCGCCCAAGGCAATGAAATACAGGCGCAACGGAAAATGATGGATGCGCTTTCGGGTTAAAACGAGGGTGATAAGCTAGAGGAGGTAGTTATGCAACGTGCACTATGGTCTGCCGTTACCGGCATGCGGGCACAGGAAATGTCGTTGGATGTGGTCGCGAATAATCTGGCCAATGTTAACACGACCGGCTTCAAGAATAGCCGGATTCGCTTTCAGGACATGCTGTACGCGTCCATCGTGATTCCAGGTGCCTCCGGAGCCGATGGCGAGATTGGTGGTGTGCAGGTCGGGCACGGTACGCGTGTGGCCGGCGCGGCGCGTTCCTTTACGCAGGGTGCCCTGATCGAGACCGGTAATGCGCTCGATTTTGCAATTGAGGGGGACGGCTTCTTTGAAGTAACCCTGCCCGATGGTCAGAGTGCCTATACCCGCGACGGTGCCTTTATCCTCAACGGCGCGGGTGAGGTTGTGACCTCGGATGGTTTCCGTGTGGCCGGGTTTGACACCGTGGATGCCGGGACGACCGATATGACGATTGCGCGTGATGGGTCGTTCACCGCGATCGTCAATGGGACTCAGGTCACGAAAGGACGTGTGACGATTTCGCGCTTCCTGAATCCGGAAGGCCTGCATTCCATGGGCCGAAACCTCTATCTGCAAACAGAAGCGAGCGGGGCGGCGGAGAGCGGACAGGTGCCTGGTAATAACGGTGTCGGCGGTCTGGCGCAGCGCTACCTGGAAAAGTCGAATGTCAATACGGCGACCGAACTGGTGAATATGATAACGACTCAGCGCGCCTACGAGGCAACGTCGAAGGCGATCCGGGCCAGTGACGACATGCTGAGTACGGCGAATAACCTGGCTCGGTAGATATGAAGCGGGAAAGGATCAGCAATGAAAGAAATGACTAGACCGATAGGCAGGGCGCTATTGCTGGGGGCATTGTGCACGACTGCTTGCCGGCCGTCGCAGGCGCAGGTGGTGTACATGGTGTCAGCCGCGACGATTGATGGCTCCATTATCCGCTTGCGGGATGTGGTGGTTCAGGCGGATGCGTTACCGGAGGGGTGGGGGGGGCGGGTTGTAGGCAATGCGCCCCAGCCCGGCGGTGGTAGGACGCTTGGGTTGGGCTCGATTGCCGCCGCGCTGCATAGCTATGATGATATGCATGATGTGGAGTTGCGTGGCCAGCCGGAGATTCGCCTTACGGTTCGTGCGAAATCCGTCGACGCGGATATGCTTGACCGTGTGATTGCCGAATACCTGGATCAGCGTCCGGAATTGGGGGGGCGCCGGTTGCGCGTTGCGCGTGAACAATTGCCCGTCGTGCAGGGTGGGGAAACGATCACGAATGCCGTTGTCATGGGCATTCGCGAGGACAGCCAGCGCGTCGCGTTGATACGACTCGAAGGACCAGACTACCGGATGCCGGCAGAAGGGGTTGTGGAGTTCCCCTTGAATGAGCTGCAAGCCTACTGGATGGTTGTACGCCCGCTGCTGCGTGGCGCCACGCTGGCGGACGGCGATATCGCGGAAAAGTGGATTCCGGCCGAGGAGGGGGCTCGCTACTATCCGGTGTCGGATCGGATTACCGGGATGGAGATACGACGGAATCTGCAAACCGGACAGCTTCTTCAGATGGGGGCGCTGGCGGATCCCGTTTTTGTGAAACGCGGTGAGATCGTGAGTGTGCTTTTTGACCAAGGCGGGTTGTCGGTAACGTTGCGGGCCCGCGCGTTATCGGATGGACGTCGTGCGGAACGGATTGCATGTGTGAATGAACGTTCAGGACGACGGATGTATGTGCGTCTGGTCGATGTGCGTGAGGCGGTATACGAATCTGAAGGAACAGGGGGGTGAAAATGTCTGGTGTAATAAAACGAGAGGGGTGCGTGACTGTTTGGTTGGTCGTGCTCTTCCTGGGGGGGGGCGGGGCTGTGACGCTCAAGGCGAACGAGGCGGTTCCGGAATGGAGCCTGGCCACGCGGATGTATGGCGACGAGAAGGCGCGCCGCGTCGGCGATTTCGTGACGGTGGTGATCGAGGAGAAATCCAGCGCGAACAAGGCGGCGCAAAGCAGTTCGGCGAAAACGACAACCGGGGGAGGAAGTGCTTCGGTCGGAACCCCGTACTATACGAAAGAGACCAAGGAAGGCGAAGAGACCGTCCGTGGCCCTTGGACTCGGGCGACGCTCCCGTCATTTGAGTGGCAAATGGCGAGCGATTTCTCGGGAGGTGGCAAGACCAGTAGCGAGGAGGATCTCTCCTCGACGCTGACGGCCCGTGTATTGGATGTGCTGCCCAATGGCAACCTGCTGCTGGAGGGGCGCCGTGTCGTGCAGTTGCAGGAGGAAAAGGTGGAGGTGGTTCTGACCGGGATGGTGCGACAGCGCGATATCGCCTCCGATAACTCGGTTTCTTCCTCCCGTCTGGCGGATGCGTCGATTCGCTATGAAACCGCCGGCCCGCTGAGCCGCGACCAGAAGCGCGGTTTGCTCACACGCATGGTCAATTGGCTGAATCCGTTTTAGCAGCCTGCCTCAATCACTGGCATGAGGGCTGCTTAAACCGGGCAAGAGGGAGATGATCATGACAAGAGGACAGCATTCAGCAGTGAGCGTGGCAGCGGCCGGGGGGAGTGCGAATATGGATGTGTTGCGTGTGGCCTTCATGTCACTGCTGCTGGCGGTCTCGCTGGTTCCGTTGAATGCACAGGGGACGTCGCTTTCGCGCATCAAGGATATTGCCCGCATTGTCGGTCTCGATGATCTTGAACTGGTGGGTTACGGTCTGGTGATTGGGCTAGGCGCGAGTGGCGATCGGGATCTGACGATGACGCAGCAGACGATGGCGAATCTGCTCAATCAGTTTCAGATCACGGTCCCTCCTTCGGAAATCAACGGCCAGAATGTGGCAGCAGTCATTGTTACCGCCCGTGTAAAACCCTTTTATCACGAGGGTGATCGTGTTGATGTCCAGGTGTTGTCGATCGGCGATGCCGCCTCACTTGTTGGCGGTACGCTTCTGATGACCCCGCTTCTGGCACCGGATGGGAAAGTCTCCGCTCTGGCTCAAGGCTCGTTGACGGTGGGGGGGTTTAGCATTGGTGCCGATGTGCCGGGGGGGCAGCAACTCAGCCGCAATACGCCTACATCCGGGCGTGTCCCTGGTGGGGCGGCGTTACGCTCATCCGACCGCCGTGCGTGGGCTCGCGATGGGGTGCTGACGCTGTCATTGCGGCATCCTGATTTCAGTACCGCCACGCGTGTCGCGTCGGCAATTAATGCCGTACACCCTGGCGTTGCCGGTGCCCGTGATGCAGCCACCGTTGATGTCCGTGTGCCAGAGAATTCCCTGGAGATGGGGCGTGTCGCCGTGTTTGTCGCCAGTATTGAGAATGCGCGAGTGCAAACCGATATGCAGGCGAAGCTGCTGCTGAATGAACGCACCGGTACGATTGTCATCGGCGGTGATATCTATATTCACCCGGCCGTGGTGGCGCACGGCAATCTGACCGTTTCAATCAAGTCGCGCCTTTCGGTCTCGCAGCCGGAACCCTTCTCGCAGGGGCAGACGGCCGCGATTGAAGATGTGCAGATCGGCGTGAAGCAGGATGATGCCCGCGTCATGATGCTGCCGGAAGTGACCACGGTACAAAGGTTGGCAGACACCTTGACTCAGATGGGTGGGACGCCGCAGGACTTGATCTCGATTCTCCAGGCTTTGCATCGACTGGGAGCGCTACAGGTGGAAATCGAGACGATGTGAGGGAGGGCGCAGATGGATATTCAAATCAATGCCGTGAGCGAAGACGTACCGCAAACTCGCTCGGAAAACAAGGCTCCTGCGGATTTGCGGGCGGCCTGCCAGCAGTTCGAAGGTCTGTTGGTGGGTATGATTTTAAAAGAAAGTTTGCGCGTATCATTCAGTGAGCCGGATGAAGATTCCGCAACCGGGTTGGACGGATTCCGCGATTTCTGCATCGAACAGGTGTCGGCGTCATTGGCCGAGACCTCATCGCTGGGCATTGCCGACCAGTTGCTGGCGCAGGTTGATGTTCGAGAGAAGAGGGAGAAAATATGAGTATGTTGGAAGCCCGTGAACGGGCCTTGGCCGTTCTTGAACGGCTCTTCGAGGTTTCCAGCGATTTGCGGGATGCCATGCTTGCCCGGGATACGGAGCGGATCCAGCAGGTGGTGGCTCGGCAAGACGAGCTTCGTTTGCTTGCCCTGCCGTCGCCCGCCCTTTCGGAAGATCAGTTGAAGGCGGATCCGGAGGTGGCCTCCTTGGCGAATCGCCTGCATCGGCTTCAGGAGTCCAATCGCCTATTGGCGGCCGCATTCCTGGGTATCTATCGCAATACCTTTAATGCGCTTGCGGGAAAAACGCCCGATACCGGTCTTTATGGACGTAGCGGGAATCTGCTGTCGATCCCCCGGTCCTCGATGTTGGTGCGGCAGGCAGGATGATTAATTATGCAACCTATCCATGATAGCTGGACAATTGCCCGCAGCGCGATCCTGACGCATCAGCATCGACTGGCCGTGACGGCTAACAATATCGCGAATATCGATACCCCCGGCTATTCCCGCCGGACGGTAAGGCTCGGGACCGCACCGGAAACCCCGAGTGCGCTGACGCAGACGCGAACCTGGTCCAACGGGGCTGGCGTTCAGGTGTTGGATATCGTGCGTACGTCGAATCAAATGAAAAGCAATATGCTGCGCCAGCAGTTGTCCGATACCTCAGGGCACCATACCCGCGCCGATGCCCTGGGCAGCCTGGAGTCGCTGATGCGGGAGGATGACGACAGCGCACTCGGGGTCCGTCTGGATGCCTTCTGGAATGCGTGGTCTGATCTGTCGAATCAGGCCGATAATGTCGGTTTCCGGAGTGTGGTGATCCAGCGTGGCAACGAGTTGGCCAGTCATTTGCGTTCGCTTAGTAGTCGTATCGACGGTTTTGACGGCCAGATCATCGGAGGCTCGCCCGGCAATTATACCGGGCAATTGGCAAGTGATGTAGATTCCTTCAACCGGATGACGACAGAGCTACAGGATTTGAACCGGCAGATCAGTTTCGCTTCATCGAGCTTCGACCCCAACGCGCTGATGGACCGTCGCGACGTGTTGTTGCGTGAAATCAGTGAGTTTGCGGATGTCTCTGTTGGTTCTGACTTTTCCGTGACGCTCGATGGTCAGGCGGTTGTTTCCGGCGACGGAACGGTCCGCGCCGATCTCGAAATCACGGACGCAGGTCCGCCGCCGCTCTTTGCGCTTGATGGGACGGCGGTCACGCTTTCCTCCGGTCACATCGGTGCCTGGGTTGATGTATTGGGGATCTCGACGGTGATGAGCGATCGGCTTGACCTGCTTGCTGTTGATCTGGCCGATGCAGTCAACCGTATCCATAATAGTGATCTCAATCCTGCTGGCGACAGTTACGATCTTACAGGGCAGCGGTGCGATTGGAATTTCTTTACGGCCACATCGGCTGCCGATATCGCTGTCAACACGATCATTTATGACCCGGCAAACCCGATGCAAATGAACCCCAGTTTAATAGCCGCGGCCGGAAGTATATATGATGATGGACTAGGGACAACAGGGCCGAATACGGCTGACGGCGCACGTGCACTCCAGATTGCCGATCTTGCCGATGCCACCCGTAGCGCACTCAATGCGCAGGGTTTTGGTGCCTTTCATGTCACGGGGCTGACGCTGCTCGGTAGCATTATTTCCACCGAACGAACGCTGGGGGATAATGGCGATGCCATTATCGGGGCCATTGAGGATGACCTTCAATCCGAGATTGGCGTCAATCTTGATGAAGAACTGATGGACATGATGGCGGCGCAGCGGGCATTCCAGGCTGGGACCAGGCTCTTGCAAACGGTGGATGAAATGATGCAGACCATTTTGAAAATATAGCAGAACGCAAACTCGAATCAGGAGGAAAAGATGAAGGCAATCATTAAGCAAGAAGAGAATTTGAAATCCAAGGTAACGGTCAAGAAAAGCACGGTGGCTACCGACTGCTTGCAACAGGCGGCCGATTGGCTGGGGCTCTACAGTCGTATTCTGGAAAACCTGCAGATGGCGAGGGTCGCCCGGTGAGAGCACCCGGCGAGAACGCAGATACATCATCATGCAGTACATCCCGCCCGACGGTTATTTGCTGGCTGGATGATGTGCTTTATCCCGCGCGCATGTATCATGCGGGCGCCTGTCGTGCCGGGGCGGGATTGCTGCGCCGCCTGATCGGCGTCGATATGCATGAGGCCCTTTCGGCTTGCTATATTCCGGGACGGGAAGAGGATACTGTACGCAAGGTTCTTTCAGGCGTCGGCACAAAAACCGATGAACGGCTCGTCCGCAAGGTTGCCGAGGCCATGGCTGTACATACACCGCAGGTTGCACCCTATGAGGATGCGCTTGAGACCTTTGGAATTCTGCAGGCGCTAGGAATCTCACTCTGGTTGATTGGCGAAGGCCCGCCACGCGCACAGCGCATGGTTGCTGATCGACTGGGGATTGGCCGCGTGTTTCAGGGGGTGGCTTATTCGGATCCTTTCCAGAGTAAGTACGAATGGCAGGATTCTCTTATGTTACTGGAACTCGCCGCTGGAGTGGAGGCCGAACAGTCCGTGCTGGTGTGTGCAGATCCGGTCCGCGTGGCCGCCATCGCGAAACAGGGCAGGCGTGTCTATTACCTTGATCGACAGGCGGATTCAAACGTTCACCGCCCGCAGGTGCCTAACGTGATCCCGATGCTGAACCTATACGACCTGCCGGAAGCGCTGGGGTTAGTGGCTTGGGATCTGCATTGACGCACTCCGTTTGTCGCAATATGCGACAGGAATCATACGGTCCGATGCGGATGCCTTTTTTCAGCAAAACGTAATGTATTGTTAATCAAATATTTGCGATATTTAATCAGCAACGTTAAAGGTTGGCACGCATATTGCATTGGTAATCGTCAGCGAAGTGTTGTTAATTACTCTTTGATTGGCGGGAACCATGAATATAAATTTCAACTTGTCCGGTAATGTCTCCCAGCAGCAGCAGCTTAATCTGGCACCACAACTGCTGCAATGGCTGCGCCTTCTTCAGGTGCCGGCGCAGCATCTGGAACAGATGGTTCGAAGTGAGATTGAAACCAATCCCGCGCTGGAAGTTGATGAGAGTGCCCCCGCCGCACCGGATGACGCCGACCTTTGCGCCGAGCCGTCCGCGGATGTGCGTGACGCGGATTCCGAGCGTGAAGGCAGGGAATTGGAGGAGCGTTTTGAGATCCTTGCTGAAATCGATTCGCAATGGGCGGATGAAAACCGCAATATGGCGGGCGAGGACATCGGTCGCACGCAGGATCGGATCGACTATCAGTTGCAGTCACTGGCGTCTGCCTCTTCCCTCCAGGAACATCTTCTTCGTCAGTTGGCGGTGATGAATCGGCCGGATGTCCTAAAGGTCAATGCGGGATTAATTGTTGGAATGCTGGATGAGCGCGGCTATCTGGACGTCTCGCTGGATGAATTGGCTGAAGAGCTCGCGATTGCGGTTGAGATGGTGGAGGATTCCCTCGCGGTGGTTCAGGAATGTGATCCGATTGGCGTTGGTGCCCGTGACTTGCGTGAATGTCTCCTCTTGCAGCTATCGCCGACGGACGACGCCCATGTGGTAGCCCGGAGGATCGTATCTCGCTATATCGAGGCGCTGGCGCGTGGGCAGCTTGATGGCATCGCCCGTCAGTTGGGGGTGTCTTTGGCCGAGGTTGAGTCAGCAGTAAAGCTGATCCGCACGCTTAACCCGACTCCCGGCAAGACGTTTGAAGAGCAGAAGATGGTTACGCAGACGGTGACTCCCGATATTGCCATCCGGCGCAACGCGGAGGGGGGCTTTGATATTGAATTGGTTGAACAGTCGCTGCCGCGACTGCGCATCAGCCCTTATTGCCGACGCATGATCGAGCAGGGCGGCTTGTCAAAAACGGATTTGGCCTATATTCGTTCCCGTATCCGTGCCGCCTCTTTCCTGATAGAGGGACTTGAAAAACGCGGGTCGACATTGCGGCGCATTGCAGAGGAGATTATCCGCGGCCAGCACCGCTTCCTGCGGGGGGAGGAAAGCGAGATCCGGCCCCTGACCATGGCCAAGGTGGCGAGCTTTATCGGGGTGCATGACACCACCGTCAGCCGTGCCCTGGCTGACAAGTATGTCGCCACGCCGGTTGGCGTGTTGCCCATGAAAGCGTTTTTCTGCACCGGATATCGGTGCGATGATGGCAGTGCCATGACCCCGGAAATGGTGCGGCGACGCATCGGGCAGATGATTCTCGATGAAGAACCCGGAAAACCGATCAAGGACGAATGTATTGCTGCGCAGTTGCGTGAAAGTGGTGTTGCGGTAGCCCGTCGTACGGTTGCCAAATATAGAGGGGAATTGGGGTTGCCCTCTTCAAAGGAACGTGCGCAGGCACGCCGCCAGGGCCTACGGGTTATCCATGGCTCCGGCAAGCCTCCTGCAGGCATGGAACCGGTGGCGGTGGCTTTTGGATAAGCATTTGGAGAACGCTGGCGTGATGAACGTAGCCATTATACCGGCACGCGGTGGCAGCGAACGGATTCCTCTCAAGAACATCCGGGATTTCTGCGGGAAACCGATGCTGGCCTGGTCGATAGAATCGGCGCTGCAAAGCCGTTGTTTCGCACGCGTTATCGTTTCAACCGATAACGAGGAAATTGCCGATGTGGCCAGGCATTATGGTGCTGAAGTCCCGTTTCTGCGGCCGCGTTTGCTGTCCGATGCACACACGGGATTAGAGGCCGTTCTCTGGCACGGGGTTGAATGGCTGGATGCGGCAGGAATGGATCTGAACTATGTCTGCTGTGTTTTTGCAACCGCGCCATTCGTGACATCCGCGGCGCTACGGGACGGCTTGGCTGCACTTGAGCGGGCACCGCTCCGCCAGTTCTCACTTTCCGTGACCAGCTATCCGTTCCCGGTTCAGCGCGCCGTCCGGATGACCGCCGATGGTGGCGTCCAACCTTTATATCCTGAATTCATGAAAACCCGGTCGCAGGATTTGGAAGGTGCGTTTCACGAGGCCGGTCAATTTTTCTGGGCACGACCCGAGGCGTTACGCCAGCGGCTCCCGGTCTATGCGCCGGGCGCGTCGGTTCCGGTTGTGATTCCGCGTTGGCGGGTCCAGGATATTGACACAATGGAAGACTGGGCGCAGGCGGAACTCCTATTCCGCGCATTAAGGACGGTGTCGGATAATGCGAATTGCATTTAGAACCGATGCTTCTGTCAAGATCGGGGTCGGGCATGTAGTCCGGTGCCTGAATCTGGCTCGGGCATTGCGAGCGCAAGGGGAGCAGGTTTCATTCCTGTGCCGGGAGACCGAGGGGCATGCCGGACCGCTGATTGCCGAAAACGGCTTTCCGGTACATCTGCTTGCGGTCACGGACCGCGACGGGATACATCATCCGCATGGGCAGGGTGCCTGGGGGCGGCGCGAGGCGTTGATGGATGTCGATGCGTGCTGCTTGCATTTGAAAGATCAACTGGACTGGTTGGTCGTTGACCATTATGGATTAGACGCCTGCTGGGAAACGGCAATACGAGCCAAGGCGGCGCGGGTCATGGTCATTGATGATCTTGCCGACCGCCCGCATGATTGCGAGCTGTTGCTTGATCAGAATCTCCTGCCGTCACTTGAAACACGCTACCTCCAGCGGGTGCCCGCGCACTGTCGTTGCCTTTTGGGTCCCGGTTATGCATTGCTCGATGACGACTTCGGCAGGTTGGCCTGCCAGGCAGGCGTACGTCACCATGTGCAGCGCCTGCTTGTCTTCTTCGGTGGAGGAGATGAAGGCAACCTGACCGCCCGTGCATGGCGTGAATTGGATGAACTCGGGCTTGAAGGCGATGTTGTCGTCGGTAGAGCAAATCCTCATCTGCCCGAGGTGGAGTCGCTTTGCAAGAAAAATGCGTCTCGCTGGACGCTGCATGTTCAGACAAGACACATGGCTGAATTGATGCTGGACGCCGATCTGCTGATTGGTGCAGGCGGAACCACGCACTGGGAGCGCTGCCTGCTTGGCTTGCCCGCCATAACGGTTACGGTGGCCGCCAATCAGGTGCAGGTAACCGAGATGCTTGCCGCCGCGGAAACCTGTTTTTATGCTGGACCTTCAGAATTGCTCAAGGACGGCGATATTCGTCAAGTGGTTCTGCGGTTGATCGCAGATCCGTGCCAACTGGAAAAAATGAGTCGTGCGGCGTGCACAATCGTTCCTGATGGCAATGGAAAAATCAAAGTGGCAGCCGCCATGGGGGTGGTATCCGGTTGAGGCGCGAGCCCCGCTGCTGGGGTCAAAATGAATGGGAAAATATGAACGATATCCGCATTGGTCAGCACGGTGTCGGGGCCAGTCATGCCCCTTTTATTATTGCCGAGATGTCAGGCAATCATGGCCAGAGGCTCGATCTGGCCCTGCGGTTGGTGGATGCCGCCGCCGAAGCGGGTGCCCACGCGCTGAAATTACAGACGTATACCGCCGACACGATGACACTGGATCTGAAGGATGGCGATTTCTTTATTAACGATCCAAATAGCCTTTGGAATGGGAACTCGCTTTACGAGCTCTACCAGAAGGCGTCAACCCCCTGGGAATGGCACAAGCCGATATTTGACAGGGCGCGTCAGCGAGGCCTGGTTCCTTTCAGTACGCCGTTTGATTCCACCGCGGTGAATTTGCTCGAATCGCTGGATGTGCCCTGCTACAAGATTGCATCGTTCGAGAATGGTGACCTGCCTTTGATCCGGCGTGTGGCGGCGACCGGTAAACCGCTGATCATGTCCACGGGCACCGCGACCCTCGAAGAGTTGACCGAGGCCGTCGAGGCGGCGAGGGGGGCCGGCTGTAAAGATCTGATTCTGCTTAAGTGCACGAGCCGGTATCCATCGGTGGCCTCCGATCTCAATCTGGCGACGCTTTCATTTCTGGCCAAGCAGTTTGATTGTCTCGTCGGTGTATCCGATCATACCTTGGGAACGCTCGTCCCTGTGGCCGCCGTGGCTCTCGGTGCCTGCGTGGTGGAGAAGCATTTCACGATGGACCGTGAAGAGGGCACGATTGACGCCGCGTTTTCGTTGGAACCCGACGAGCTGAAGCGGTTGGTTCATGAAACCGAATTGGCGTGGCAGGCGGTGGGACGAGTGTGCTGTGAACCCCTTGAAGGCGAACAGGCATCGCGTCGTCACCGCCGCAGTTTATATGTGGTCAAGGACATTCCCGCCGGTGAGCGGTTAACGCCGCAGAATATCCGGGCGATCCGTCCAAATGCCGGGCTGCCGCCGAAATATTACGACCAGGTCATGGGTTCGGTTGCCACCCGTGATTTGCCCCGCGGCACCCCATTGTCCAAGGATATGGTTTCCAAATGAATGTAGAACCTCAAAATCCGGATGGCGCGGGTCTCGCGTTGAAAGGCAGGATTGCTGCGGGCCACTGGTTGCTGACCAGTGCCGGTGCCAAAGTCGATCTAACCCGTCGGATGCGCTGTGCTTTGAATGCAACAGGCTGTCGTCTATATGTGGCCGATAGCTCATTATTATCTGCTGCATTCGCCTTTGCGGATGGACATTTTCTGTTGCCTGCTTTGGAAGACGAGTGTTTCATCCCTGAATTGATCGCTGCCTGTATCCAGAGGCAAATCAATGTGCTTTTGCCAAGTCGAGATGCGGAGTTGCTCTTTTTTGCGCGGCACCGGGCGGTGTTCGAGGCCTCTGGCATCCGTCCGCTGGTATCGGCGCTGGACAGCATAGAACTCTGCCGTGACAAAATCCGCTTTCACGCGCATTGCCTGCAAAACGGAGTGCCGGTGCTGCCACGCATTGAATGTCCCTGCGCGGCCGGTTTCCCCTGCTTTGTGCGTCCGCGCGTGGGTGCGGCCAGCGCCGGTGCGGGGCGTATCCAAAGTTTGGCGCACATGCACGCCTTGTATGGGGAACCGCCGTGGGAGGATTTGCTTGTGCAGTCATGTTGCCGTGATGACGAATTCAGCATAGATGCCCTTTTTGGCCCCGATGGAGAGGTTGTCCAGTGGATTGCCCGGCAACGCATTCGAGTCAAGGCAGGCGAGTCGGTGGTCAGTCGAACGGTTCGGCTGCCTGCGTTTGAGCCCGTGATCAACACGCTCGCGTCCTCCATGCGGCTTTTCGGTCCGATTACCCTGCAGGCCTTTTTCTCGCCCGAAAATGGTGTCCATCTAATCGAGATCAATCCGCGTTTCGGTGGTGCTTGCGCGCTTGGAAACGAGGCTGGATTGGAAGCGCCTGAGCGTCTTGTTGCATTCGTCCAGGGGGATATGGAAAACTTTTATCGCCTGCGCTCCTTACGCTATGATTTAACCCTGTTGCGGTACAGTCAGGATCTCTTCATCTAAGTTATGCGCCTTGATGCCTATCGATTATTCCTGGTGGATATGGATGATACGCTTTTCGAAGAGCGTGCATTTGTATTGAGCGGCCTGCGTGCGGTGGCGGATTTTGTTGAGCAATGGGGGCTTTGCCCGGCAACCGCCTGCCGATTTCTGCTGGAGCGGTTCGAACGGTGTGGCAGGGACCGGATCTTCAATCATCTGCTTGCCCACTTTAATACGGAGGAGAGCCAGAGTCGCATCGCGCAACTGGTTTCGGTCTATCGCTGCCATCGCCCTGATATCCGGCTCTATCCAGGGGCTGAACAGGTGCTGGAGCTCCTTCGTGCCCGGGGGCGGGTGGTTGTGGTGACCGACGGGCTGGCTGAGGTGCAGGAACGGAAGTTCAAGGCGTTAGGACTTGAGTCGATGGTGGACCAAGTCGTGTATTGTCATGCCGCCGGATTCCCGAAACCGGACGCCCGCGCACTCGCTGGGATTGTTTGCAAAGGAACCGCTGAGGCCGTCCTGATTGGGGATCGTCCCGATCACGATCTGGCGATGGCCGCCAACCTCGGCATCGATTCCGTCAGGGTGCGCACCGGCCGTTTTGCCCGGATTGATAATACGCCTTGGGTGCCGATTGCCGATCTGGCTTCGATGATGAAGCTAAACGAAATCCTGCTCTGAATCGGCTTGCTCGGCCTGGCTTTGATTCCTGCGCATGACGCCGTTGATCTTGGCAATCAGATCCTTAGTGACGAAAGGTTTCTGGATAAAGTCAACGCCTTCGTCGAGTACCCCGTGCTGGCTGATCACATCTGCGGTATAGCCGGACATGAACAGGCAGCGTGTCTCGGGGTGGAGCGTCTGTATATAGCCAAATAGGGTTCGCCCATTCATGTCGGGCATGATGACATCGGTCACGAGCAGATCAATGTTCTCTTTGCAGTCGCGGGCAAGCTCAATGGCCTTATTGGGGTTATTGGCGGGCATTACCTGGTAGCCGATTCGGTTTAACATGCCTCCGATCATTTCAAGCAGGGCTCTGTTGTCCTCGACGAGCAGTATGCGCTCGTGGCAACTGTTATGTTGAACATCCGTGAGGTTCTGCTGCGCCGGGCTGGGAGGCTGTTTCCTGAAGAGGGGTAGATAAATCTCGAATTCAGTTCCTGTGCCAAGTTTGCTTTTTACCGCGATAAAACCATGGTTCTGCCTCACGATACCGTATACGGTTGCAAGTCCAAGCCCAGTCCCTTTGTCAATGGGTTTGGTCGTAAAGAACGGTTCGAAAATATTAGACATGGTCTCTGCATCCATGCCGCAGCCATCATCATTCACCGCCAGGAGGGCATACTCGCCAGGGATGAAATCGACATGCTCCAGGCACTGTTCGGCATCCAGGGTTTTTACTGCCGTCTTGATCGTTATGGATCCCGTATCGGCTATCGCGTCTCTAGCGTTAACGCAGAGATTCGCGAGAATCTGGTCGATTTGAGAAGGATCCATGCGTACGCTGCCCACATTATTACCAGGCGCCCAAGTCAAGTTAATCCCTTCGCCAACCAGGCGGCTGAGCATTTTCAGAATACTCTCGACGGCCTGATTCAGGTCAAGCACCACGGGAATGGCGTTTTGTTTGCGGGCAAATGCCAGCAACTGGCGGGTCAAGTCCGCGGAACGCTGGGCGGCCGTGCGGATCTCGTTCAGGCTTTCGATAATCGGATCCTGTCCAGTCGTCTGGCTGATCAACAGTTCGGTATGGCCGAAGATGACACCAAGCATATTGTTGAAATCGTGTGCAACACCACCCGCCAGGCGTCCCACAGCCTCCATTCTCTGCGCCTGGGTCAACTGGGTCTGCAGTCTTTCGCGTTCAAATTCTGCCTGTTGGCGAGACGTCATATCAATATCAATGCGGAAAAGTTCCGGTTCCCGGTTGGCGTTGCGAACAACGGCATGGCTCGATAAAACGGTGACGATGCTGCCGTCTTTCCGGACCATATTCAGTTCGCATGTGGGGATCGCCCCTCCGGTATCAATCATTTTCCGGATGGACTCCGCAACTTCCTCCCGCATGGCTTCGGGGGTGATCAAGTCGAGCACGTTGCGGCCAATCGCCTCGTCCGCAGCGTAGCCATAAAGCTTCGCCGCGGCCCTGTTCCAGTACTGGATAATGCCGTCGGCGTTGTAACCCTGGACGGCTACGGCCGGTACATCCTGGAACAGGCTTCGAAAGCGCTTTTCACTTTCCTTGAGCGCATTTTCGGCGGAGCGCAACAACCGTTCGGATTCAATGGCGCGCAGGGTCCGTTCGATGACGCCAGGCAATATATGGGTCAGGTTGTTATCCTTGACCAGATAATCGGCGGCACCGAATTTCATCATTTCAACAGCCAGACGCTCGTCCCCTTGGCCCGTCATCACGACAAACGGAACGCGAATCCCATGTAGCGACAGCGTACTGATCACATCTTGGCCGGTCATGTCAGGCAACTGCTGGTCCAGCAGCAGCACATCCACCCGCCCCCCGATGATGCGGTTGATTGCATCGCGTCCGCAGACCACGCCTTCGGCTTGTAATCCCGTGCTAATCAGCATCTTGATAATAAGGCTGTTTAGCAGCTCGTCATCCTCAACGACCAGAACAGATTTGCGCGTTGTTGTGTCAGTCACCGTTTGAACTCCCGTTTTCGCTACGCTGTGTGTCGGTGAAAATATTGATCGCATTAGGAAATCGCTTTCAGTCTATGGCGACATATCGGTAAAAGCAAATTCAAACTCGATATTCTGTAGAGCTCAACCCACCGCGAAAAATAGCATCCTTTCGGATGAAACGGCGTTAGCGTCGTCACGTGCATAGCCGGTTTGTGCATCTGTCTCATCCGCTCGCACGCTCTCGCGCTGCGAATCCGACTTTTCCGCCATTGCTTCCATTTCGATTCGGGTTGCGCGGGCGGCAACCGCCATGTCCTGGGTAGAGGGATCCGCCGGTGCCAGGGCGGCAGCCCGCATCTTTCGCGCTTCCGATATTTTGCCGTCATGATCATTAGAGATGGCCGAAATCTCGATATCGGCGGAACCGCCAACCGCGTACTGGCGACCATCCGGCCCTGTCTGGTAATCGTATCTCACGTTGCGTCCGCCGGAAGCGGCATGCGCCTGCTCATGGGCTCTTACCTCCTGATCGCGTTGGCGGAGATCCTCGACCTGGCGCGATTCCGCGTCGCTTAGCTCGTGCTGCGCGTTTGCCGTTGTTTCTTCGGGTTGATCGTCCTCACACGCGTCGGTTTCCTGATGTGCATCGTCCTGCCTGACCGGACGCCGTTCATGTATCTCGCTAGATTCGGATTGTTCCGCTTGCCGTGCCTGACACATGGAACAATGGCCGCAATAGCAGGAGTCAAGTTCACCTGCGTCTGGCGCGTGCTGCACAGCCGTTGGTAATTCCGATGTAACACGAGTCGAGCGGGAGCGGGTGAACGAATCCATCACCACAGATTTGACGGCCTGATTCGAAGGTGTTTGGTCGTGCTGGGGGCGGTCAGGATGGTTTTCCGCCACGTACGCGCCGGGAGGGGCGAGCGACGCGCCTTGCATGAAATGTACGATTTCCATTGCACAATCCTGTTGTTCAACGCGGTTGTTGTCTTCCGTTGCCGTTATCTAATGAATCTTTAGTGTACTCGGCACAAACAGCAGCAAGCTTAAATGAAATTTATTGGTGCGTGTTGATGCGAAGCCCGGATAACCATCCAGAGTCAGCAATCGTTGTATTTCAGTGTTTGATTGCTCTGGGGCATGGGTCCTGCTAGCACCCAATCTATTTGATACACTCGGAGTTAAACGATCATGTCCGCCTTCCGATTGCAGAATTACAGCCTTTTCCTGATTGATATGGACGACACGCTTTATGAAGAGCGCGATTTTGTGCTGAGTGGACTCCGGGCGGTAGCGGAGCATCTGGGGTGCCGCGGTGCTGATCCTGAAAAAGCGTGGCGCGACTTACGGCAGCGCTTTGAATCAAAGGGCAGGGAACGCATATTTGATCTTTTTCTATTCGAATATTTCGGGGAGAGCGTCAGTTATGCTGATGTGGCGGAGTGCGTGGCTGTTTACCGCCAGCATACCCCCTGTATCGCGCTTTACCCGCGTGTGCGCGAAGTTATTGCCGGACTGCGAGAAAGGGGACGTGTCGTGGTGGTCACCGATGGCCTTCCTGCCGTTCAGCGCAGCAAGTTCCTGGCACTCGGACTTGATTCACTGGTCGATCAACTGATCTGTTGCTGGGAACACGCGCCCAAGCCGGCCCCGAAGTCGCTTGACGGCGTGGTTGCCCCACGACAGAAGAATGCCCTATACATCGGTGATGATCCGAAGCGCGATTTGCCGCTGGCCGCCGCGTTGGGCATCGATTGCATCCGCGTCCGCACGGGGCGCTTTGCGGAGATTCCGAGTGATCCGCCGAATCCAGTGGCTGAATTGTGGCGTTTTTCGGATTTGTCTACCGCGCTTGTACCCGCAGACCGGACGAATCGGGGGTAGGCGTTGGGCGGATGCAGCTTAAACTACAGCATTATGATCCGCAGGAAAGTCTGTATACGCGTCTGGCACTGCATGTTGCCGGAGTGCGGAGGGTTTTTCCTGAGGGCGGGACTCTTCGAGCATGTCCCAAGACCTGCCGCCGTTCCTGCGGAGCGCAACCTTGCGCGTGCCATTGGCGGTAGCAGTCTGCATACTTATCCTCGTGAATCAACTCATTCCATACGCGGTGGACAATTGGAGTGGCTCGGCTGCGGCACCGCATCTGCTAACAGATAAAGCACAGCTTTTTGGCAGATACCCGAATACCGACAAATGTCATTGGGCCAGCAACCAATATAGCCCAGCCTGCACCGGTCATGAAAGATGCGTAACCAATGAATAAACAAGGACTTGCAAAACATACGCAGGCGCACGATGGTCGCATTCCCTGGTTGATTATCGGGGCGGGCCCCACCGGCTTAGGTGCCGCGCGGCAATTGGAGCGATGCGGCTGTCACGACTGGCTCCTGCTCGACGCGGGCACTCAACCCGGCGGCCTTGCCGCGTCTTTCTCGGACGCCAAAGACTTTGTCTGGGATATCGGCGGACACGTATTGTTTTCCCATTATGACTATTTCGATCAGGCCATGGACGAGGCGCTAACGAAAGACAACTGGCTGAGTCACCGTCGCGAGTCCTGGATATGGATGCGTGACCGTTTCATCCCCTATCCCCTTCAGAACAACATTCACAGGCTTCCTCCCGACGATCTGAATCATTGCCTCCAGGGACTGGTCGATATTACCCGTTCTCCCCGGCCCGCCCCGAAGAATTTCAAGGAGTGGCTCGAAGCCACATTCGGGCCGGGGCTGATGGATGTCTTCCTGCAGCCCTACAATTTCAAGGTCTGGGCACACCAGCCTGAAGCGCTCAACGCGAAGTGGGTTGGCGAACGGGTTGCGGTCACAGATCTCGGGAAAACCCTCAAACGACTTGTTTACCAAACAGACGATTCCACTTGGGGACCGAATAACACCTTCCAGTTCCCTAGGCATGGGGGTACAGGATCAATCTGGAAAGCCTGCGCCAATCGACTGCCTCCCGATCAGATCCTTTTGAATACCCGCGTCGCGAAGCTAGACATCGGGCGTCATATCGTCACCACGACCGACGGGCGTGAGTTTGGCTATGACCGGTTGATCAGCACCATGCCGCTCGACGACTGCTTGCGCATAAGTGATCAAGCCCGGTTTGCTTCCCTGGCCGAGCACGGCCTGTTGTTCTCCTCCTCGCACATCATCGGGCTCGGACTGCAAGGCAAGCCGCGTCCGGATGTTGCCGGGAAATGCTGGATGTACTTCCCCGAGGACAACTGCCCGTTCTATCGCGCCACCGTATTCAGCAATTACTCTCCGAATAACGTCCCTGACATCAACCGATATTGGTCGCTGATGCTGGAAGTGTCCGAATCCCAAAATCGCCCAGTGGACTCCGCATGTGTGCTTGAGGACGTGATACAAGGCGCCCTCAACACAAAGCTGATCGAGCGTCGGGAGGATCTGGTCACCACCTGGCATTACCGTGCCGGGCACGGTTACCCCACTCCCGGGCTTCAGCGGGACGAGGCACTGGCGGAGATCATTCCCTTCCTCGAGCAGCAGGATGTCTACTCCCGCGGGCGGTTCGGACTCTGGAAATACGAGGTAAGCAATCAGGATCACTCCTTTATGCAAGGGGTGGAACTCGTTGAGCGACTCGTCAACGGACGCAAGGAGATCACCGCATTCGATGCCGATCACGCCAACGCCGTCAAACACCCCTGGCCATTCGCGCGATGGGGGAATTCGTGAATCGGCCTTTAGTCAGCATTGTGTCCCTGTGCTGGAACCGCAAGGACGAGATTCTCGCAAGTCTGGCGCAGATACACAAGATCGACTATCCCCACCTCGACGTGATCGTGGTGGACAATGCCTCTGATGACGGAACCGCCGAAGCGATCGAGGAAAAATACCCCGGTGTGCGTTTGATCTGCATGTTCAAGAACATCGGGATTGAGGCGTACAACATCGGGTTCAAGAATGCACACGGCGACTACATTGTCATCCTCGATGACGATTCGTTCCCGCACCCGCAGGCTATTTCAAACATGGTTGCCAAATTCGAGGCGGATCCGCAGCTCGGAATTGTCGCCTTCGATGTACGCAACGTCTGTACCTGGGATCTCGCCCAAGCGGAACAGCAGCCGATCCCTCCGCCTACTGGCGCATCAACAGCCGCCGAGGCCGAAGGGTATCTACTGGCTTTCAACGGGGCCGGGGCCGGCATCCGGCGCGACCTGTTCGAACGGGTGGGGTTCTACCCCGAGGAATTCTTCCTCTACTGGAACGAACAGGACACCGCCTTCCGAGTTCTGCAGGCGGGATACCGCATCCGCTTCTTCACCGACGTCATTGCCTATCACAAATACGCCCCCACCAACCGGACCTCCTGGCGTGCGCCCTTCTATTACACCCGGAATGCCTTCTGGCTTATCTGGAAGAACTACCCATTCAACATGGCAATCCACTTGACTGTTCGCATGTTGTACAAGTGTTTTTATGCCAGCCTCGAACAGCATACCCTCATTTACCTGCGGGCCATGCTACGCGCCTTCCTCGATGCCGGTGCCATCAAAAACAAACGCGCCCCAGTCGACCACAAGATCGCGCGCACCCTGCGCATTCCCTTTGATGTAGCCTTCACCTTCTACCGTTAAC